>Ga0116231_10013717_pt1 | contig 11229 bp, 13 predicted proteins | sample S1TSphgellanicum_2_FD_89695 | JGI IMG/M metagenome (GOLD analysis project Ga0116231, IMG submission 89695) | Host-associated microbial communities from peat moss isolated from Minnesota, USA - S1T2_Fd - Sphagnum magellanicum MG | ecosystem: Host-associated > Plants > Peat moss > Unclassified...
GACTCCCGGCCCTTCTTTTGGCCATAACTTGTGTTTCAGATGTCCAAATGAGCAATGCGAGCCCATTTTAGACATCTACGTTCTAAGATCTTTCCAATGATATAAAAAAAATCATAAAACATTGAGTTTTGACCCCTGAAATTGCTCTCTGAAGTTTCGGGAGTCCACCGGGACTCCATCTCCCAAAGTGGGAGTTGCCTTGGGAGTGTGAGTGTTCACTCCCTCATACTCCCTCATACTCCCTCACACTGTCTTACACTCCCGGGAGTATGTGATGTGATTCTCAAGCTTCCTCTTGGCCCGCAACCTTGCAATGCCTTTGCCTTAATTCCCGGGCTTCCTTCCTCTTAGCCCGCCACCTTGCAACCCCTTTGCCTTGGTCGCGAGCCCAAAGCTAGGGTTGCGATAGTGAGCTTGTGAGTTTGTGAGCATGGGTGTGAGCCTATGAGCATGAACCTATGAGTAGGATGGAATATTTTTGAACATCTTTTGATGACATGGATGGAATATGTTAAGAATATTCCTTGTCACATTAGATAGAATCTTTGTTGATGTGGCAGAATATTTTGCCATGTGTATATGGATGGATGAACAATAGATGAATTTTTTGGATGAAAAATATATGAAAATTGTTATTTGTTGAAGAAGTTTGGACAACATAAGTAGAATAAGGATTTAAAAGACTAGGCATTCACTCGAAGTCTATAATACTTCAATGGGCTACAATTAGCTTTCCCTTTATTGATTAAAATAGGATATGTCTCAAGATTCTGAAAGTATTTTTTGTAACAATGTATTTATGACAAGCACTAACAAATCAAAAGTTGAAGATGATATTGATTTCAATTTGGTGTTCCCATATGTGAATTGAAATCTTCTTCAAAGTAGATTACTTAAACCCACATATTTTGCTCAAAACTGTTTTGTAAAAGTTTTATATATTTGGGCCAAAGGGACAAGAATTTGAAGTATTTTCTTAGGATCCCAAACATTAGCACCCTTTAAAGTTTTAGAACTTTTAGTGTTGAATAAAAAAGGCTCATGCTAAAAGACAACTTTTATTTTTAAATGTTTTTTGTGATGTTTGGTAATTATTGGTAATTGTTTGGTTTAAATTTTTTCAATACATTCTTTTGACAAAAAATCTATTTCACGCAATGTTACCACATTAATTTCAAATGACTATTGTAAAAAAATAAAGAAAAAAATTGTGGCCATTGTTTACTATGATTAATAGACCATTAGTATTACATTTCGTTGGGTATTTAATCCACGAGCTTTCATAGCACACATTAATAGCCCAAATGTGTTCATTTTCCATGTTATGAACATTTTGTGTGAAATTTCTTTTTTTGAATTCCTTGCTCTTTTGCAAAAGACAAACAAACATGCCTTGTCAAACTCCTAAAGACTTAGACTTGTACCCTAAGGTTGGAAAGAAAGAAATGAAGTTTATTAATGCAGAATACCAAGTACAAGTGGGATATTGGGCAAGAAAAAATGGATTGCAAGATTACAAAATTTATGCAATAGTGATTTGCATGTTTGATGAGAACTTTTTTAATGACTTACAACAAGATCTAGGAAACAATCCATGGCCAACACATTTGAGAAATCAAAATTACAAAACTTGATTATTAAGACAAACCGATTACCTACTAGGATTTGTTTCCCAAAACAAGTATGTGCTCGAAACCACAATCGAAAAAAAGTGGCCAAAGAACCAAACCGACCCCAAGGAGGATACTTATGAATCACCATGACTTATTTATTGCAAAGACATGGATGCGTTGGTGCCAATGGTGAGAACTAGCATTGACACTACACTTCCAATGCTAAAATCTTGGAATGACAGTGATGAAGACATGCCAAAAGACGTGGTGGAGTCATCCATGGGAGTGCATAATGAAATATCTTCAAATCTTTAGCATTCCTTTCTTTACTATAGAAGAAGAAGGTGATAGATATCAAGAGGTAGAAAGCATTATTGTAAGTTATGCCATGTAATGATTCAAGATGAATGATAAGACAATTTCTGAATTGTGCAAGATTTCTCTAGGTGTGTAATTGTGTCTTGTTTTATTTTAAGCATGTGAGTTGAACGAATACTAATATTTATGAACATGGACCGTAGAAGGAAAATGACCTAAAAGCTATTAGTTGGAAAGTATAATGTATAGTCATTAAGTACACACACATTTTGGAATACACTTAATTTGGGCTCTGAAGGGAAGTGAAAAACCTAAACTCTTCCCAAGATATATAAAAATGAAAAAAGAACACAAACACATTCTAGTTTATTTGACAAGTTGAAGCAAATTCGACAAAAAAACTAGAGATAATTCCATTTGTTCCAAAGTTGGAAAAACTTCTTCGATCAAAAGTAGATGACCTACATTAGAAGCACATCAATGTAGGTAGCCCCTCTTGATTCACAATGTTGGGGTTTAATTTGAAAGCAAGGTGTTAAGGGAATAGTTACTTGTAGTAATAGTTAGCTAATATATTTTTATTTACTTAGTTACTATTTTAGGAATTTCTAGTTAGATTACATAATTTTTATCACCATTTGAATTTGAATAGAACATAAGATTATTTAATATCTTTGGAAGAGAGGAAGAAATGGTATGATTGTAGAACATTGAGTTTTAATGGAGCATGAAAGAAGAACACTTTTATTTTTGGAAAGCTTTCCTTTCATAGCCAAAATTGTTGTTTTGATGTTTGTTATCATACTTTCATTGTTGGATTTTAATTCTAAAACTAAATGTGAGTAGATTTGAATGAACAAATTTACTTAATATTAGTTTTATGACATGTTCAATTTAGATTTAGATCAAAATATAGGATTAGAGATTATGTATTTACCACAAAATAAGCATATTATAGTTATATTTAATTTTAGACTCTGAATTTTTGACATTGCAAGGGGCAGGCAATTGAAGTGAGGTTATAAATAACGAAAATTAGAATGCAAAGAATTATCAACTTCAATATTTCAATGAAGAAAATATGTTAGGAAAGATATTTGAAGAAACAAATAGTGAAAAGTTTTTTACCCTTCCAAAAAGCCTTTAGAAAAGTGAGGAGAATAGGCTTGCTAGAGACAATGGCGAACATATTACAAGTATGTTAAAATGTAGACATTCAAGTGCAGTTAATAGAGTAGTTTGCAGACAATTTCAGTCTCCATGTTTTTAAAGAGAAAAAGGTTGTGAAATAAAAAACAATGAAACAAAATGAATTACTCACAAATGGTGTGTTGTTGATTATTTTAAGTGATGAGTCTAAACAAAGGATAGACCAAGTTGTAGTGAAGAAGATGAGTACAAGATGCCAATCGTGATTGATTGCGACATCTAAAAGTTCAAAAAGACACAAACAATGTATTAAGTATATGATGATGTAAATAGGAGCATGTTTTGAAAGGTTGGCATGGAACCAACTAAAATTTTTATAGTCTAATTTGATATGAGGCCCAAAAATTTGGAGGTGAAACTAAGCTTAGGAATTCTTTCACATGGTTGATCAACAACTAAATGTTTTAAAGGGAAACCCATTCTACAAACTTAGAGGACACGGTTTGTGATTCACCTTTAGCTACATCTTAAAATAAGGAAATCAATCACAATGTAATGTAGGCAAAGAAATTTGTTGCTAGGAATTCATTCCCAACTATAGGAGGACAATATAAAGCAAAAAATATTTGCAAACGTCCATTAATGTAATAGTAAAAGACATTGAGTAGTCCCAAGAATTCCTTCAAATTTTGATATTAAGTCCATGATACATTTGCATGAAATTTATTGTTAGAAGGAACCAGACCTTGGATTGATTGACAAAATAACACTTGTGAAGAAGTATAGAAGTATGTTCAATAGCAAATGTCGTTTGGGTTTAACTAGATTTTGATAGTTGAATATATATATGTATTTTTTTGTGATTAATAGTCACACATTGTTGGTCACCATGGGAGCCTCACAATTTGCCATCCTTATTCATTTGAGGTTGGCCATGGTACTGTCAATGACAATTTGTAGTTAAATTCTCTTAAGAGGTTTTTGAGGATTAACTCTTCACATAAGGGATGAGAAGGAATAAATATAACCAAAGAGCATTCACAATTTTCATGTTAAAGATAGAAAATGGATTGAGGGAGAGGGGATAAATAAAAGATAGAAAAAAAATTAAAGAATGTGAAGATTAATCAGATGATTCATTAAGCACAAGTTCTATGCTTGATGAAATAAGGCAAAATTTTGTTTTTCCTTGTCCCAAATATCATTTGGGAATTTACTTATTGAGAAGTCATAGGTGATTCTTTAAAATAGGTCCGAAAAGGGTTCATCTTAAATGAGAAGGGATGGACATAAAATAGTGAGGAACAATGAGAATCCTCTATTTAACATAAGATTCATTAAGTGGACATGATGAATGACAAAATGAAGCATATGCACATGTTGAGATCACTCTAAATCCATAAAAGCCATAACCATGAATAAGTGCACAAAATATCCTTAGAGTGTTACATTGCAGATCTTATCTCTCGTGAAGGATTGGTCCCATGTGCTAAGGTGAGATTGAACACAAAGCCACAAAAGAAAGGGAAGAAGAAACATAATTGTCCTCAAACAAAACAAGACATTAGCTCAAGTCCATGAATTACAAACATGAAAGATTTAGCTTTCTTGTTATATATAAAAATTGGAGAGGGTGAATATGTTTTATTTTCTTCCAATTGTGGCTGGAGAAAATGGGTTGAAACATTGTGTGAACAATGGAACTAATTGATGCACAAATCAATAGGAAAATAATTTGGAAAAAACTTGGAAAACAAAACAAATAGAACTCTCCACCCAACCATAGGATAACCTAGAAATCCAAGTTATCCACCCTTAAGTTCAAACAAAGAATGTGAAACTAAAGTTCTGCATCTGAAGCTAGATCATCTATGTATGCAAAAACAATTAAGTCAATGCTTGAACTCTTAGAAGATGGATCTAGGGAGTATATAGTATCCATAACTACGCTTGATCCTTCGCATATGAAGGCAAAACTAGGCTAACTAGTGGACTAAGAAAGAAGTCTTTGCATGCAAAAAAGGGCACGGTCATAAATCGAAGAAGAGAAGGCAGCTCTCTGCAAGCAAAAAAAAAGGTTAAATTGATACAAACAATTGAAAGGAATGCACGAACATGAAATGAAGACAACCAAAACTTAATCACAATCCAAAACCCTTTTAACCTTCTTCTTAAGTGGCAAAACTAGATCCAAAGAGTAACCTGGCTTCTCAATTTGCTGGAGTTCAACTTCTTTCACTAATGGAAATATTACTTTGTAAAAGGCTACATGGTCTACCTCTAGTGCCAAGACAAGCCTACCAATTGTCTCACACACCCAAACAATGTTGCATGCAATATTTCCTTGGTGTCAATAACTTACAATTATTTTCAAATCGAACATTCAACGTATCAAACAATGATGGAGCTCACCTATAGTAGAGTCTAGATGGATAATGAAAAAGTTCGAAGGAAAACAAACTTCCACGAGAGCTTGCAAAGTGGGAGCATGAATATCTCTAGCACTTTTAAATGGTCCACTTGAAGCCGAAATAGTCATGGAATTTTTGGAGGTCTAGTTGTAAAGAAACATCTTCCTCTGCAATGGAAATTCCTTGAGAAATGACTGTAGGAAAAGGCGGAAAAAGATGGAAGTTGACAGAAGCAAGGAAGATGGCCTTACTAACAAGCATTTGCATAATAATTCGCAAGGTAAGGGCAAATGAAAGTGAAAATTAAATACAAAGGGAAAATAGATGAATTAGGTGATGGCAACAACATACTTTATGAATCTTGTCTTCAGTGCTGATAATGGGAAGGGAATTAATCATAATCCATTTTAACTTTATGGTAAATTTGTAAGCATCACAAAAGGCACAATTTCCTTTTGTAATCGAAGATCATCTAAGTAGAATAAAATAATTCTTCCCCTTTTGGAAAAGAAGCGCTCTATAAAGAAGAAGATTGACTCCACATAATCCTCAAGGGATCAATTCCAAATTAAAATCATTGAAGTTGGATAAGACACAATGGGACAAGAACACCTCCAAGAATGTCGGCAAAAAGGAGATCAACTTTCCCTTTAGGTGAAACCTCAAACAAAAAAAATTCAAAATTTCAATGCAGGAGTCATGGACATAAATGGAAAGGAAATGAACTCAAATATTGAAATGTCAATGGAAATTACCTCTTTCATGATGCATGAGATCTAGCCTTCTTCCACTAGCCATTTCTTACTTTTGAATTGACTGCATGCAACTGAGTGCCACGAAAGATTGAACGTCCTTTTGAGGAACCTTATCCTCTTGCTAGGAGTGAAAACATGACTAGAAAGTGGAGGTCTCTCCTCAATCACAATAACAGGGGGTAACAAAATTGCATTAAAAGCCTAGGTAAGTGGTGCCTATTGATGGATATCCAAGGTCTCCTAAAAATCATCTTGGGGCCTCTCTATGTCAACCATAGTTTCTGAGGTTGTAAACTTCTCCTTACTTTTCTTCTTAGTGGCATCCCTTGATTTTTTGGGACCTTGAGACATAGGGGTTTCTATAGCCTTCTTTGTAAACCCAAGCTCAAAACTTTCACAAAGAGAAACTTCAAAAGAAGGTGTATAATCTTTAAGGTAGTCAAAATACCACTCGCATTTTGTGAGGTGAGCACTAGACCAATCCTTGAGAAGGTCCTTTCGGTACATGTTGCTATCAATTTTTGGGTCTTTTTAGATAAGGAAAAGGGGTGGCATGTAGGGAATTGCTCCTATTGGAGGGAGCCCTAAATTGAAATACTTGCAAAGAAAGGAATGGTTTTAATAACCTTACAATCATCATTGAAAAAAAATACAACTAATGTGAAAAATAACACTCACATGTAGAAGACCTGTTTAGAGGCCTCCTTGCCACTGAGTTGCCGGTTGAATGACTTAATATGCCTAATGCCATCCTTTGATTTAAACTCCTCGAAAAAACATGTTTCCTAAAGAGCTAATTTTTAGTCCTTGATATAATCAGCGAGGAAAGGAACTTTTAGCTAAGGTGAGATAGAGAGGCTAAGCTCAAATATTATGGACTATAGAGTGGATTCAACATCTGCCTCCAGTTACATCAGGTAGTGAACAAAAAGCTTTCAAATTTACAATAAATATCGATTCCCACAATTCAAAAAAAAACTGAATTTGCCAAGAAAGGAATGAAAAACTTTCGATACCTACATTATTTGTGCATTAGTTCTTGAAAACATAGAAGAAAGCCATTTGAAACAAAAAAAACATTCGACACACCTACTTTTGGCACCGAAAGTTCCCAAAAGGACATCTTTTGTTTTGATTTGAATATTGTGTGGAGCCCACGTAAAACCAAAAAGTAACTTTCTAGAGCCATTTTGCACATACTACATTAGAGAACCCTTGCTTTGGAAACTTGGTTGCCTCCTTGGCTACTATTGGCCAATTCCACTACTTGAGCCACTTGACCTTTTGTTCACTACTCACATAGGATGTGACCAACATTTGTAACCTTTTGGTCAACATCTTACATTCGGAGGACATGTCATAGTGCATTTGTATCTGCTCAAAAAATTCCTTTCCAAAAATTAGATCGCAAACAAGAAGATGCTTAAAAAAGGCATTGTAGTTCTCCTTTCGCACCTGGTCCATAGTTTTCTCCATCAACTCCTGCATCTTGGATGGAGAGCAGAGGGTTGGATCAAAAACCTCCTTGTAATATATCTTCACCACAACATCAGTAGTCATAACAAACTCCCACTACTAAAACATATGGTCATAACTTTGTTAGAGCTTTTAGTTGAATAATTTTTTTTTAAACATTAAATTTTCAAAGTCAAAGTGTAACATATTACCTTGTACAAATACTTGAAGAAGGCCTCTTATGTCAAGGAGTACCAAGTCTTCTAAAACTTGGTTTCACATTTCTTATAAACTTTTGTTGGGAACATGCTTTTAAATTGCACCAAGGGAATCTTTCCAATACTCTAGATCTTGAAGAAATCATGGACCAAGCTTGGACAAAGGTGATCATATTCGACAACTTGCATCAACCCAATTGACTCACCCAATCTTCTTGACCAACACTAAGTAAAACAAGAGCGAAAAATGATGGTTAGCAAACTTGTTTAGGTTTGTCATAGCGGTCAATAATTTGACTAGTCCATTAATGGTGTCCAAAACTATTGCATCCACTCAGATGTGCCAAGTGGAATCATCAAGATGAACCATATTGATATATGAAAGTCATGTGTGTAGGTGATGGTTTCCATCCCACATTTTATGGGAAAGCTTTTTGAGATCAAGGTCCAAATGCAAGAATTCTTCAAACCTATCATCCTCAAATTTCCACTAGATATTCCACTCCATTCATAACCAACTATTGACTCCACACCTCCTTGCCCATTAGTGGAGGAGACATAAAACATTTTATCGCCCTCCTTATATCCACCATGGAATGCTTGTTCCATTTTCAAGATATCTATCTTCAATGCAAGTTTGACAACTAGCGTAGGAATCATCTGACATAATGGGATAGGCATCTTTGATTTCTCTTTTAGTGACATCTTGTGCCTCTCCAAAACATCGATGGTTTTGAATTTTGTCTGGCTATGGACATGTTGGATTACATTGTCACAAGACAAAGGTAGTAGATTCAAGGAACTTGTCGGTGTTGCTGCATTAGCAGAAGTGTATACATGTTCAACAAAACACATTCATTCAAAAATCTAGAACACAATAGTTTAGTGTTGTATATTTTTGAGATTGTTTCATTAGGCTTTGTATTTCCTCTATAAAATCAAGTGTCCTAGGCTCCATCTCCTCCTCCTCAACCTCTTGCTATATGTATGAAAAAATCAAACTAGTGTCAATCTTTGTTCTTGGAAAAATTCAAAAGATTCACACATGAACTACGAGTGGATTGATTTTATAAACCTCCTCCCTTTCATGACTGCTTAGCATATTTCCTTTGCCCTCCTCAACAATATTGTCCAAATGTTTAGAAATTTCCTGCAAAATGAATAACATGCAAAGCGACAATAATCAAGAACATCATCTATGTGCATTATAATTTGGTTCTTAACATCTGATATGTTTTTGTTCCTCATGAACTTGAAATGAAAGGAACAAAATGAGCCTAACACCAACATACAAAAGCACACAATGAAAGAAATGAGCTTTATGAGCCTATACATCTTTTCCTAACCTTTGATGAGGCACACAACTTTAGGAACAATTCATATTTCAGATATGGCATAATGGTGGTTTAAACAATTTTCAACAAGATTTGGGTCAAGGCTTAGGTTTTTTCAATGCATAGTTAGCGTTAGGTGCATGCATAAGATGTTACATTGAGGAGGTACAAAAAAACCAATGGCATAAAGCGAGCGGTAATGAAAGTAACCGATTTTGAAATTAAGCAAAGAACATACAAAATAGAACAAAACAACATAATGAAAGAAGAACCCTTGTTCTCCCTTCAGCTACTACAAGGGAAAAATGGCAAGATGCTAGAACAGCAAAACAAGGATGCACGCTAGAACTCCCTGGTGAAATTGAGGGCGTAGAAGAATTTATTGGGTACTTTTGTTGCCAAAAGTACCCAAGTTGTGCTTGGATGAAACCAAATCTTTGCTTGCTCACAAAGGTTCTTGGATATTTTATGGAGTGAAAGATTTTTAGTGCACCAAAACTCCACAAGTTGGATGAGGCTAAATCTCGAATATTACATTTACAATGGAGTAACAACGTAACTAGGAAACTTGCAAGAAATAAAAAAACAAAGAAAAGCAACCATTATTGTCATCGAACTGTTTCAAGCGCATCCAAGTAGGAGCAAGATATTGTCAATTCAACACAACAAGATTGATTAGGTACTTTCAACAACGAAAGTACCTAGTTTGGATTTTTTTTAAATAACAAAGAACAAAGGATCTCCTTTTTGCCATTCTTGGATATATAACCTTGTAAAAAATGATCAACTCCTCCTATCACGAACCTATAGCAAGTGCATCCAAGCAAGAGGATATGTTGGTCAACTTGCTTGGGTACTTTCGGTAACAAAAGTACTCGATTTGGAATTTTACAAGGAAAGAAAAGGATTTCCTTTATGCCATTTTGGATATGGAACTTGCAAAAAATAAATAAATGTGTGCCCGCTTTTGTCACGGAGTTGTAACAAGCACATCTAGGTTGGAGGCTTTGGTGGCGACTCAACCTAGATACATCATTTGGGTACTTTCAACAACAAGAGTATCATCAGATTTGCACTATTACGAATGAGATGAACAAACCTCGTTCTCTTTCCTTGCCTCAACCAAGCGAATACAAGAGGGAAGCTTGTTGACATCCATGTCAACTAGGGAGTGGAATGCCATTAAAGTTGATCACATGGGTACTTTCGTTACTGAAAGTATCCATGTTTTTCTTAGATGAGAGCAGATTTCTCCTCAGCAATGGAGGAACAAAATATCCAATGACTTGTGCATTCCATGGATATGGAAACCTATAAGGATTTTTAAAAAAAAAAATTGCACCCACTCTCATCTCAGAGCTCTACCAAATGCATCCAAGTTGGATGCATTGATGGTTGATTGAACAAAGTGATGACAATGCTTGGGTACTTTTGGCAACAAAAGTACTTGACTTGAAATAAAAAAGAGGACCCTCTCTCAGAGCGTTATCGCACTATAATAAAAAAAAAAGCTCCCCTTACTTCATGTAACCACATGTTGAAGGATGTTTGATCTCAACGACCTTGGATCTAAGGATCTAGGGAGCAAATTGTGTTCACTAGTTCTAGAGCCTGCAACAAACATAGAAAAAAACTATAGAAAACATGTTCCTCTTTTAGAACTCCTGCAAGCAAATGGGAGGTGAACAACTTCTATCGACTGGGAGTGCTTGTGCTATTCCAAATCTACATATGTTGGCCATAAATATTTAAACTCCCTAAGCTTGATGTTGGGGACTAGATTAGATGAGAAAAAGAAAGGGAGATCTGAGCTCCTTGGATTTGTGATTCTGAAAAAAAAAAAAAAAAAAAATTAAGAAGCTCCTAAAATCAAACAAGGGCTTAAAGGCTAAGAAAAAAAAAAAAAAAAAATTTAAAAAAAAAAAAAAAAAAAAAAAAAAAAAAAAAAAAAAAAAAAAAAAAAAAAAAAAAAAAAA
>Ga0116231_10013718_pt1 | contig 11229 bp, 13 predicted proteins | sample S1TSphgellanicum_2_FD_89695 | JGI IMG/M metagenome (GOLD analysis project Ga0116231, IMG submission 89695) | Host-associated microbial communities from peat moss isolated from Minnesota, USA - S1T2_Fd - Sphagnum magellanicum MG | ecosystem: Host-associated > Plants > Peat moss > Unclassified...
AAAAAAAAAAAAAAACCACTAGGTAGGACCCTGTTGAGTGGTGGGTGACTACAAGCCAGGTCCAAGCAATGGCCATTATACAACGTACTCGGCACTTGGGAGAGATTCCGTCACATCGTTCGGAACTGTGTAGACTATTTTGTTCCATGTGCCAGTCACATGCATTTGAAAGCATAGTTGACCCTAAGAAGCTAAGGGTGAAGGGCTTAATCTCTCTCTCTCTCTCTCCATCAAAGTCCTACCAGTGACCATTACCTAACATACTTGGCACTCCATTGCCCCTAAGAAGCTTAGGGTGAAGGGCAGAATCTCGCACTATTTGTTAGACCTGGCAATGCTCTATGTGCCGGTCGCATGCATTTGAAAGCATTGTTGACCTTAAGAAACTTAGGGTGAATGGCAGAACTCCCAGTAATGGTTAGGACCTATGGATGTTTTTATGTGCCAGTCACATGCATGTGAAAATGCAGTTTACCCTAAGAAGCTTAGGGTCAAGGACGGAATCTCTCTGAGACTGAAGGGCAAAATTCCTCATGCATTTGAAAGACCAGTTGACCCTAAGAAGCTCAGGGTGGAGGGGGGCAGAATGAATCATGCATTGGAAAGACCAATTGACCATTAGAAGCTCAGGGTGGAAGGTGGAATTTCTCGTGCGTTCCAAAGACCCCAATTGACCCTAAGAGCCTTCGGGTGGGCAGGGGGAGGACACCGGATTTTCTCCTGCATTCATTCAAAAGACCCAGTTGACCCAAAGAAGCTCAGGGTTGAAGGGTGGATTCTCTCCCTGGTGACAATTACGTATTACTTAGGCTCCATGTTGTTGTGCATTACTAATGACAATCAACTAATCAATTGATGTTCAAAAAATAAATTAATTTTGTGAAAATTCAGTTCCATTCAAATGAAAATATTGAATGACATTGCATGCACATTGAATTATTGAAATTTAATTTAATTAAATCAAATTGAATTGAATTTAAATTCATAAATTGAATTCAAACATATTGGTTTGAACATGAATTCAATTAAATGCAATAATTGGATTAAAATTCAATTGAATTGAATTCAAATTGAATTATTTAAAAAAAAGGAGATGCAAATTGATGGAGAAAATATTGAAAATTTTCTCACGAATATGATGTTAAAAAAGAAAATTTGTAAAAATTATTATTATTATTTAAAATAATTTAAATAATTAAAAAAATTAATAAAAAGATTTTTAAAAAAGAAAAAGAAAAAGGGCAAACATCCATGCCTTTTTATTTGAGAATGAGCTAAACAAATTTCAAATTGGAATTTGGTGTGATGAAATGTTATGGAATTTTATAGTCGTTCTATTTAAGCCAACTCCGATAAATCATCGTCACTGAAATTACACTTGGTAGGGAAAAAATAATTATGAAACTTTATAATCGTCTTATTTTAAATCAATTTCAATGAATCATCATCATTAGAATTACACTTATAAAATAAAATATTTATGAGATTTTATAATCGTCTTACCTAAACCAGCTTCAATGAATAATTGTCATTAGAATTATTACACTTATAAAAATATAAAAATATTATGAGATTTTATAATCATCTTACCTAAACCAGCTCCGATGAATGAATGATCATCTTTATTAGAATTGCGTTTGGATGAAATACTGAAACCAGCTTGGATGAATCTTTGTCATTGGAATTACACTTGGTTGTACTGCAAAACATTGTGAAGAGTGTTTTTTGGTGTATTTCTATGCTTTCCAGAGAAGAGGCTGATCACCTGATGATCATTTTTTTCTTCTTCTTCTCCTCTTGTGGTGCAGTGCCATAGATATGGAGCCTGGAAGCAATAGTAGAAAAGCAGTAGCTTATGGGAAAAAGTTCAGTGCTTGCACAAAGTGCACAAATTTCTGTTTTGCAAATCATCAGGCTAGTAATGATCCTCTTCTTCTTCATCATCGTCATCATCATGCTCCTTCTGCTGGTGGTGGTGTTGGTGGTGGTGGTGGTAATGATCAAATGCAGCTGCCAGCACCATCTTTCATCAAGCTCATTCTGGATAGCAATGAAGACCACAGATCCAGATTCCTGGTAAGCAAAAAGAAGAAGAAATAGAAGAAGAAGAAGAAGAAGAAGATGATGTTGTTGTGTTTTTTGATTTTCTGGAGCATTTCTGCAAAGTAATTTTGTCTCTGCATCTATCTGCTTGCTTTCTTTTGTGCAAATCAATCATCATCATGAACAGCAGCAGCATTTGTGATCAAAATGTATTTGTAAGTAAGAAGAAGCAAAAACAGAAGAAGCAGAAGGAGAAGAAGAAGAAGATGATGATGATGGTGATGATGATGATGTGTTTTTTGCTTTTCTGGAGCATTTCTGCAAAGCAATCTTATCTCTGCATTTGCTTGCTTTCTTTTGTGCAAATCGAACGTCAGCAGCAGCAGCAGCATTTGTGATCTGAATATTTTGGTTCCGACAACCTTTGGTGTTGAGATTGGAGAATTGCATCGGTGATCATGTCTTTTTCTGAGTGTTCCATGCATTTTTGTTGTTGTTGCAGCGGATTCCGAGCTTGTTCATGGAGCAGCACGGGTACAGAATTGACGACAAGGTAACGTTGGAAGGGCCGACGGGGTTCAGCTGTCAAGTGCCGTTGCTGGCGTTCAACAATGCCTTCGGTCTGCGATCAGGCTTTCGAGAATTCTCCGATTACCACGGAATACAATTCGGCGACAGCGTGATGTTCAACCTCACGCGAAACTCGCACTTCGTTCTGAAGATCTATGGCAAGCAGGGTTGTCAGAAAACTGTTTTTCCTGGTGACATGAAAGATCCTGACAAGCACAGGAGGACCTTCAACGACTCGCCGCGAACTTTCTCCAAACATCCATGTTGTGTTCTCAGGGACGCTGCAGACAGCCATGAGAGTGATCCACCAGCCTCTTCAGATTATCGGAAGAAGTTGAGAAATAGGAATCCAGTGCAGACTGAGATTGCTGCTGATCCCTGCAACAAGCTTCAAGCTGCAGGGAGAAAGCGTAAGGTACCAGAACCGGAGGAGGAAGATGCATCCTGCTGCAAGCGCAGAAATGGTGGATTCACCTCTGGTTTCAGGGAGAAGCCGTCTGGAACCGGAAGAAGTCTCAGCAACGGCCTTGGTCAGCAGCAATCGGAAGACGAAGAAAAGCTGGAACAAATGCAACAATTCTTGGAGCAACCGGAGTTGTTCTTTGAGAGATTGCCGTCTCCTCCGCCGCCGCCTGTTGTACAACAAGAGAAGCCAGTGCCAGGAAAAACTCCAGCGCCAAAGACATATTACGAGGAGGGCAAGGAGGAGGAGGAGGACAAAAGAGAACAGTTCAACATGCTGAAGTCTGCTGCAAAGCCATCTGCTGAATCTGCAGGCAACATTCCCGGACAACAACGACGGCATCAGAGAGAGAGATTGCAATCTGATTTGAAGCAGCAATTCCAGCAGCAGTACACTTCTGAGGAGGTCAGCCAATACACACTCCACGAGTAGCTCTCCTTGTCTTCCAACTGCTTGCTTCTCTTTGCATGGAGTAACTATTCTTTCTCTCTGCATTCCATGTCATTGAGCTTCTTCATGTTTTTGTTCTATAGCTCCCTGTGTCCCCCTTTGCTGCTTTAGAAAATCAGATCCTCTTCTTGTAGTCTTCCCACAGATCCTTGACAACGAGCTTTTTTGTAGCATCAATCTCTGCAAGAAGCTTATTCTGATTGTCCTTCAGCCTGCTCAAAACTGCTTCTCATATAATCTTCACATGTAATCTTCACAGTGCACTCATATATATTTTTTACACAGGTACCTGAAGGTTTACAGTCAGAAGCTGAAAGCCTGACAATGTTCTCTGGTCCCTCTCAAACACAGCTGGGAGCTGAGGAGAACTTCAATAGGCAAGAAATGGTGAGGGCTGCAAAGGCAATCAAGAACAGAAACCCGTCTGCTATAATCTTCATGAGCAAGACCTATATCAATACAGGCTGTCCGGTGAGTTCGTTCATTTTGTGCACCTTTCATGAGCTCAGTTTCTGACTTCTGATGCAGTAAAGCTCTCACTGCTCTTCAGCAATTGGTCAAGTATTGCAGATGCATTCTTAGTTTCAAGTCTCTTTTATCACTTTGCTTTTTTCTCTACAAAATCACCATGACATGACCAAGCTTTCTGCCCATGGACATGGGTGGTCGCATTTCTTCTATTTGCAATCTACAGTAATTGGGTTCATCCTGAACCACTCCGAAACATCTGTGATTTGTGTCTTTCCTTTGCAGATTGTTCCAAAACGTTTTTCGAGCAAATGGTTGCCAGGAAGGAAGACAAAAATACTTCTGGTAGACATGTGTGGCAGGAAGTGGCCTGTTGTCTTCAACCCATGTGGAGCAACAGCACGGTTTCAAATGGGTTGGTTTGATTTTGCCCAACAACAAAGCCTAAAAGAAGGTGATATCTGTGTCTTGGAGCTGAAAAATCCCAACAACATAAATGTCTTTGTTCGCATCTTGCGCTTGGAAGATTATGTGGCCAGTGTGAAGGGCTGGCGGCACAGCATTGTGGAAGGGGTTGTGCCTAACTCCTTACCTACCACGGGTCAAGGAAAGGCAAGTCAAGAGGATGATGTCATGGTGTTGGAACAAACACCTCCAAGAGCCAAAAGGCCAGCTGCAAAGCTTCCAGAATTTGATCCAGGTTGTACATCAGATGATTCCTGTGACAAAAATGAGATGATCAGAGCAGCAAGGCTCACAGCACCCAAAAAAACTAGAGAAATCAGCAACTGCAGTAAAGAGGAAAAGCTGGCATCACCATTACTAGATGCTCTGACTGAGTCCACAATGATAGCTGAGTATATTGCCAGTCTAAGAAATACAGGCATTGCAGAGTCTAAAGAGAAGATGCTCAGTGTTCAAAGAGGAGGAAAAGATAGCAGCAACAAGGATAGTGACACTCAGAAAACAGGAGGAGGTTTGTTAGTACCATCCTTGCTTATGATTGTTTGGTGAAGTATCAATCACTAACACAGTTGATTCTGTATTAAGTGTATATGCAAGTGGTCACACTACACATTTCTGGCTCACTGATCCAATTGTAGAGAAGTCTGAGCCATTGCGTTGCTCTATCTACAGAAAGAGTAGGAGCTATGAAACCACAAGAAGGAATGCCAACTGATTCAAGAAGCAGGAGATCATGGGCTCAACAAAACTACAAGCCTGTTGATTGGTCGGAGGCATTGAATTCCTCAAATCCCCATGATGCTGTCATCTTAGCAGATTTACATGTTCTTCTCAATTCCACCATTGTAAGTAATTTACCTCTGTACTCTGTACCTCCTCCAGGTTTGCAAATTTTTCAATTTACATCGTATCTGAAACATCAAGCTACTGCACTTGAATCAGTCACATACTTCTTTTAGTATCTGGACAAAGTGTGCAGCCATTTTTACAAAAAGAGAGTCTTGTGGCTGGTGCTCATGCTTAGAGCTGATATACTAAAGCAGAATAGGACAATGAACCAGTGCACATATCAATTTTGAGTGATGAACATAATCTTTTGGAAGTTGATGTCTATTAGATCAAGAAAATATAAACTAGAAGAAGGGATTGAGAAACTCTGCTCAAACCAAACATGAGCAGGAACTGCAGGGGGAAGATTGTGCTCCAGAAAACCACTGCAACTTGTTACAACTTGAATCTCCATAGTGCCTGTCCATGAGAAGAAGACTGAATGGAAAAGGAGTAACTATAAATGTTGCATTGCAATGTTGAAGGAGGATCTCATTCATACTGAAAATATTGGTTTGCTCTGCAGCCTTTACCAGCCTCATTGCTTGGGATGCCAGATATCACCACAGAAGCAACTCTGGTTGACAGTGCTGGCAACCTATATTCAGCAATTTGGAAACCAAGACTAGACAGGGGATCACTGACTGATGGGTGGTCAACATTTGCATCTGATCACTGTCTTCAAGCAGGAGACGTTTGTGTCTTTGAAGTTACCAACTTCACAGAGCTGACAATCTTAGTGCATATCTTCAGAAGGGATGATGACAACAACAGACTGCAGAGTGCATTTGCAGATGGAGAGTCGTTGGGCAGAATCTCCTCTGCTTCAACATCCTTGCAAAGCAAATCAATCAACAGACAAGAAAAAACGTCACCAGGTGATCAGTTTGTAGAAGATCACGGTAAGGTGGCACTTGCATCTCAAAGACACCATCCTATTTCTGAAGGTGATAAGTGTAGAGACATTCTGGCCGCCTACAAATTCAAGGTCAAGAACCCAAGTTTCACAGTGTGCTACTCTGTGTCTCAACATTTTGTTCTGGTGAGTGCCCATCCCAAGGCTTATCCTACTTCAATGTCTGGGGTGGCAATGCTCTTAAGAGCGGCAGTGCTCATAACAGCCTCCACTTTCCAAGTTATGGTATCCTGCAGAAGTGATGTAGAATTCTTGTGGTCACAGGCATACTCCTCAACGCTTGTTGACAGGAATTGTAACTTTTCACCCTGTAACAGAGGAGGGGGGAGGAGACTCTGACCTTCATGCACATGGATTGCACATGAAACAGCAATGTGTGCTAAGAGACTTTCCTGAGCAATAGGGTCCATGGGGTGGGGGTTGTTGTTGTTGTTGTTGTGTGGAATCCTGGTGGCAGTCCATACCCATGGATTTTGCAAAGCTCTGGATGCCTCAGAAGCTTGCCAAGTCAACGCTTGTGGACTCAATAGGTCAGACATGGACAGCAACATGGACTGGAAATGTCAGGCAACCTTGCTTAACTGGATGGAGAACCTTCTCCATTGCACATCGTATACAAGAAGGGGATGTTTGTGTGCTTGAACTCACAGATCCCAGCAAGCTTATCTTCAAGGTCCATATTTTCTCTGTCCTGGACATTGATGTCAAAAAGCATTCACCAAATGCCTCACAGGACTGGCATCAAATCCGTGATGCAAGTGGACTCGCTACTCCTCCAAATTGCAGCCGGAAGAGCCCCCATCCAAACCAGACTAAACTCCCGAATCTGGCAAAGTGTTTGCGTGGCTCAACTCTACTGGCAAGGACCTCCAGAAAAACAGCCATAGCAAAAGCTCTCTACAAAGCAGCAATTCACAGGAAAAAGGAAGATGCACGGCGACAGCAGTCAGTTGATTTAGCAACAAAAGCTGCAATCACTGATTTTGTGGCTCAGGAACAAAACCCTTCAACTACTTCTCATACCTTGCATAAAGATTGTTGTCTTCCTTACTATGGAAAAGGAGTTGAGGCTTTTGATGAAGCTCCTAAGCCCGGCCAGCCAATTAGATGGAATACAAGGATGCATGCCAGCAAGCAGTTGGGAAGTAAGTGTCCTTACAACTTAGAAATGCCAGAAGAAGAAGAAGAATCACAGTGAGTTCACACAAGTGTGAGCTCCTCCCTTTCAGCTTTCTCGCACTGGATATAGCTGAAATTGCCAACAGAGTAAGGATCTTGAGAGAATTTGGATTAATTAACAAAGGGGTGCAAATTGGCCAGAGCTTTTCTTCAGATCGGTAGCTCAATTGTTTGATGTGCCTCACCTGAGAAGGACATGATGATGGTGATGATGCACAAGTAACTTCTTTCAATTGTGAGGACAGACACATACAGACAGACAGCGTGCACAAACAGAACATTCAAATCTTTATTTCACAAAACTCTTGTGGTACAGAATTATATGCAGAAATTCTTGTAGAAAAAGTAGCACACCATCATCACTGCAACCTCCTCAAACTGAGTAAGAGTTTGGTGGGATTTTGCGAAGTGATGATTTTGCCTCTGCACGCACGCACGCACGCACCCCCCCCTCTCTTTCTCGAGAGCCTACTAGTTTGGAATTTGATTTCTCTGCAAATTTTTGGGTGTTCAGCACTCTGTCCTTATTCTGTCATCACCGAACGGCAACGAATATCATTGTACTCCTTGATGAGCTTGTAGTAGGGTCAAGAACCCCAAACCCTAAACCTATGACAAACAGTCAAATCTCTGAAGTATATCATCACAAAACGAGAACGACCAAAACAAAAGAGAAAGTGCAGAAACTTTGTACGTGCGCAGATTTTGCAGAATTTGAGCAAGAATTAACAGCTTGAATTTGAATTCTTGCTACAAATCGAGGAACAACGAAATCCATTGCAAGAGACGAAGCTTCCCTCTCTTCTTCTCCCTGTCTGACACAGAAGAGACGAGGACAGAGGAGAAAGACGAAAAAACCAGAATTCAGGGTTAGGGTTCTTTTTTGACCGTCCAGATCTTGCATCAACGGTCTTTGTCTTCCACCTGGAACCCTAACCCTAGGCCGTGAATCGAGGGCTTTGTGGGGTTTGCTTTTTCTTGTTGATGTTGTTTTGCCGCCCTCGTTCCTTTGTCATTGTGCATCTTTGGCCAGCGGCGACAGTGGCTTGGACAGGGAGACTGTTTTGTGGGCGAGTTTCTTCTTCTCGGGAGAGTCTTGCGTTGGTCGGATACTTTCGAAGCGTTTGGAGGTGGAGACAAGAGAGAATGGGGTCGGAGGTAGTGAATCCCAAGGCGTATCCGTTGGCGGATTCCCAGCTGACCATCACAATCATGGACATCGTACAGCAAGCAGGCAACTACAAGCAGCTGAAGAAGGGGGCTAACGAGGCCACCAAGACGTTGAACAGAGGGATAGCGGAGTTCGTGGTGATGGCAGCCGACACGGAGCCGTTGGAGATTTTGCTGCACTTGCCGTTGCTAGCGGAGGACAAGAACGTGCCATACGTGTTCGTGCCGTCCAAGCAAGCATTAGGACGGGCTTGTGGGGTTTCAAGGCCCGTCATCGCGTGTTCCGTAACTACCAACGAGGGCAGCCAATTGAAGTCGCAAATCCAGCAACTGAAGGACGCCATCGAGAAGCTGCTCATCTGATGAAGGGACTCAAAAGGAAGGGAAGGAGGGGGGGACAAAACCGCGCCGGAGAGAGAGAGAGAGCCACACCGGATAGAGACTGGAGTGTCTATGATGTCTATGGAGATGGTGAAGTTGCGAGGATGGCGAACTAGGGTTCCCTTTTTCTTAGACCTTTTTTGTTTGGTTCTGCGTAGCGTAAGGGCCGCGTTTTGCTAAGTTGATGAAGTTATGCACGCACACCTTCTCCCTCTGTCGGTAAAATCTTGTTTTCTTCACGGGGGTGGTGGCACTAGGGTTTATGGATTCTCTACACCAAATGTGGTTTGTAAGGTTTGGCACATTTGAGAGAAGGAGAGGCACGATGATCCCAGAGCTCATTGAGCATGGTGATGGCATTAGGGTTTATGGATTCTCCTCAAGGAATGTGGTTTGTAAGGTTTTGCACATTTGAGAAGGAGAAAGAGACGATGATCCCTGACCTTCTTATTGAGCATCTGCTCTACTATTGCATTTTTCATGATTTTGTGCATTCAGTTCTCTGCTTTCAACTCAGTTTACTTGCCCAGAATTGTGTTACCCTTGTGTGGGTGATGAGGCAAGAAGCTGGCAAACACCACAAAGAAGGTGAACATCCTTCTCTATCTTGTAGCAGACAGCTCACTGAGCTCCAGTCTGTGGGTAATCCTCTTCCATCTATGAAAGCAACAATCATCTGGAGTTTCCTGAGCTAATAATGCTTCTGGGAAATCTGGCATTTGCCCTCAGATTTGTAATCAAGTATGCATGATTGAGTTATGCAGTTCTCTTGGATCATGTGGTTTCCAAGAGTTGATGAAGAAGCTATAAAAAGTCAGCTCTTCAAATTTTGGTAATTGTTACCTCACTCTGTGAGCAAGGCATTTAGACGCAACAAATTTAATCTTTGTTTTGCTTCAGGTGATGTAACTGGATTGGAACTTGGATGACAAAATTCTTTCTCCAAGGATAAGTGTCTACCCCCGTAGATCAAATGTTTTTGATCAATCTGCAAAATTTAGGATTGACTTCACCAAAAACAAAGGCCACCTGACTCATCAAACATCAGGCATGAGATGATTATCAGTCAAGCATCAGAGACAGTTAGAGATGATGCAATAGACCCAAAACTAAAACCAAGATTTACAAGCAGCAGAACAGCAACAGTATTGCATGTCTTGAGACCTTCAACAGTTCCATAAATTACGTGTATGATACTGACCATCGACCATAATCTGTACCGTCCCCATCAAATCTATCAGTTCCTGGCAATAGGTGAATGGTAATATCAAACATCCAATGTACTCAGTTTCTGACAAGACTTGTCAGTAACAGAAAATTGGTCCATGAGGCTGCTAATGGAACAGAATTTAAAGAGGAGAAGACCAACAGACTAAGAAAACAGATTCCACCAGTTAAAGAAAGAGAAAGAAAAAAACTTTAGGCGTTGCATAACACACCACTGCATGCAGAAAGGTTTTCCCACATTTGGTGGAGAATAGGCACAAAGGGCTGTGAGATCATTGTATTTGCCATTTGGATAGTAAACACTGAACACCGGACTTGACAAGTGAATCTTGATAGTTCTACTGTGGCTAACTTTAACAACTCACAGAAAAGGGCTGAGGACGTCTGAATACAAACAAATGAGAAATTTTCAGTTCCATATCCCTACAATTGTCGTATTTACATTCCCGACTGCAATTTGAATTTGCAAAGATCAATTCGCCCAATTCCAAGAGAATTATCAACCCGTACCCTCATTAGGCCATACCCCTGGACCTGCAAAAGAAAAGTGTCACTGGAAGATGTGTTTTCTTTACAGCAGTGAAGCCCATATGCAAAACTTTGATTCGGGTTGACTTAAGTCATGATATGCATACAAAAATATATGTCTCAAATGAACTCCAGACTGAAGACTTGTCACAAGGAATGCCTGCCCTGCTAGGGCAGAACACCCTGCACTTTTCAATCTATCAAGATACAACTCCCGGATCCTGAAACAAGGGACATGCTGGTAGTCTATTGCATCTAGTTAATCCCTGATCAGTAACCATATCCTGCACAGAACACAAACAGCATGCCCGTTTTAGTTTTTTTATTGTCTTATACAGACAATGCCAGTATGGGGTGCTCCAGGTTGATAGGAAGCACTTCATATTGCTATAAAAGATCTACCACTGAGGGAAAAAAAAAAAAAAAAAAAAAAAAAAAAAAACACACAACTTCAAAACCCAAAAAACAAAAAAAAAAACACCAAAAAAAAAAAAAAAAAAAAACAAAACCCCCCCAAAAAAAAAAACAAAAAAAAAACAAC
>Ga0116231_10013719_pt1 | contig 11229 bp, 8 predicted proteins | sample S1TSphgellanicum_2_FD_89695 | JGI IMG/M metagenome (GOLD analysis project Ga0116231, IMG submission 89695) | Host-associated microbial communities from peat moss isolated from Minnesota, USA - S1T2_Fd - Sphagnum magellanicum MG | ecosystem: Host-associated > Plants > Peat moss > Unclassified...
AACATGCTGAGGCTGGCCGTTTGGCAGGGTTGGCGGAACGGCGGAAAAAAGCAGCCGAAAGGTTCGCTCTGGTGCTACCTGAAGTCCTGAAGTTGCAAGCTGAGGGCGTTACCAGTCTTCGCAAGATCGCAGCCGCGTTGAATGCCAAAGGATGCAGAACGACCCGCGAGGGCGATTGGAACGCTGTAGGAGTCGCCGCAATTCTCAAGATGGCTCGACAGGCTCAAGCCGCGTAGGACCACTACACAACGCGCTACAAGGCTCAATAGAGCCATTCTTGGACGATCCTGGACCCCCGGGGTCGTCCTTTTCGTTTGTGGCAAGAATCCAGATCGGCTCACCGTTTTGCCTGCAATTATTATGGTGCATCTTCTACAGTCTGTAACACTTAATCGGTTCTAAGCGAGCTTGAGTCATTCTGTGCGCTGGTGGGATCAGCGACAAGAGTAGCCGGGTTGACCAGCAAGGGCCAGACAGGGCCAAACAGCCTTACACTTGACGGATATACCGCACGGGGGTATGTTCGAAGCAACCAGATTCGTGTTCGTCGAACCCTCGCCTAACGGCGGGGGATTCGCTTTTTATGGGACTTGTCCCTAATTCGGGAAACAACAATTGGAGGCGTTATGGAAGTTGGAGATCGCGTTTACCATCTGCGGAAAAATGACCCCATTGCAGTTGAAGGCTACTGCCGGATTTTGGAAATTGGTCCGCTGAAGTCGTTGGTGTTGTTCGAATACAACGATAAGGAAGGAATTGTGGATACGAAGGACCTGATTACCGAAGGGGAAGCCGAGAAGGAGGGTCGGGTCTAAGCAGTTAGCGGGAGGCTTTATGGAAGGGCAGGGAAGGACCAGCAACGCCCAGAACAGAGCGAAGCCCCAATGCTCTATGGCAAAGGGGCTTTTCGCTCATCGCAGATTTGGGGAAAGGACTACTGGCGAAAGGATACGCCGTGGATCGGTGAGGGACAACAGGAATCGGAGCGAGGGCGTATTAGGGCAGGGAAGCGCCCTGGACGGCTACACGCTAACAGTAACGCCCATTCTGCGCATCGCGGCGACCGCTTCATCTTCAAGTTGCTGCTTCCGGCTGGCAGTCCATTTGGCGTAATACCGTTCGGTCATGTTCACAGATTCATGAGCCAAGAGCTTGCTTACTTTCTCGATTGGCACACCAGCTAGAAGCATTTCGACCGCAAACATATCGCGTAGCATGTGCGACCGGAAATCCATCGGATCGCCAGATTCGTTGGTGAATTCGAGGAAGTCATTCAGCTTGTCTACCTTGCGCACCCAATTGTTGACGTTGGTCTCTTCTTTGCAGGTCTTCGACCAAAAATAGTAATCCGGGTGTTCTTCCTTTCGCCGGGGTATAGCGTTCAAAGCTGCGACTACAATATCAGGGAGAATGAAATCCATCCTGGCAGCGAGGGGCTTCCGGTTGCGCTTTTTTCGTATGATTGCCGATAGTCTGTTTCCTCTGAGGGCAGATTTCGGCAGAGTGACAACATCTCCGATTCGCAAACCTGTCCATCGTTGAACGAGGAAAATAGCCCGAAGATGTTCCCCAATTCGGCCTGATTTGTAACGGGCGTTGGCGTCTAGCGTTTGGGTCGCCACTAGAAGTTCATCGAACTGAGTGCGGGTCAACGGCCAAGTCTGGCTTTCGTCAACCGGAATGGCTTTGAGAGTCAGGGCTGGATTCCGCTTCGTGTACTCCATCCCGGTTGCCCACTTGCAGAACGCCTTTACACGAGTCAATAACGCGGCTTGGGTTGTAAGAGCCAGCCGATTCTCTGGTTCTTTAGCCTCTGGACTCCAAGACCCGCGCCATTTGTCTAGGAGTGCTGGCGTCAAATCGCTAACGAAAACAACTTTCGCACCTCCCGCCCATTTCAGAATTCGCCGGGTAGTTGATGTATAGGCGTCAATCGAAGTCTTCGTCGGACCCTTCATTCCCGCAAGCCACTGGTCAAGAGCTTCCCCAATTGGCTTGAGTTGAGCCAATTCTGCGGCTCTTTTTGCTGCCTCAGATTCAGCAATTTTCAGCAATTCGATTTTGACTGGGTTGCGTTTGTCCCGTTCGCGCTGGGCGGCCCGCTCCGCTTCTTCCCAAGAGCGTGTTTTTGCTGAGGCATAACGAACCTTTCCATCCTCGTAAATGTAGAGGGATTTGCGGCAATTGCATTGTTTCCATTGGGGTTTGTCCTTCTTGGGGCAATCGGCGGAATGCCGCGTAAAGACTGTTATAGTTAATGAGGCAATCGGTTCGATTTCTTGCGCCATGTGCGTACCTCGTTCTGCAAATCTTCAGCAATTCGGGACCAGCGAAAACAAAAACGCTGATTTCAAAGAGGATAGCACGAATTGAATCGAATCGGTTGAATCCACTCCTGGGAGACGCGATGCAGGCGACTCTTGCGCTCGAAGACGGGCGCATTTTTGCGGGCGAAGGGTACGGCGCACCAAGTGAAGCCTTGGGCGAAGTGGTCTTTAATACTTCACTGACTGGTTACCAGGAAATCGCGACTGACCCCTCGTATGCGGGACAGATCGTAGTCCTTACCAATCCTCAAATCGGAAACTACGGCACCAATCTGGCCGATAACGAGGCTGCCAAGCCTTATATCGAAGGTCTGATCGTGCGCGAATTTTCCGCGGTCAGCTCCAACTGGCGCTCCGAGCAGGTCACCGATGAGTACATGGAGCGCTTCAAGGTTCCCGTGCTGGCGGAGATCGATACGCGCGCCCTGGTGCGGCATCTGCGCATCCACGGCGCCATGCGCGGCGTCATTTCCACGGCCGAGACGAATCCGGAAAAGCTCGTCGCCAAGGCGCGATCCATCCGCAAGATGGATGGGACGGACTTGGCGCGGGTGGTTTCGACGAAGAAGTCGTTTCAGTTCGACGATTCCGACAGCCGCAATCAATCCGGCGACAAGCTGCTGGACCCTTCGAATGGCGTGGACGAGGGCAAGCCGCTTTTGCATGTGGTGGCTTACGATTTCGGCATCAAGCTCAACATTCTGCGCATGTTGACCCGCGAGAGTTGCCGCATCACGGTGGTTCCCGCGGAGACCCGCGCGGACGAAGTGCTGGCGCTGAAGCCGGATGGGGTCTTCCTGTCGAACGGACCAGGCGATCCAGAGCCGGTCGATTACGCAGTGAAGGCGATTCGCGAGCTGATGGGGCGTACGCCGATCTTTGGCATCTGCCTGGGCCATCAGCTGACCGGATTGGCTCTGGGCGGCAAGACCTACAAGCTGAAGTTCGGCCATCATGGCGGCAATCATCCAGTCAAGAACATGACCAACGGCAAAGTGGAGATCACCGCGCACAACCACAACTTCGCCGTCGATCCCGACTCGATCAACGCCAACGAAGTGGAACTGACGCATGTGGACCTGAACGACAACACTCTGGAGGGGTTGCGGCATAAGACGCTGCCGCTCTTCAGCGTGCAGTACCATCCGGAAGCCGCGCCGGGGCCGCATGACTCGCATTATCTCTTCCGGGATTTTCGCAACTTGATGGATGAGTGGAAGGGATGAGCGGACTTGCAGCAAGGCGCCACGATTCCGAACCGGTAGCGATCGCAATTCCGGAACTTGATTTGACCGCGTATTTGCCGGAACTGCCGCACATCTTCTCGCTCGATCAGACCGAAATTCCGAGGTTGGCGCGTGACACGGCGGCTCTTGCTAGGATCGAACGGGCACTGCTTCAAATTCCTACGAGTCACTATCTCGTTCACGGGGATGCACGGCGGATGGGCTCACTCGCCAGTGAAAGTGTCCACCTGGTTCTGACCTCCCCGCCATACTGGACACTCAAGGTTTATGAACAGGCCGATGGGCAACTTGGGCATGTTAGCGCGTATGAGCAATTTCTCGCGGAGCTTGAGACTGTATGGAAGCGCGCCTTCGATCTTCTTGTCCCTGGCGGGCGACTCATCTGCGTCGTGGGAGACGTTTGCCTATCTCGGAAGCAAAACGACGGGCGGCATACGGTGGTGCCTTTGCATGCCTCGATCCAGGAGATTTGCCGCAAAATAGGCTTCGACAACCTTGCTCCTATCATTTGGCACAAAATTGCCAATGCCGTTTATGAGGTTTCGGGGGGCGGTGGATTTCTGGGCAAGCCTTATGAGCCGAATTCAGTTATCAAGAATGACATTGAATACATCCTGATGTTTCGGAAGCCCGGCGGTTACCGCAAACCGAGCGTCGCCAAACGTTTGCTCTCGGTCATCAGCGCGGAGAATTACCAAAATTGGTTCCAGCAAATTTGGACGGGATTGACAGGCGCGTCTACGAAAGATCACCCCGCTCCCTATCCGGTCGAACTCGCGGAGCGGCTCATTCGAATGTTTAGTTTTGCCGGCGATGTGGTCGTTGACCCGTTTTCCGGCTCTGGAACCAACGCTATTGCCGCAGCTCGTACGGGACGGCACAGCATTGGCTATGAGATCAGCGGGAAATACCACAAAATGTCTGTGTCACGCTTCTACCGGGAGACAGGCGGACTTTTCTGGCAACCCCAAGTGGTTGAGGTGGAGGAATTATGAGCCTACTGCCTTACTGGGAAGACCGGCTGAGCGAGGCTGTTCGCCATTTTTGGAAGACTCGCCAAGCTCAGGCTGAACGCCAAGGTACAAAGTCTGGAACGCGCGATGCTGGGACGCGAACCGCCGTTACAGGCGGCAAGCAACTCGATGGTTTTGTCGCGTTACTGCATGATTTTCTGAAGGATGCGGGCTTGGACCATGCCTCGATCTATACTTCGGGCAAAGTCGAGCTCCCAGGATGGTACCGCCCCGAAAAGAAGTGGGACTTGCTCATCGTTCAAAGCGGAAAACTGATCGTAGCCATGGAATTCAAATCCCAGGTTGGCTCGTTCGGCAACAACTTCAACAACCGCACCGAAGAGGCGCTCGGCAACGCGACCGATATTTGGGCCGCGTTTCGAGAGGGAGCTTTCGCACCTTCCTTACGGCCATGGTTGGGCTATGTGATGGTGCTTGAAGAGGCCAAGGGGTCTCTCAGCCCGATCAAAGTTCAAGAGCCGCATTTCAAGGTTTTTGAGGAATTCAGAGGCGCTTCCTACGCGAATCGCTACGAAATCTTCCTTACTAAATTGGTAAGAGAACGTATGTACGACAGCGCCGCGCTCGTTTTGACAAACAGGGAGACAGGCCGAGATGGAAGGTATTTCGAACCGTCCGCCGAGTTAGGCTTCGAAAATCTCCTTGTGTCTCTAAGAGCCCGCGCTGTCGCAATTGGAGAGGTTTCGAACTAAGACATGCCACGCAGAAATGACATCCAGAAGATTCTCGTCATCGGCTCCGGGCCGATTGTGATTGGCCAGTCGGCCGAGTTCGACTACTCCGGCACGCAAGCCTGTAAAGCGCTGATGGCCGACGGCTTTGAAGTGGTGCTGGTCAACTCCAACCCGGCCTCCATCATGACCGACCCCGAGTTTTCGCATCGGACGTACATCGAGCCGCTGACGCTCTCCTATGTTGAGGAGATCATTCGCGTCGAGTCGGCAATGATGGGGCCGGGATCGGGCAAGTTCGCGCTGCTGCCGACCGTCGGCGGCCAGACCGCGCTCAATCTCGCCGTCGATCTGTCCGATTCCGGCATTCTCGACAAGTATGGCGTGGAGATGATTGGCGCCAAGCTCGAAGCCATCAAGAAGGCCGAGGACCGGCTGCTCTTCAAAGACGCCATGGTGCGCATTGGACTCGAAGTCTCGAAGTCTATGCTGGTCAACAACCTGCGCGACGGCATGGACTTCGCCCAGAAGAACGGCTTCCCGGTTCTCATTCGCCCCAGCTTCACCCTCGGCGGCTCGGGCGGCGGCATCGCCTACAACCGAGAAGAGCTGATCGAAATCCTGTCGAATGGACTCAATCTCTCGCCGGTGCATGAGTGCCTGATTGAAGAATCCGTGCTCGGTTGGAAGGAATACGAGCTTGAGGTGATGCGCGACCTGGCCGACAACGTCATCATCGTCTGCAGCATCGAAAACTTCGACCCAATGGGCGTGCATACCGGCGACTCGATTACCGTGGCCCCGGCGCAGACGCTCACCGACCGCGAATACCAGAAGATGCGCGACGCGGCCATCGCCGTCATGCGCGAGATTGGGGTCGAAACAGGCGGCAGCAACGTGCAGTTCGCCGTGAATCCCGCCAACGGCCGCATGACCGTGATCGAGATGAACCCGCGCGTCTCGCGTTCGTCCGCGCTGGCGTCCAAGGCGACGGGCTTTCCGATCGCCAAGATCGCCGCCAAGCTGGCTGTCGGCTACACGCTCGACGAGATCCCCAACGACATCACGCGCATGACGCCGGCGTGCTTCGAGCCGACCATCGACTACGTGGTCACCAAAATTCCCAAATGGCAGTTTGAAAAATTCCCCGGCGCCGACGACACGCTTGCTCCGCAAATGAAGTCGGTTGGCGAAGTAATGGCCATCGGCCGCACCTTCAAGGAGTCCCTGATGAAGGCCCTGCGCTCGCTTGAAACCGGCAAGAAGACCGGCTCGGAAGAGCTGGAGCCGCGCCGCCTCACCCAGCGCCTGGTCACGCCGCAGCCCGAACGGCTCAACTACATCCGCTTTGCCTTCGAGCGCGGCATGAGCGTGCGCGAGGTCGCCCGCTTGACCGGTATGGACCCATGGTTCCTCTACCAGATTCGCGAAATCTGCGAGGGGCAAAAGTTTGCCGGCACCCTCTCGCCCGAGACGGTCAGCCCGCAGCAACTGCGCAAATTCAAGCGTCTCGGCCTGAGCGATGAGCGGCTGGCCAATGAATGGGGTCTGGCTGGCCACGAAGGCATTCAGCAGGTGAGGGAACTGCGCTACGCCCACGGCATCCGGCCCATTTTCAAGCTGGTGGATACCTGTGCGGCGGAGTTCGAGTCGCATACGCCGTATTTCTACTCCGCCTACGACGAGGAGGACGAAGCGCCGCCAACCTCCAAGCGCAAAATCATCATCCTCGGCAGCGGGCCGAACCGTATCGGCCAGGGAATCGAGTTCGACTACTGCTGCTGCCACGCCGCCTTTGCCCTCAAGGCGGACGGCTACGAGACCGTCATGGTCAACTGCAACCCGGAAACCGTCTCGACCGACTACGACACCAGCGACCGCCTCTATTTTGAACCGCTTACACTCGAAGACGTGCTCGCGATCTATGAGCACGAAGCCGAATCCGGCGCGGAGATCGGCATGATCGTCCAGTTTGGCGGCCAGACTCCGCTCAATCTGGCCCAGCGCCTGCGCAAGGCCGGCGTACCCATCATCGGAACCTCACCCGAGTCGATCGACCTGGCCGAAGACCGCAAACGCTTTGGGAAGTTGCTCGAAGAACTGCAGATTCCGCAGCCCTCGGGCGGTACAGCCACCAGCGTCGAAGAGGCGCTGGCGGTTGGCGAGCGGATTGGCTACCCGGTTCTGGTGAGGCCTAGTTACGTTCTGGGCGGTCGCGCCATGGTCATCGCTTATGACGCCAAGGAAGTCGCCCAATACATGGCCACCGCCGTCGAATACTCGTCAGACCGGCCGGTGCTGGTGGACCATTTTCTCGAGTCCGCGGTCGAGGTCGACGTTGACGCACTTTCGGACTCCGAAGACGTGGTCATCGCGGCCATCATGCAGCACATCGAGGAAGCCGGCATCCACTCCGGCGACTCGTCCTGCGTCCTGCCCGCAGTCAGCATCCGGCCCGAAACTCTCGACACCATCCGCGCCTACACCCGCAAGCTGGCGCTGGCGCTCAAGGTCGTCGGACTGGTCAATCTGCAATTCGCCATCCAGCGCGACGCAGATGACAACGATCAGGTCTTCGTGATCGAAGTGAATCCGCGCGCCAGTCGCACTGTTCCTTATGTGTCCAAGGCCACGGGCGTGCAGTTGGCCAAGATTGCGGCGCGCCTGATGACGGGGCGCAAGCTCAGGGAATTTCTGCCGGAACAGGTGGCATCCGGCGACGATCTGAATCCGGGTGCCTACTTTTACGTGAAATCGCCGGTTTTCCCCTGGAACAAGTTCCCCGGCGCGGACACGGTGCTCAGCCCGGAGATGAAGTCGACGGGCGAAGTGATGGGAGTGGCGGACAACTTTGGCGAGGCGTTTGCCAAGGCGCAGCTTTCGGCCGGACAGGTGCTGCCGGGAGAAGGCACGGTCTTCTTCAGCGTCAACGACCACGACAAACCGGCCGCGACTGCGCTGGCTCGCCGATATGTCGATCTCGGCTTCCGGCTGGTCGCAACCGAAGGCACAGCGAATGTGCTAGAACAGGCTGGGCTGATTGTGGAGCGGGTCTTTAAGGTCAAGGAAGGCCGCCCGAATGTCGTCGACCTGATTAAAGGCGATCGGATTCAGCTGATTATCAATACGCCGCGAGGCCAGGATACTTTCTTCGATGAAAAGGCGATTCGGCGCGCTGCGGTGCTGGCGCGCATCCCGACCATCACCACCATCGCCGCCGCGCAGGCGGCCGCGGAGGGAATTGCCGCCATGCAGCGCCGCCACACCTCGGTCATCTCCCTCCAGGAACTGCATCCCTAGCAATGCCGCCGGCAAGCCAGTCCCCAAACGGGCTCACCGGCGCATCCGAGAATGCGATGATGGGGAGGGCTTGCCGCAGTCCTGGGCATCTGCTTTGCCATCGCTGATCGCCAAACTTAAGAAAACTCTCATTCGCCCATCGGACTACAATACAGCTGTGAGCACGATCGCCAATTCGCCGCTTCCGGTCGCCGAACTTCGCGCCCAGGGTTGGGCCGCGTTGCCCGCCGGCTACGCCATCCCGGCGGTTGTGCCCTCTTTGGCCGAGGCCCGGGCCTGGTGCAAGCGTCTGGCGGAATCGCACTACGAGAATTTTCATGTTGCGAGTTGGTTTCTGCCGCAGAAGCTGCGCCCGCATTTTCACGCGATCTATGCGTACTGCCGCGTTTCGGACGATCTGGGCGACGAGGTTGGCCATCGGGAGCAGTCGCTGGCGCTGCTGGAACAATGGCGCGAAGAGCTGGACGCCTGCTATCGGGGCGAAGCGCGCCATCCCGTGTTTGTCGCTCTGGCCGAGACGATCCGAGTTTGTCAGATTCCCAAGCAGCCATTTGCGGACTTGCTGACGGCGTTTATCCAAGACCAGACCGTGACGCGTTTCCGCAATATGGAAGAAGTCCTCGCCTATTGCCGGAACTCCGCCAACCCGGTCGGCCGCCTGGTGCTGTATACCTGTGGCTATTCGGATGCCGAGCGTTTTCGGCTGTCGGACGCGACCTGCACCGCCCTCCAACTTGCCAATTTCTGGCAGGATGTTGCCTCCGATTATCGGCAGCGCGACCGCATCTACATCCCTCAGGACGCGATGCAGCAGTTCGGCGTCTCCGAAGCCGATATTGCGGCAAGCCAGCCCACGCCTGAGTTCCGCGCGCTGCTCAAGTCTCAGGTCGCCTACGCCCGCAGCCTCTTTGAAGCCGGATTGCCGCTGATTGGGATGGTCGACCGCGACCTCGCTCTTGACCTCGACCTGTTCAGCCGCGGAGGGCTCGAAATACTGCGAGCCATTGAGCAGCGCAATTACGATGTGCTCAGCGCGCGGCCGGCCATCTCCAAGCCGCGCAAAATTGCGCTCGCCCTGCGCGCTGTCTCCGGCAAATTTCTCCCGGGACTCCGTCTGAAGAGCAAAGCCGCATGACCGTCGCTGTCGAACTCGTCGAGCCTTCGCTCGAATCGGCCTACGCGACTTGCCGCGCCATCGCCAAACGCGAAGCCAAGAACTTTTACTACGCCTTTGTCGCTCTGCCGCCGGCGCGCCGCAATGCCATCTGCGCCATCTATGCCTTCATGCGCCGCGCCGACGACCTCTCCGACGACGAATCTTTTCCGCGCCAGGAGCGGCGCCGCCAGCTCGACCAGTGGCTTGGCGCTTGGCACGAAGCTCGCAAGGGCGCGGCGACAGACGATCCCGTCTTCCTGGCTGTCCGCGACGCCAGCGTCCGCTTTCAGATTCCCTTCTCCCTGCTCGACGAGTTGGTCGCGGGTACGACGATGGATCTGGAAACCGATTTGAGCGACGTCCCCGACACATATGCGACTTTCGCGGACCTGTATCGCTATTGCTATCTGGTCGCCTCGGTCGTGGGGCTGGTCTGCATCCGCATCTTTGGCTACTCTGACGAGCGCGCTGAAAAGCTGGCGGAAGAAACCGGCATCGCTTTCCAGCTCACCAACATTCTGCGCGACGTGAAAGAAGACGCAGAGCGCCGGCGAATTTATCTGCCGCTCGAAGACCTGGGTAAGTACCGCGTCACTGTCCAGCAACTTATCGATCGCCAACAGCCGGGTATCACCGTGGAAGAACGCGTTCTGCTGCGGGAAATCGCCAGCCGTGCGGAGAGCTATTACCAATCGGCCCGGCAGCTTCTGCCGCTGATCGACGCGGAGAGCCGTCCTGCGCTTTGGGTCCTGGTGACCATTTATCACCAGTTGCTCAAGAGGATCGAAAAGGCCGATTACGATGTTTTCACGGAACGGGCCAGCGTTCCCAAGTTTCAAAAGCTGGCCATTCTAGGGGGCGGCATGGCAAAAATGGCGCTGACCCGTTTGAAGCCGCGCGTGAGATCCCGTTAGCCTATGGCCGACAAACCCTTTAGCCTGAGTGCCTTCCACGCTGCCGAGGCGCAAAACACGCGGCAAGCCGCCACGGTCACGATCGTTGGCGGAGGGGTAGCCGGTCTGGCTGCCGCCTGTGCTTTGGCTGACGCCGGCTTCCGCGTTACTTTGCTCGAACGGCGCGGATATCTCGGTGGACGCGCCTCGTCCTACCTTCATCCTGGCACCGAAGAGGTGATCGACAACTGTCAGCACGTTCTGTTCGGCTGCTGTACCAATCTCGTCGACCTCTACGAGCGGCTCGGCTCGGCTGGCAAGATTCGCTGGGACAGCCGCATGACGCTGATCGAGCCGGGTGGTCGCCGCTCGATTCTCGCGCCTGCGCCGCTGCCGGCTCCCATGCACGGGCTGCCGGGGATTCTCCAGGCAAGTTGCTTTTCGCCTGCCGACAAGCTTGCGCTCCTCTACGCTTTCTCGGCAATGCTGGTGGGAACCGATCCTAATTCCACGCAATCTCTGGCGGAATGGCTCACGACCCATCACCAGACTTCCGGCGCGCTCAAGCGCTTCTGGCATCTCGTGATCGCCAGCGCGCTCA
>Ga0116231_10013720_pt1 | contig 11225 bp, 2 predicted proteins | sample S1TSphgellanicum_2_FD_89695 | JGI IMG/M metagenome (GOLD analysis project Ga0116231, IMG submission 89695) | Host-associated microbial communities from peat moss isolated from Minnesota, USA - S1T2_Fd - Sphagnum magellanicum MG | ecosystem: Host-associated > Plants > Peat moss > Unclassified...
ACAATATTTTTAATTTCAAAATCCAAATCATTTGTTACAATAATTAATTAACTTCCTCCACTTCAATAATAAACATTGTACAAAACAAAGAAAGTAAAGTTTACTAAAATGAATTTGACAATAAACAAGTGAAGTAACACAATAGATGCACTTGGCAAAACACATTTGGAAAGGCATGCACTCACAAGGGAAGCAAAAAACAATTATGCAAAATGAAAACTTAAGCCAAGCATAATCTGCATTATAGTGAAAAAGGGAAAACAACAAGCACACAATGTTATTTTTAAGTTTGGGACAAAACATTTAAACCTTATCCTTTTATTATCTATAAATAAATAAACTAACTTTTATTATCTTTAACTATAATTAAAGTTCAAATAATTTTATCCATGACTTGCTAACTAGGCAATAATATAATAATGAGCAAAATATCAATACCTTTTTCATTTCACAAGTTTTAACCATGTATCTCATGGTTCACACACAAACCCTATATCCTTAATTACCATATAGCCACTCAATATAAGTTCCAAAATATCTTAATCCCAAGTCTAGGCTAAAGCACCTAAACCCTAAAGTTTTTATTATTATTTCAAATTCATAAAATCATTCTTTTCACTTTTATTTTCAATCATAATTATTTTCCACTTTTGATCCTATGTATCAAATATTTGGTAGCAAACAAGATTCTTTTTGTTTTATTTTTCTATTCCAAATTAGGGTTTTTTTGTGGTGAAATTTCACCATGCATGATTTTTTTTTTACAAAATGTGTCTTGCATATTATATTTATGTTAGAAGAAAATCTCCCAAACTCACCATATTCCAAGGGAAAAAAGTTGAAATTCCCATATTTAAATCATAAGTTCTTGTAATAAATAATGAGGTTTCCTTCAAAAAGTTCCATTTGGGGAGGGTTTTGCATGTTGTGTATAGATATTTTTACAAAAATGTATATTCAACATTATAGTGAATAATTTTTCATAAATAAAATATATGGCTTTGCATTATATACAATTTCTTATGAATTCATACACATGCATGAGAAAGAAGTAGTGACTAATGTTTTTTTAATGGGCCCATTATTTTTTGCCTATATATATATCATAAAAATGGAGGTATTACCCAATATTCTTTTGAGCAAAGTAGGGGAAAAAACCAAAAAACCCCCAAAAAAATGGCTTCAAAATATTGGGTCTTCATTATTATTATTTTAAATAAAAATTTGAAGTTATTTTTTATTTAATTTTTTTCACAAGAATATTTTGATGAAAATAACCTTTGTATTTGCTATTAAGTATATTGATGTTATATAAAAATTATCAAGTTTACGCGCTCTACATACCCCCCCCCCCACACACACCTCATATGATAACCTCCCCACCCCACCCAAAAAAAAATAGCACCCTTACCTACACAAAACACTACCCAAATATGTAGAAATAACCCCCTTGGAAAAGAAAAATCCCCAAACCTCACTTCACCCCCATCTCATCCAACCCAACTTTGGAAAAAAAACCCTTCCACTCCACCCAAGAAACAACCTTGGAAGAATGACGACTCACATAGGCTAGACCATGTCAACATCTCTCATCCATGTGTAGTTGTTGCCCCAAGTCAACCCAACTAGTTCATGAACCATGTATCTTATAATTTGGGATAGAGGTTAGAGAGATTATATATGTGACGATGGCATGTGGCATATTGATTGGTGCCCTCCTAGTTTTGGAGAGCAATGTTCTGCATTGCAAATAAATACAAATGTCAAGTGCATAGCAAAGATCAATACACAAAACAACAACTGGGATTCCAGCTCCATGTTATTTTAATTTTTGGGTTCAATTTCAAATTGGGGTTTTGAAGCACCATAAGCATTAGTTCTATCCTAATGACTTAAACCATTGTGTGGGTGGGTCTATGTGAAACTTTGCAGTTGTTACACCACATGTCTCAACTTTATGGCCGATTTAGCATGATGTCAACCTTACCTACAAAAAAGTATCATGTCTAGAAGAGGTTGGGTTTTCTTTGATTTCAAACATAGGAACAACCTTTGGAGTCTATTTAAAGGTGAGGCTTCTACTACAAGCAATTACCAAGTGCCTTCTACCCACACACAAAATTTCATGAGGCTTGTAGATGCAAACAATTGGCCTACATTTGATTGTGGCAAGAAGGTGAAAAGGCTTTCAATGTTTAAATTAACACAACAAATCGAAAACTGAAAGGCTGATAAATTATTCATCCCTATAGTTGTTTTGCCCCATGTAGATGTTTAACCTCCAAAGTATGGATGAATCTATAGTATACTCTCCAACCATAAACATTTCAATGTGAGTGTTGGAACAAATAAATACAACCACAAGAAAGTAGTGTGTGTCTCCATGCCTAACCCTTGTCCAGATGGCAAAATATTTTGCACGTCAACGAAGACTATTCAGCCACATCACAAAAAATGAATCCATGTGGCATGAAAATATTTGTAGACTATTCGATGTTGTGGCATGGAATATGATGTGAAGATTCCTTGTTGTTCATTTGAGACCACTTACCTATTCATCTTTACACTACTCACCTACTAACATCATCGATGCCATACAAAGGTTCCACGTACATTGTCATTTTGCCCTCCACCTTCGAACTCCTTAAACTAATTGCACACGTTTTGAAACATTATGAAATACTTTAGTGGCATTCAATGATCACACAAAGGAAGAACATGCCAATAAGACTAACTTGGTGAAATTTCATTAAAGTTGGTTAAAATTGATGAAATATGTTATTTAAATTAAACTTGGCAAAACTTAATTAAAATAAATTATCTTCATGAAACTTGGGTATAGTTGGGTAAAGCAAGTTATTTGTGTTAAACTTGGTTGAACTTGTTTAAACTTGAATACTTAGGCTAAAGAAAATTACTTTGGTTAGAATAAGATGTTTTTTATAAAATAATATATATTTAATTAATATTGGCTAATTATGTTATTTAGGCTAAATTACCTTGAATTTTTTTCAGCTTGGCATAACTAAACTACTTAGTTTAAAATACATTAAAATAGTTTATAATTAATTAAACTAAGCTAATATAGGTTACTTGGACTAAAATGGGTAAAAATTGGCAATTGACAAAATTAAACTACTTAAGCAAAACTTGACTAAACCTTGCAAATCTTGGATACTTAGGCTAAAGTAGGCTAAAAATGGTTAAATTCAAATATTTAAACTAAACTACACTAATTTAATTTACTTAGGTTAAATTTGGTTTGACTAAATTATTTAGACAAAATTAGGGAAAATTTAAATTATTTAAATGAAACTAGGTTAAACTATACAAAATTAAATTAAACTAAGTTAAATTTGATGAAATTATTTTCTTTACATTAAACAATGTTAAACAAGGCAAAATTGGGCTACTTAAGTTAAACTATGTTACATTAAGGTTAACCTATGCTAAACATAAGCTAAACCTATAAGTTAAACATTTAAAGCTAAAACTAGGCTAAACTTAAATGTTAAATGTAAAAGCTTAACCTACAAGCTAACATATAAACTAAACATATAAATTAAACTTAATAGAAATTAACTTGAATTTAAACCTAAAGGTTTAAAATAAATTAAATTAAATCTAAAGATTAAAGTTGACTAAACCAAAGTCAAACCTAGGCCAATTTATATTTGACTTAACCACATGTTCATTTTTTTAAAATTTATATAGTTGGTCAAATAAGGTCAATTATGTTCAACATGATTATGAATTGTGTAGTTGTATTTATGGGTGCAAACAAGATAACATGAACCATATCCACCTACTTTTTTACTACTTTTGTGATTTTTCTTTGGGAAATATTCCTAAAATATTATTGAAAAATTTTTCAAAAAAATCTCTAATTTTTTTTTTAATCATACTATTTTTTTAAGGTTTGTATTATTTTTTTTGCAAAATTTGTTATTCTCAAAAAAACTCAAATCCATTTACAAGTCCTTTTACAGTTTAAAATCAAGCATTATAGTGTTTAATGAGTGTTTTTGTTATTTTTTATTTATTGGATTAATTTCAAATCAATTCACATATTCCCATGATATATTAAAAATATAATTATATAAACAAATCTTACAATTTCAACATCAATTCAAATTATGACTCTACAACATGAAAAAACCATGCAAGCGTTACACTTGCTATGGTAAGTGTTATTGTGACTACACCTTTATATTCATATAATCCTAATAATGGTTGTAGTTGAAAAAATTATTACAAATGTTTTTCTAAATTTCACCAGGTCCTTTTTTAAATTTACTTTTTTATATATTTAAAAAAAATTCACCTTATTTATAACCAAATTCAAGGTGTTGGTGTTGTCTTTTCCTAACTTTATGGATAATTTTATTACATGTTTTCAATTTTTAAAATGAAAGTAAGATATTTTTTCATTAGCGTGCACATTAATTTTCAAATTTGACATTGTTTCAATAGGTTTTTTGAATACAAATAAATGCAAATTTATTTTCATAATGTGAACTTTTCTTTCAAATATATGTTAAATATGTTTTATTGAAGAAAAAATAGAAAATTTATTTGATGATGTTGTTGAATATACAATGATCTTTATATTTTACTTTAAGGTAAAAACATAGTAAAAGGAATCACAGTGATCAAGGTTGGAGTTCTTATCAAGGATTACATTTTACACATGTCTTACATGTATTGGTCTATTAAACATCAAAACTGGATATTAATATTGAAACCAAACATGACTCATATTATAATAATTTTTTTTTTTTTTACATGAGGACTTAGATTATAGTCAAATGTATAATTTATTTTTAACCATGTTGACAAATTTTGAACTTTTTATTATTATTAAGGACATTTAGAATCAAAATCAACAACATTTGTTAAAAGGATTCAATACATGTGCATTTAAAAATATAAACACATGTGGCCCTTCTTATAAAGTATATTAAACCCCATAATAAATTTGAGAACATTTTATAAAAGTTTGAATAACAAAAACACATTCAAATTTTAGATTCTTTAAAAAGACCTTGTCAACAAGTGTTTTGTGTATGACAAAGGACTCTAATAACATAATGAAATGACTCCAAATTCATAGGACTCCAATTTCATGAGCACCAAAACACAATTACAAATTATGGATAAATAATTCATTAAATATAATTAATGATGATTTTTCAAAGTAATGTAAGTGCAATTTTAAGCATTGTCAACAATTTCCTTGGTTCCTTTTACTGTGAATGTACCTTTTAGTACATGTCTATTTCATTGAATTTTTTAATGTAAAAGTAAATTTGAACCAATGTTGGTGATATTATTAAAATTTGATTTGGGTATCAAGTAAGTTATTAATAACCTGTGAACCAATTATTGATTTTTGTAACCAACCTAACCACATAATATTGAAATTTCAAATTTTAATAAACTACATGGATGACTTGGTTATCATATAAGTAGGCTAATATTAATCTTGAAAAACTAAACATTTTCATGATAGAAAACAAAAAAAATTAAAAATTATTTTGTTTTGTTTTAATTAAAAAACCCATAATTGGTGTACAATCAATGGGTTAACTAGTAATTATCAATCAAACATTTGATAACCTACCTTTATGCAAAATCAATAATTATTCCCAAAAAACATTGATAATATAATTGGCTTTTGAATTCCTTTTGATATTGATGGATATATCCATTTCAAAAAAAAAAACCATCAGATGATTATGAGAAAAGATCAATAATTGGGAACATCATGTTCACCAATCAATTTCGAATGTACTTGTTGCCATTCTATTTTTATTATATTAAAGCTTTTCAAACTTTGTATTCAACTTATCATACACACATGTTAGGCACAATGCTTTCATAATGAAATTAAAAAAGATTTTGAATATTTTCTCTTATATTTATGTCAAATTTTGTCTCATTTAAAAATTGAATTTTGAAATGTAACCTTTTTTTTTGTCTATTTTACCATGACCTCATGAATTTTTCCAATTGTTCAATTAAACCAACCATTCTTGAACTATTAACATAATTCAATATTCCACACTCAACCTTAAGTTTTAAAGTTTTTGTATGTGAACAAGGTTATGAATCATACACCAAAGACATGGTCATGTGGTCAACAAACATAGACTAAACATAATCAAGTGCAAACACCCTAATAAGAACCACATCTAACATTTTAAATGATTGCATTAAAAATAATGATTTTTTTGTTAGGATGATGTGGCATGTTGGGATTTGTTACAAAAGGTGATATGGATAAAAAATCCATCATTTATATATAATCATAAAAACATTCATGAAAAATATAAATTGTCATACTATACTATTATATAAAGGTACATGTGTATAAATATTATTCATGGTGTTTTATACATGTCATTTTCAAGGCATTTCAAATTGATAAAAAAAGGATTAAGTAATGTTGAAAGCATGGGTTATAGTGATTTCAAGATGTTTTGAATAATTTACATTCATCAGTTTCATTTCAAGTTGTTCCACATGTTGCAATAATATATTTAAAACATTGTCATGTAAACATATGAAAGATTTACAACATTAATATAATTTTTAACATAAAAATATGAAAACCAAACATTGTTTACATTTTTGTAATATGTGTTAATCTAATTACACCCAACTTGAATCTCATTTTGAAGAAGAGAAAAAATAATATCAAAAAAATATTGATATTGGACATTGTGAATAAAAACTAAGTTTCAAGATTGAATGCAAGCCTAACTTGGTTGACAACATATCAAAACAATTCAACCTTTGGAGGAATTGGACTACCTTGAAGACTTTGTCTATTCATCAAAGATATCCGCAAAATGAAATGATTTTCTAGCTTTAGCTTCTAGAGTTCATAAAGATTAATGTGTGTTTCACATTTGTTAGTTGGAAACTTAGGTCATGCATCCACAATCATAAGATGAAATTCAAAGCCACGTCCTTGACCGATCGAGATGAATGGTGAGCAATAGCACAAAGTTGCAAAGAAAATTTGATTCAAAGATCTCATGTGGTCAAGTACAATGCCTTGTGCATTAGTGAGGTGATGATGTCAATGATGGGAGCCAAGTGAAACAACTTCTAAAATGCCCTTGAAAAGGTGTGGGAATTCCAAGCAAACCTAAGTTCATTCCTCATGGGACCTTTTGCCAAAATTAGACATGACATCACAAATGACATCTTGTAATATACAAGACACAAAACATATATTAAAAATTATATTAATTGTAAAAATAAGATATTTTGGCCATGAATGCAAAGTACAATGGTTCTCGTTTGATGTCATAATGATGATTGTTATGAGGTACATTTTGTTTGCATGCCTATGTCAAAGAATATAACTTAAAATATGTCAATTGGCAATTAATTATAGACTAACAACTTCATTATGAAAACATCTAGGTAGTTTTATTTTTGAGTATATATATTTATTTATTTATTGCTAGACTTTTAAGGTTTGGAAACATGGATTGGTTGCCTACTTTAAATGTTATAAATTGAGATATTGATATTGATTTTTAATCCAAAGATTTATAATGTTTAAGTATGTGTTATTTATTTATCCATCATATCTTCACATAATAACATGTGATTTGAAGGTACAAGGGGTAAATTTGAACATCTAAGCTTACTTACATAGTATTTGCATTTGCAATTTTTTGATACCATGAGTCTAGCACAAATGAAAGCACCAATTTTCTTATTACATCATAACCTTGAGGAAAGTGGGCTAGTAAATTAATTTCTTAAAAGAGTATACATAGACAAATAACTACCATAACTTACCTATCTTGGTTCAGCAGCAAATTGCTTAATAATTTTCTTTTGGGGTCATTTACATTCGAGAGGGAAAATAATAATATTTTACAATTCAACACTATACCAAATAATGAAGGTAGTGTGCTTAGGGTTTCTTTCAGATGTTCAGCATGGGAAGCAAGTATTTTTCAGAATTTTTGGCAAATTCAAAAAGTAATTAATTAATGTCTAACTAGGCTAGGTAATACATAATATTTGAAGGATCACACCTTTTAAAAAATTTAAGTTATGCAACTTGTTCCAACTATCAGTGAACAAATTGTGGTTAGTAGAATTTTTTTGTGGGGGGGGGGGAATGGATGAATTTGGGGAAGTTGGCCAATGGATGAATGCAAAGAAGTTAAACAATAGGAAAGAGTCAGAGAATGGATGAACCAAGGAAGTTTGGCAATGCTTGGTTTAGGGCAAATTGATGATATGGGGAATGAGGAACAATCAATGAACTCATGGAAGTAGGACAATCCAAGTTAGTCATTGGATGAAATGCCTTAAAAATTGTGCCAACTTTTGAAAAATCTAAAATAGTTTAGACATACAAACTAATGGATAACTAGCAAATATGCTTAATCAGATCCAAACATTGTCCACCCATTGAGAGACTATCACTTCTAAACTTCAAACTAGTGCACCTTATATGTCCATTATTATAAAGCATTCAATCTATAGCACCATAATTAAAAACCTTGTTATAAAATTGAGTACATTAGGGGAAAATTAAAATATTCTCATGTTCATTGTCCTAAACATTAGCTCCATTTAACTCATTGCGCATGTTTAGTGCTTGTCCATTCGACCTTTTGCCACGTTTAACTCATTGCACCTGTAGGTGAGTTAAACATGGCAAAAGGGTTTAACTCATGACCATCCAAAAGCTGGAGTTCCCCCAAAAGAATAAGTACCCTTGTAGCTCGAGCTTTCTTTGATGTGGGTGCCCTTGTTTGGAATGTTATCGAGGTTTACAACTAAGGTGTGATCCTGGATTTTATGTCCTTTCTTGCTCTTGCCCCCTTTCTTCTTGTGTTCTCTTCCAATAAAGTTTATCAAGTTTACATCATGTTCATGTACCTTGTGGTCCACAGCCTTTCTTTTAACCGCAAAATTTTGCCAAAAAGAGAAATTAATTTTTTTTTTAAAAAGAAAAGTGATTTTTGAAGTTTCAATTGTCAAAAGTTGAAAAATTCAATGGGTAGGAGAAATTGTCAATGTTTAGTTAAGATTTGATTTGGTGCAAAATTTCGCAAAAATGCAAGAAATAAAAATAAAAATATTCTTATTTTACTAAAAAAAATTTGCCAAATTTCCAAAAAAAATAAATATTCTTTTTGAAATTTTTTTCATCACATTTGGACTCTGATTTTAATTTGGTAGCATTTTAAAAAAAATACTATTTAAACTAGTCATTTAAACTACTAAATCCCTCTTGGGATGGCAGCCAATGACACACCACCAGAAAATTGAAAAAAATAAAATCATTGGTTTAGTTCCAATAAGTAATCAAAAATACAAAAGGATGATTAAGCTTTTGTATTTTCATATAGCCAGATGTGGCTAAATCTTCTTATGGATGAATTGCTACTTGGACTACATGAGAAAATTGAAAAAAAAAATATCATTGGTTTAGTTCCAATAAGTAGTCAAAAATACAAAAGGATGATTAAACTTTTGTATTTTCATATAGCCAGATGTGGCTAAATCTTCTTATGGATGAATTGTTACTTGGACTACATGAGAAAATTCATAACAAGAAAAAACACACTCCAAGTTATGGGATCATATAGATGATGTACTTACTCCTTTGCAGTCATTTCTATTCTGCAGTTGCTGAGTCAGTGGATTTGTGTGTGTGTGTGTGTACCCATCCATTCATTTCCATCATGAGGATCTCTTGCTTCTGGCGACTCTGTGTTTACCAAATTTCTAGGGAAGACAAAACCTTCTTTTTGGCATTGGGAAATGTTGAATTTTTGGGGGAAACACACACTATACCTTCTGCTTGAAGGGAATGAAGTGAATGAATGAATGATTTGAGGGCCCACATAGGATATGGGCCTCACAAACTCTCAACAACAACAACAAGAGGCTTGTTGCTTTTCAATTTTTTGCCTTGAAATAAGGAAGATATTTTGTTGAGCTCTTCTGCTTGAAAGCTGGGAGAGAGAGAGACACACACACACACTACCAAACAATGTAGTTCTCCTCATCATCATCATCATGTAGTACTTTTCATTTGGTCCCAGGTTTTGAAGAATGCTCTATCAAGTGTTAATGTTCTGGGGGAGGTTCTCATACGAGTGTGTTCTCCCGAAGGTGTTCTCAAACCTCAGGAGAACACATGAGTATGGGAACCTCCCCTTACATAAACAACTGTCTTTTGATTTCCTTGCTTCTTTTCCATTTCGTAGAAAAGAAATATTTCCGTGGGAACGTGGGAACATATAAAATTGGGGAGCTCCCTCGGCATAACAGAGGTTAACCAGAAGTTAACCATTGGTTCTAGACCAGGTTACCAGAACCAAGTCTGAGTTCCAGAACTGGAACTCAAACCTGAATTATTATGTTTTTCAAGAGTTGGACCATAACTGGACCTGGGTTTCCATTTTTTTGAACTGGACCTGGGGTTTCCATTTCTTATGAACTGGACCATGACTGGACCTGGGGTCTCCATTTCTTTTGAACTTGCACTGGTGGCCATTCCCTAGCATTTCATGAACTTTTTGCATCCACAAGATCTCCACTGTTGATTGCACATGGTCACTTCTTCTTCTTCATTAGTGTGCACTTCTTCTTCCCCTCTTTTCCTTCCCCTCTTGGTGCAAAGTTGCACAAGACTCTAGAGTGTCTTGTCTTCACACTTGCAAATCACCTTTTTGTGTGTTTCACATGATACCTACCCACCTCAAAAGAAAACTTCCAAAATCCTTGTGCACACACACACACACACAACACTACTTTTAATTTGTTCACCAAATTTCTGTGCTTGGCACTCTCGAGCTCAAAACCCCAAAATATGTACTTAGACTTTGTACAACAAACAAACCAGAGCATTGAAACACACAAAAATTTTCTTGCAGTTTGGATGGAACTGCACATTCCAGTCATGGCATTCCCAGAAAAAAGTGTCACAATATTTGTCTGGGGACTAATCTGGGAATTTTTCAGGCCTAACTCAAAGAGGTGGGCCTAATGGAATTAACAGCAACCCATGTTGACCCCCAAAAAAATAAAATTCAGAGTCAATCATTTGTAAATACTTCACTTTTTTTTTTAAATGATTTTTTTTTTTTTTTTTTTTGTAAGTTTGTTTTTGGGGTTCTTTTTGGTTTTTTTTGTGGTTTTCTTCATAAAACAGGGGGACTTGGTGGGTTGTATGT
>Ga0116231_10013721_pt1 | contig 11225 bp, 6 predicted proteins | sample S1TSphgellanicum_2_FD_89695 | JGI IMG/M metagenome (GOLD analysis project Ga0116231, IMG submission 89695) | Host-associated microbial communities from peat moss isolated from Minnesota, USA - S1T2_Fd - Sphagnum magellanicum MG | ecosystem: Host-associated > Plants > Peat moss > Unclassified...
AGGGTCAACCTAGTTCAACATAAGTCAAGGGACTTCATCTACCATGGTCGCTACGTATGTGTAAGAGGTAGCTTACAATCTTGTATCTGGTAGCAATCTCCATAGCATCATGTTTTAACTATAGAGTCATTGGTCACAGTTCTATATTGAAGTAAACAAACTATTGTTTGTGAGTTTCTCTAAAGAAAAGTACGTTGAGGGAGTCTATAGCTTCAGCTTTCGGCTTATTGCTTATTATTCCGTCTTTAAGGAATTGAAAGATTACTTGCTTGTTTTCAGCGTGCAATACTTATGATTTTCAGATAAGTCGTCCTGGTGATATAAAATTTTCAGAACTTGTTTGGTATGTGACCAGATGGATCCCATAATAGCCTTTGATGCAACAAAGGAAATTTCCGATGCAATTGATGTACTATTTTGGATGCAAGCTAATCTGGAATCGACATTGTCGTTAAAGGTCCCAGGAACAAAACCGGATTTATCAAAACTGGCCTTAGTAGGACACAGTCGAGGAGGCAAGGTTGTGTTTGGTATGGGTAAAAACGGTACCATTCCAAAGGTGTCAACCATTGTAGGATTGGATCCTGTTGATGGGGATCCAAACGGTAACCAAACACCCCCAGCTATATTAACATTTTCAGAAAACTCCTTGAATCTTGGAGTTCCCACACTCATTGTTGGGTCAGGGCTCGGGCCTTTAGGAATTCCACCATGTGCACCAGAAAAAGTTAGCCATAAGCAATTCTTCTTTGACCTCTCTGAACCTGTATTCCACTTTGTGGCCAAAGACTACGGGCACATGGACTTTTTGGATGATGTCTTTTGCGAACTAACAAGACTTATATGCAAGGGTACACTTGGCTCCAGGATGCCAATGCAACGTTTTGCAGGTGTGATTCTTGTTGTTTTTGTTGTTAAAAATTTGTTTATTTTTTCTTCCTATTTTTGCATAAGCCCCCTTCAACCACCATGGCTTCTTTGAGGCTTGATGGGGTGTATTTAACAGGTCAATCGTGTTGCTCTCATGGGTATTGATGTTCATGTCTTGTTGAATATCTTGACGAATGTTCCTAATATAACGTGTTTTGTAGGTGGTGTTGTTGCTGCCTTTCTCCAAGCAATTGAGGGTAACAACACTTGTTTTTTTAATGATGTATTTACAAATTATGAATCTGCACCTGTGATTTTGGAGGTTCCTCAACAAAAAGGAGAACTACCTCAAAATCATGTAAGCTCTAACTTTACCTTTCATTTGGTCTTTGGAATTCCATTAAATTGCTTAGAAGGTTCTGTGCTTTAAGAAATGGTGTAAGTATCACTTCCCCAGAGCTTGATTTGTTTTCACACCTTGTAGTTCATATATCAAACTTCCTTTCATTATGACATTAAGTTGGAGGCATTCGGGTTTAATTGTCTGTATGTCATGTGCTAGGGAAACTCAATGACATGGTAAACAAATTATTTTTGTAAAAATGTTCTATAAGAGGTTTCAAATTTATTTCATTTATGGATGTCTAATTCTAATCCTATCATGTTGCTTCCATGATGTGCAGAATCTGCAAGTACCACTTAAGGAAGAATGAGAAAAATGAAAAATTAACTTGAAAAATCAGCCCAGCACAATGAAGAAGAACATTGCTATTGTGATCGTCTTATTACGTTTCTGCTTTTGTACATTCTCCTAGTCCTAGTCTACTCAATGGTACTTGGCAAAGGGTATTGAAGTTGTTGTAATTGAATCAAAAGCACCTTCAATTCAAGTACATATTGTTTGAATTAATTGAAAACTTTTTGGTGAAATATGCAATGTCTCTGAATACATAATGTTAGAGGAGTTCTTAAATTTGGAAATCAATACCACATGGTCATAAGATGTTTTATTTGCATCCATTTGGCCATCCAATTCCAACATCCTTTCCCAGACTATTGCATTGGAACAATAAATTCAACTAGGGCCACTTGCTTAATCAATACACTTTCATGATCTATTTGGGTAGTATTTTATGGTAGAAGTAAATTTGACCATCCACTTCTCTAATGACTAATCAACGTGTTGCATCACTTCCAACTACTTCACAATAGATAGGTTGCAACAAATGACCAAGTCATAGAAACACACTTTTGTTATTCCACAGACTTCTAAAGAGCAAAAAAAGATTGCCCATTCAAAACAATCTTGTTCCAAGCTACAACTTGTTATTGTTCATCTTCAAAACATCATCATAGTATGCACATGGTATAATTGTTGTAGAAAAATTGACAAAAAATTAAAAAGTTATTTTTGTAACAATGAATCACAAAGTCCTAATAATGTAGGGTTGATTAGAAAACAATTTTTCTGAAAATACAGCACATCTAGAATGTTAAGCCACCTACAAATCCACTATTTAACTTTTTTTGTTTTTCCCTAGCTATGAATGAAATGCTTGTGAGGTCTTGGTATCCTTGAGCCCTCCTTGATCTGTTAGCAAATTCACATCCTAAGACATGCAGTTTTTTTTTGAAGAGTGAAATTAGAGGACTATTACTCCCATGTCTAGGCTGACCAGACCATAAGTGGGGAGCCATTATAAGCACTAGCTAGCAATGAACGTTTTACATTCAACAAAAATGATGTTTCTAGAAGTTGACTTCATATCTTTTGTGTAGCCATATATGGTTAAATCCTCTTGTGGATGAAATCCATTGTGACTACTTCAAAAAAATGAAAAAAAACCATAATGACAACATGAAATGTAAGCTATTTAATTTGGTTTTTCCTCAAGATTTCTTTGAACAAAATACAAGACAAATGCTATTTGCTGAATTTTAATAAATTCTTTATCAAAAATTATTTCAATAACATTTCTTTTAATGTTCAAAAAAATTTATGTTACATGTTTCAACATTGCAAAATCACCTTGGTGCACCCCTATTCATGGAGGTCTATCCAATAATACCAAGAAAGTAGTGGGAGGGTAAGGTGGGAGGCACCATGGTTATGTTGGATATTAATTATTCAAAAATTCAATTTAAATGTTCAAATATGGAATATTCAAAGTGTTCAATTATCAATATTACAAATACTATTCAATATTCAATCTTTAATTAATCAAGCATTGTTCAATTTTTCAATAATTTGTGTACCATAGGTTAAAGCATTACAAAACCACCTTCGTAAATATTAAATGGATGTCATAAACAAAATTGTCATGGGTACTGCTTAGCTAAGCAAAACATTAATAGATTGTTATAAAATTGTTAAGTAACAAAATATTTTAAAGTAACATCCTTCCTCTCCCTTATTGTGATTCTATTTTCTTTGCAAATCTTGCCTTAAATTGGATATACACAATTATCAGTAACGCCGATGTTGGAATGTTTTCCCATCTTTGCATTGTCATGTATTTTGCAAATTCCAAACAAAGTTGTCCATGAACCACATGAATGTATTGGCTGTCAATTTTATCATATTTTCTATTTCTTATAAATGGCCAACATGACCAAGAAGGTTGATTATGCAAGTGTAATGTTTCAATTTTGTAATTATTATGTAATCTCTTATCATGGAAGCATAACAACCCACACCTTCATCCACCAAACTTGCATGGCTACAAGCTAATGGGTCCATTCATGGGTGGGGTACCAAAAAAGGGAAAAAAGACTTAAGGATTTTTTTAAGTTATCTTTTACAAATAACATTTACATGAAACAAACTTAAGTGAAAAAAATTAAATAGTCCAGTATAAAATAATTCTTTTGTTAATGGTGATTTTTCAAATTCATACATAATTGTGTATGACTATTTTGGTTTAATGCTAGATATGCAAAAAATCCTAAAAAATCTTTAAAAATCCCAAAATGAGTTTCAATGGACAACCAAACATGTTTTGTGGCAAGTTTATTTCTTACACATGTGACCTCCATCTAAAGCTAGACATTTTGAACTCATTGAACATAATTTTTTTATCAAATGGTCTTTAAAATGAGTCCTTTGCCTTGTAACCCTTTCCTTCAAATTTTCAAAACTTTGAAATTTTTTTTTGATTTGGTTTTTCATCAAGTTCATCTAATGAACATGTACTTTCATAGAAGGAGGCATGTTTTTGTTGTACAAAAAGTTTGAAATCAATTGTATGGCATTATGCATTCCTTTTGATTCCTTTAAAAAAAAATACTTTAAACATTTGATTACTTCAATTTACAAGACTCAAAATGGCATTTACATAGTATTCAAAGTATTTTTTAATTTTTTAATATTAACTTAAAAAGACATAATTTTATCTATTGGCATACAACAATCCATTACAATTTTAATAATATAAGATAAGTAAAAATTCAAAGTTGTCATTTGTAGTTTTTTTAAAATTAAACACTCCTTTTTGGTACCCCAATCGTGAATGAACTCTAGTAGAAAATAAACAAAAATGATATCACCTAATGGTACACTTCAAGTGAAAGCACACTGAGGTGGACCAAAATGAACAATTGAAAGTTCATTTTAAAAATCCAAATCCATTGTATTTTTCAATAAAAACATCTAAATGATCTGTTGAAATTCACTTTTGTTTTTCCATGTCCAAGTTTAAATCACCTTAATTTAAACCTTTTAAAAACTTTGAACCTTGAAAAAATCTATTTAAATATTTAAATGGATTTTACAATTTTAAAATCTTCATTTTGAATCTTTAAAAAAATGAAAGACCTTTTCATATTTATTTTTTCATCTTAAGTGTTGGGTTCATTCATAATTGGGCTTCCAGAAAAAGGAATAAAGATTTTTTCAAGGCCATTTATTACAAATAACATTAACATGAAAAAATTTTGAATGAAAAAAATTAAATACTATAATATAATATAAGGGTGAAAGCAAATTACATGAGGTCAACTTGCGTAGTTTCATGACATGTGCATAAAATATACACCTCCAAAATGTGTTGCATTTAATTTTGGGTTTCACTTTTGGTGTTTTGGCTTTATGTTTTAATTCTCACAAAATTAATGTTATCCAATATTATTTGAAAAAAAGAAATAAATTTAAAAGATTATATTGAAGGAATAATAGGTTTATTTATGGTAGTTTAATATAATAAAACCTTTGTTTTTAAAGATTACATTTGGTTTTGGTTTGAGTTAATCAACCAAAAATTATTTGAATGGAATTTTTAAAAATGACCCACCTCACATTTCTTGTCATCTTCCATTTGAAAATGATTATTTGTAAACAAATTACTTTATCACATGTTTATGGTCATTGCCTTGAAAAAAACCCATTTGTGATATGATAATTATCAAACTTTTCACATGGTTCACAAACTTATTCCAATCATATGGAATCACAATGTTTAGTAGATACTATAAATTTCATAAAAATTAAAAATCATTTCAATCATTTCTTAATATATTTACATTTTTTAATAGCTTGTATTTTTTTTTGAAATATAATATAACATTACATCATATGAAATTTTCTTAATGTAATTTTTTTGGCATTTAGCTTATTTGGGTTTTGACTTATTAAATGGTCAACAAATACTTCAGCATCCGTATACTATTGTATGCCATTTGTATATTACCATAAAACTTAGCAACTTACATAATGACATGTGGCAATTGAAAAAGGTTTTAAGAAAATTGTTTTGAAAATAGATAATGGATCCTCATTGTTTAATTTAAATGGTTTTAAATTGTGACACATGACATAATCCAATATGCCATGTTGCATTTTTGGATTTTGGTCAAAATGAATTAAAAATCAATATTTAGGTAAATAGGTGGGAATAGGTAGGTAGGTAAGTAGGTAGGATTAAATAGGTAGGTAGGTTAGACTAAGTAGGTAGGTAGGTAGGTAGGTTAGGGAGATAGGTAAGTATTTAAATTTTTTTTTTATGTTTCATCTTTGGGGTTAAGCTTTTTAAAGGGTTAAACTCCTTTGGTTCATCCCAATTGACATGTGTTTTTTAATGTGAAAGTGTAGGACAAAACCTCTTCCTTATATAGTTTTCAAGATGAAAATGGACAACAAAACATAAGGGATAAAAATTGAAATTGCAACTTAATTGCAAACTAGGTTACAACTAAAAAAAATATCTCCTATCTTTTATCCTCCTTTTTAATTTTGTAAATTATATAACTAAGTAGATAAGTAACTAACTAACTATTTAAATAATTAAATAAATAATTCATTTAGTTATACATTATTAATTCATAGTTCATAAATAGAAAAATAGATGACTAAAATAATAATTAATTAACGAAATTTACATATAAATTATCATTAGTAACTTTTTAACTTAAAAATAAATAACTAGAATATTAGCCAATTAATAATTAATATTTAAGTAATAACTAACTAACTTATTAATTATAACTTATTAAACAATACTTCACAATTTAATTATAACTTGTAAAATTCAGTTAAATAATCAAATAAATAACTAAAACATTAAATAATCAATAATTAATATCTATGTAATAATTAATTAACAAAATTATTAATTATAAGTTTTATTTTTTCATAAATAGAAGTAAATAAATGACTAAAATTTTAATTAATTAACCAACTTTTTAGTTACAATTTAAAATAATAATTTCATAAAAAAGAAAAATATGCACAAATTAATTGTTATTATGTATATATGAATCAATTAACTAACTTATTAGTTATAAGATCTCATTAATAGTTCTTAAATAAATCAAATAAATAACTAATATATTGAATAATTATGAAATATTGATTATAAATACTAAGTATGAACTATTCGTTATCAATTAATTAATAAGTTGGTAGTAATTTACGTTAGGTAGGTAAGTAACCTAGGTTAGATAGGTAGGTAAACATATAAGTAGATAGGTTGGCGGTTAGGCTAGGTAGGTAAACAAGCATATATAGGTAGGTAGGTAGTTATTTTGCCTAAATACAACTTTATAAATACACCAATGGAAACATACCCCCATTATACCCCTAATATGACTTAGCAAAAGTACACATACCTTTCAAAAGTTTCTTAATACACCTATGTATACCACTAGGGGCTATTTTGACACCTTAAATATGCAACTAAGTTTGGTTCCATTTGCAACTAATGGGACATATGGACATGATCATGAATGAAAATAGTCTTAGAGTGTAGGATGAAGAAGTCATTAGTTGCAAGAATGGTCAAGGGTGCAAAATAGTTGTAAAACCAATAAGAGCTAGTTGCAAATGACAATTAGTTGCACGTAGTTGCAAAGTTTGCATTGGTTACATTTTGGGGGATTTCTTCTAGTGCCTTTCTTTTCACGTGAATGCCCTAGGGTTTACACCTACTTTCACATTTTTTTTTATGCTTTATCACTTTTTGATACTCAATCATTTCACTCGAATGTCCTATGGTCAAATTTTTTTCTCACGCGGCCTGCATATGTTTCAACTTGGTATATTGATGAAAAACAATTGTGATTATTGATCATGATCTAAATACAATATATTTGAGGGTTTTTGTGCATCATTAAGTTTTGACAATCGTAGTTTTCTTTTGGTGTTTTATGCTATGGATATGGATGCAGTAACATGCAAAAACTTTCCAAGTTTTAAGGTCGTATTTTTCAAGCACCAAATAAAGGAGTTTTTTGTTAATGTCAAAAAGTTAAAAGTGGTAGAGGTTTGAATTTGATACCAAATCTTACCCAAGAACATGTCATAAAAGTGGATTTGGAAGAGGTTTTTGGAAATGTAACCAAGTTCAAGGCTAAAAATAGCAACTTGCATCCAAAAAAAAAGTGTGAGCTTGTAGGATATGGATGCTATGGATATGGATGCAGTAACATGCAAAAACTCTCCAAGCTTTAAGGTCGTATTTTTCAAGCACCAAATAAAGGAGTTTTTTGTTAATGTCAAAAAGTTAAAAGTGGTAGAGGTTTGAATCTGATACCAAATCTTACCCAAGAACATGTTATAAAAGTGGATTTGGAAGAGGTTCTTGGAAATGTAACCAAGTTCAGGGCTAAAAATAGCAACTTGCATCCAAAAACAAAGTGTGAGCTTGTAAGTTTATACATTCAAATATATGGCACATCACATGTTATAAATAATGAGTTTGTGTCATGGGTAGTAAAAGGGTACATAACACATGTGAAAGGCTTTTAGAATAATTGAACAAAAGCAATTGTGTGCATTATAAAAGAGAATGCCCATAGGGAAGTACTAGACAAGATGGTGTAAGCACAAGCCACTAAGTTGCAACCAAGTTCAAAATTGAATGGAGGTGAAGTTTTTTGCAAGTTTGAAGGTGATGTGTTGTGAGAAAGGCCCAGTTCTATAAAACTATGTTCACATAACATTCGATGTCCATATGGTGTTCCATTAGCAAAGTTGACACTACTCCACCAAAAAAAAAATTTAATTTATAACATTTCCAAATGGTTGAAAAGACATGGGGATAAAACATTGTTTTACACACCATCAACAATGTTAACAACCCACTATATGATGCACATATCACCTCAAACACCCACATAATAAGAAAACTTAATATTAATGAAATTAATAGTACATGAATGTGTCAATAAGACTCACTATAGGAGTAGTAAATTTTCATTTCCTAGGTTCTTTTTGGTTTCCGATTATTAACTGTGCTTCAAAACCTTTTCATGGATCAATGTTCTTGTTGCCTATTCTTGATTTTTTCTTAATAGAGTTTGTATTGTAATCTTACAATGTCTATAGGCTAATTCAACTCCCATTCATTTGGAAGAGGTGTTAGGGCAATTTTTAAAAATCATGTGATGATGGTGATCCATAAACTACCAATCTATTTTGCATTATGAATTGACATTGTAGCTAGAAAAAAGAGCCATGAATTTTTAGGGTGAAAAATCTTGATTTTCAAAAAGGTTGATAAGGTTATGCTTCAACATGGACAATCACAAACTAATTATGATGCAAGCCCAAGATAGCTTAATGTTGTTGAAACTAATTTTAAACAATTACAACAAAAGCTTATAGAGTTGAAAAGCCAAGTTAGAAGGTTCTTAGATCTTTGATTATTATATTTAGTTGGTCAATTTGCATAACAAGGCCAAAATGTCATGATTTGATGTTATTTTCATCTCAATAATGTAACTATCTATTATTAGGTCAAGTTTTAGTGCCAAGTGTTATATTTTATGTCACTATAATTTAAATGTTGTTAGTTTTATTTCTTGGGGAACACAAGGTTGGTTGCAAGTGTGGTAAATTTGGATTGGAAGTATTGTGGAAACACACCTCCAATGTGCATGCCACAAGTCAGAGGAGTCCTAGTAGGAATTGGATGTTCTTACACAAAAATTACAGAATGCAAAAAACTAGTTAGAGACAATTCAAACATTATTTGAAGACAAGAGAAAGACCATTATCTTGGGTGAAAATGTTTATCAAGATGCAAAGCTAAAATCCTAGAAACTAGATTCTTATATTGTTGAGGTGAACAAGTGGCTTGGAGAAGGAAAAGAATGCAATTACAACATTATGAGTAATTGTGTCTATAGAAACTTCACTATCATTCTTTTCCATGAACAAATGTGTTGTACATTCAATATCCGTTGATAGATGATACAAATGGTGGGCAAACCCATCCTTGGGTGGTACCATTAGGAACGTCACAGCTTGATTTTTCTAGACTTATTAAACTTTAAAAAATCATAGGAAACATTTAAATAAATGATTTCATAATTTTTTTTCCATAAGTACATTTATTAGGTTTCATAGATTTTGAGATTCCAATAATATGAAGAATATTGTGTATTTTGATGTTGCTAATCATCGCATTTAAAAAAAGTTTCAAGGACATAACACTAATTCCTTTCTTTGAACTTTTTGGTAATGAACACAAATTTGAAACATGATTTGAAAATTTTCTTGTGAATTCTTTTCCTAAGATAATTGTGAAGTCTATTTATTTTTAGTTATGTATTAAAAAATATATTGAGTAAATTAATTTAATTATGAATTTCCAAAGTTAAGGTTATTAATTTTTGAAACAACCATTTCTATTAGGAATACAAAATTTTAACAATTTTTTTTAATTCCAAAATAAAATTCAAGCCATATATGAAAACATGCACTAGATAAATTAGAGAATAAATAAATAAATTTAATTGTGAATTTTTTTTCAAAGGCCCAGGAAAATGATCTAGCCACTTTTGGTTCCTTCAAAAATTCCTTGAGGTGTTTCCTAGTGGTACCACCGTAGGATGGGTTTGCCCTAGTGTACACAATTATTTGCATTAAAAAATATAAATTAGGTGATTTTCAATTATGTGTTTAATAAATAGTTCATTATTCAAAAATCCTTCTGTGTGGAGTTGGATCTACATTTTATGCACAAGAAGGAATCTCTTTCACATTCCCTTTATGTGGAATTGTATTTGTAAGTATAGAAACACATGATACATATATGGCTATGAATTGGGTTATGTATATGTTGTAAACATTGTTATGCATCCATATGATAAGAAAACTTGGAATTGAACTTTGGTATTTTGATAGAATGTCATTATCTAATCTTAGCTTGCTATTGTGGGAACTTGTAAATGAAGGTATGCCAAAGACTGCAACTCCATAAATGGTAATGGAACTAAAGAAAAACTTGGATGGTACTTAGGTTATGGTCGAAGTTGATTGTAATGGGAACATTGTAAAGAAAAAATAGACCATGTATTCATTCCAAAAACGAAAAGCACCTACACTTAACACCTCAACCAATAAGAGAAATGCCTCTTTGACCTCCTTGTCAAATGTACCTTGTGTTTCAACTACAAGTGATAATGTTCTACTCTAGGTAATGACAAAGTAGACAGTCCATTTTATGGACAAACAAGAACAATTTTTATGGGGATACCTTGAAGTTTAATATAATATGTGTTGAGGTTTGAAAGTTTTAAAAAGGACTCTTTTAATCAAACTATAACACTTGAAGAATCAAAAATTTGAAATTCAAGATAAAATGCCATTATTTCATTACAAGGTGGACTTTTCAAGTGATACAAGATGTTGTAGCCGGACAATGGGTGACCGTTCCAGAAAACTCTCTAGACTGGACTTGACGTGTGAACGAGGGGACGGTTTGGCCGCCTCTAATGGAGAGTGACGGCGGATTTCTGATTTTGTGTTGATGGTATTTCCTTTGCATGGAATGCATGGCTCTTTGACGGCGAATTTGATGAGGGATTGCGGCGCCTCATTGATGAGCTTTGGAGGGAAACAATCTGCGAAGGGCTAA
>Ga0116231_10013722_pt1 | contig 11224 bp, 8 predicted proteins | sample S1TSphgellanicum_2_FD_89695 | JGI IMG/M metagenome (GOLD analysis project Ga0116231, IMG submission 89695) | Host-associated microbial communities from peat moss isolated from Minnesota, USA - S1T2_Fd - Sphagnum magellanicum MG | ecosystem: Host-associated > Plants > Peat moss > Unclassified...
AATTTTTTTTTTTTTTGTTTGTTAAGGTATTTCTTTGGTGTGGGGGTTTTTTTTTTTTTTTTTTTTTTCCCCCGGCTTACCAGTTTGGTATGAATATTGTATTACTTTTCATAATGCTAAATGATATGAATACCAATCCCTTTTGATATTTGTTATCATGGGAATATGAATATTGATATGTTAAGTGAAATTTGAGTTGCATATCAATACAAAATGACAAAATGCAATTAACAAATTACAATAAAAAGATGAAAAAAAGATGAACATGAAATTGAATGTCTAACTAGTTGCAAGTTATAATTAATATCATTTTGAAAAATTATGAAATGCAAAGCAACAATGTACCTGGAAATTCAAGAACTCGAAAAACAGCTAGTTCCAAATTATTCCCACTATTTGCACTACTTCCACCAAACTGAAGCGTTATGTGAAGTATCATTATGAAACATCTTCCTCTTAGAATTATTCTTTATGAAGCATCTTCCTCTTTCCAGGGACAACAAAATCCTAAGAATGGGAATACGGGTAAAAATCATGATTTTGCAAAATAAACAACCAGTCAGGTCAGGTAACAACCATGGTAAGTTCAACTGACCTATTTGGAGCAGTATGGATAAATTCTAAGTATGCGGGTGGGATCATATCGTGCTATATGAGTATGACATATCCATACTGACATATTACATACCATGGTATGACCTATACACCAATACAACACTGGTATTTATGAAAAGACCTAAAGATCCCAGATGCACATCCATCCAAGCACTTTATGTCTTTTCAAAAAGCCTGCTAGCTGGTCATAGGCCGGATTAAAATGGGTAAATGTACCTGCATGCACATTGCAAAACAAATGAGCGAGTTTTTATGAGCTCTTAGTTATGGTCCTTTCATCAAGGAACATGCCCTTACCAGGCATTCTGCTTCCTAGTTTGTCCTATGGAATAGCCTATTTGGTCTCACCCTAAGACTTATTACAAGGCAGAATATGCACTAACGTTATATTTGGAGTACAAAACAGGCAACTCATCATGTAATGCCCCTTATTTTGGGAATGCCCCAATCCTGGGGAGTTACCCTACACATGATTTCGCATGGTTCGAAGACACTACAATCTGGGTTCAAGTTACTTGTTACACTAATGCGCCATAAAAGAAGGGGCGCCCCAAACCCTAAATTCTGAACTGGGAAGGGGGGCAAAATGCTGATCCGTTTCCTGACTGACATTCACAAGTGAGAAAAGTAACCTTGGGTGGGTGCAACGACAACCCCATTGGTAAACATAGCTGCCTGGTTTGATCACCAAGCCTACTTTGGGTTAACGCCTTGCCACAAAGAGGCCACAAAAGAGAAGCCATTAGCAAAGAAAACCAATCTTTGTTGAGCAAATGTTCTGATTCCTTTCATTTGTTGGTTCTTGTTTTTTGACCAAAATTACAAACTGTAATAAGTTACTTGAGGTCATCTCTATTTTACATCTCCACTTCCATAGTGCATCCTCCACCATGGTTTCACTTTTTGCCCACTTCTAGTTGCATGCATCTTACTAAAACTATTAATTACAGATTCTAGACATAATTGTCATCTCCAAGCTTGCTACCTCTTGCTTGTTTGTGGTTTTAAAAAATTGTGGAGAAATTTCACAACAATGGTGATTTTTTTATGAAAACGAATAAATTTTTAAAAATATGATAATGATTTTTATGGATTTTTTGCACAATTCTTTGAAATATACCACATCTAGACCTAGGCACTTCCTACAAAATGCTACAACCTACCTATAACAGTCATCATTTAATCTTAATTAATGTTGGGATCCTTGCTAGTGGACCTACCTAAGGAACTTGGAAAACAAAACCTAGATGGTAGTGCTCTTCCATTAGTTGCAAGCATCCTTCTTGTGCGTGCAGATAATCAGAAAATGGTTATATTAAAAGTTACCTTCAATTTTGTGGATGCAAGAAAGGGATGAAATTTGTAACATGATCTAAGTTCTAGGGAGGTTAGAGATGTCAAGCTTTTGGAAATATCAATAGTTCAAGTGTGTTCAACATGCACTTCTCTATCATCAAACATTGTTAATTTGCATGATAGCTCATCCCAAGAGCATTCTAATGAAGATTATATGGCTTGCATTAGGTTTTTTGTAAACTTGCAAAGTGTGCAATGTGCATAACAATTCATGTTCTAAAAGGAAGTCATCTACCACAATGCAAAGCCAACAATCAACAAATGATGAACACAATTTGGATATACACCAAGAGGCTTAGCTTATTATGCAATAAAAAAATTGTGTCATGAATATACAATATCACAAAATTTCAAAGAACACCATTGATCAAAACATTGTCATAAGAATTTTTTACTACTTTTCTAGTATCTTCAAAGTCAAAAGGGTTTGATCATTGAAAACTTAGAACCTCTTAATTAAAAAACAAGGTGAAAGTATCTTTGCAAGTGAGTGCACAATGTTGCAAGATTGGAAGAATGGTTTGTTGCCTTAAATATGGGAAAACATGAGTGTACATGTATAGAAAAACACATGTCCCTTTGTTGTGCCATGCCCATGTCTATTTTGTAGTTCACCTTTTAGCCTATGATTAATGCACCTTACGTTTACCTTGCAAAGGCCATTAGGATTTCAAGATTTCAAGATTTCAATTCTTGCTTGGCTTTAATCTATTTGGTTGGAATATTCCTTTGTGCACAAAATCTAGGGACAAAAGGTTGAATCCCATAATGTTGTGTTGTTGTTAACTTGACCTTGTAAACCTTAAACATGTTTGCCAAATTTATAGTTGTTTCACAAGAATTGCCAACTTTTCACAATTATGGTCATTTTGTTGTGATGTGTAGTGTTGTGACGTTCAATGTCGTAAGGGTGTAAATCCATAGTAAACTCTATTGAACAAAAAGACTAAAACCAGTCAAAGGTAGAAATTAATCAACCAAAAAGAGATGCATGCACATATATATACTATGCATAATAAGAGGCTAAAATGAAATTTTCATATATCCCCCCCCCCTAGATTTGAGCCGGGAAAAACATGGCATGGTTTGAGTAAAAATCAAGGTGCTGCAAGAGAACATGATGAACAATACCAAAGGTTGGCGAAAACTTGAATGAGCTCCAGCTTGAGGCAGAATAGATGGTATCCACCATTACAATTATTGCAAAGCAACATCTAATCAACATCGTCTATCTTCTGACATACCTGACATGGATAATCAAGTGAAGGAATCCAAATCAACATGATGATGGTAGGATCCAAGTTAGGTAGGTGGCAAGGCGCATAGTTTTTGGAATGATTTTGAATTGTGCATCCATTAACTCCTTGTAACTCCAACACACCTAAAGGCCTAATCACTTTAATCCTTAAGATAGTGCGACTAGAAGAAATGTCTAGAGTATCATTAGGTTGCTGTTGGAGATACACAAAATCACCAACATCAAATTGTCTCACTTTAGGTTTGTAATTGCCACCTCGTGTGTGTGCATATCGTAAGGTGTCTCAATGATGTGCAATGGACAAGTTCTCCATGGCCATGGGCATAATCCTCTTGAATATAGTAACCTTCTTTGCAATGACCCTAACCCAAGTGGCTAAGGAGTCCAAGTCCACAACCTAGTCCATTTGAGCAATAATGGAAGAGGGTGGAATGGGATGTCTCCCAAAAAGTAGAAAGTAAGGAGAGAATTGAGACAAAGAGGCATGTTTGGACATCTTATAACCCATGGCGATGTAAGGTAGGGCCAGGTCTTAATCCTTTTTGTTCCCAGTGAGGTAAATCTTCTAAAGTCATTTCTTGCATGTTTGAACCATCCTCTCTGCAAGGCCATCAGCTTGGGGATGATCCTTTGAAATCCAGTGATGGTCAATGAGAGCATGATCAAGTAGGTCTTGGAATTCTTTTTTGAATTTTGATCCTTGATAAGTTAGGCACTCAACACAAGCCCCAAACCTATTTAGGACCTGTTGTAAAAAAACCTGGTTGGTGCTATATGATGATTTGTTTAGCAGTGCAACAAGCTCGACCCACTTTGAAAAATGTTCAATCATAATCATGATGTAGACATTACCCCTGAAGGTCTATGGTAACTCTTTAGCTAAATCACATGACCAACGATAGAACATGCCCTGAATAGGGGGTGGAAAAAGCATGAGTTATTGAAAGGAGAAGGAAGTTTTCACTTTATCACATAGTTCACACCTAGCAATGACATCTCGGACTTGAGCATACATACTTCTCCAATGGTAATGAGGAGTGAGAAGGCTATAAGTACGTTTAACTCCAAAGTGTCCAAGCTTCGAGTGTACCTTCTGAATAATATTAGGCCATTCATGTGGTGGAGGAACCACTCTATCGCCTTGTGGTAAACATCAGACAAGGTGATTGTCCCTCCATGAGTAGTGCAAGATAATTAGATGCATAAAATACATGTACTCTTGGAATCTAGTCGAAGTTTTGCTTGGTTTTTGAGAAATCTTTAAAGGTAATGAGGGGTCTTTGCGACATGGTATCCACATTCTAATGTGTAATACTAGGTTAGTGAATAACCTTGAACTCATACTCCTGAAGTATAAGCACCCAACAAGCTAACTTACCAATAAGCTTATCATTGGTCATTAACCATTTGATAGGCTGGTGGTCAATATATAAAGTTGATGCGCTCCCAAGTTCTTAGTTAGACCCAACATGGGTCTAAGTTACTCTCATAGTAAAATTGTGAAGAATTTGGGGCACGCTTCTAGCTTTCAACATTAGACAGGGTAGGGGGGTGTGTTGAAGCTTCGGGATGGGACTAGGAAGAGTGACAAGCTTTAGTTACTTACTTGAACTTGCATCAAACTAACCAGCAAATTGGTTAGTTCACTTTCTAAAACACCTTTGGTGCTAGGACAAGCCATGGGCAACTCTGGACTCACATGATTCACCACGGCCCGGACTCGGGGGAAGCCACCACCTTCCCCCATATAGTATACTCTGTGCCTCTCCACAGCACCCACATCCGAATGGCTTTTTGTCCTGGGACTCCCAAAGAGGAGTCTCGAAACTTTCCCAGTTTGGATTCCTAGGACTTTGCAAGGTCATAACTCTTTGCTCAGACCTCCGATTGGGATGAGTTCTAAAGAAAACTTGTAACTCTCCTTGAAATCTTTCCAACGGTGTATCGTAATCCACCTGCACGCATCAGGGTTGGGTCGATTCCTGACTTTTAGTGGTCGGGAATCAAATTGTCATTTTGACTCCTAGCCCTTCTTTTTGCCATAACTTGTGTTGTAGATAGCCCATGCAAGGCCATTTTCGACATCTACACTTCAATAGCTTTGCAATGATATAAAGAACACCCCAATGCGAGGTGTTTTGACCCCTACAATCGAACTCTGAAGTTTCGGGAGTCCTTTGGGACTCCCGATGTCGCAACCCTACCTTGCCCAAGTGTTGGGGTGAAGCCCAACACTTGGAAAAAGTTGGGAAGTTGGAGTCCTCGGGACTCCCGAAAACTCAGAAGACGATTTGGAGGACCAAAACACCTCGCATGGAGGTGTTCTTAGTGTCATTGAAAAGGGCTTAAAACGTAGATGTCGAAAATGCCCTCGCATTGTCGATTTGGACATCTGTCAACCAAGTTATGGGCAAAAGAAGGGCCGGGAGTCAAACTGGCAGTTTGACTCCCGACCACTAAAAGTCGGGAATCGACCTGCTCCCGAAGTCCAATTCGGGAGTGCGACACGGCGTTGGAAAGATCACGACGAGGGCTACAACTTCGGTTTAAACCTCGTCGCGATCCGAGCTAAGGGCGAGGAGCTACGCCCTCCCAAAGTCCCGGGAGTCCAGGACCGGGACACTTGGTTGGATTTCGGGACTCCAATTTGGGAGTCCCGGGAATTCTTGCCATTCGGATGCGGGTGCGGCGGAGAGTCGCAGAGTATACTATAGGGAGTAAGGTGGTGGCTTACTCCCGAGTCCGGGCCGTGGTGAGTCTAGTGGTCCGAGTTGCCCGTGGCTTGTCCCAACACTAAGCATGCCCCGGAATGTGATCTAACCACTTCGAGTGGTTTGTTTTGTGCAGATTCTAGCTTGATCAACGCATAACTCTTCCTAGTCTAATCCCGGGGCTTTCAACTCGACCCTCTACCCCTTTTCAGAGTTGGAAGTCGGGAGCGCCTTCCGAGTCCCACTTTTCCGCAACTACCCTTTTGGTGAACCCTCATTTGGGTTCACCCCGGGACTTGGGAGTGCGTCACCCGAGTCCCAATTTTGGGAGTGTAAGTTTCATCCTCACAGTCTCTCAAAGTAGGGTTGCAACAAAAGTGAATTTGGTGCCATAAAGATAGGGCCTAAAATGTATGATAGCCATATAACATCAAAACATTCTACTTCATATGAAGAGTAGTTGCTTTCAGCCTTGTTATTACTTTGGGATGCATAGGCGATAACATATTCCTTTCCTTTCTCATCAAGTTGGCCAAGAATAACACTAATACCAAGAGCATTCTAATTAGTGTATAGAATGAAAACCTTACTGAAATCAGGTTTTCTCAAAATGGGGAACTTTGAAAGCTTTTCCTTGAGTGTGTTGAAAGCTTCTTAAGCCTCTTCACTCCATGTCCAAGCAACATCCTTCTTTAACAATGCATAGAGAGGATGAGCAATAATACTAAAGTCTTGGACATAAATCTTGTAGTAATTACATAGTTTAATGAAGCTTCTCAAAGTGTGAACATTTTTAGGATTGGGCATCTCCAAAATGGCTATTACTTCTGCCCAATGAGCCATAATACCATTTGGCAAAATTCTGTGTCTAAGGTAGACTACTGAGGTGACAACAAATTCACACTTTTTAGGATGGATCTTCATATTGACTTTGTGGAGCCTTTTGAATAATTAGTCAAAATGAACCAAGTGTTGTAGGAGTCCCTTGCTCTACATTAGGATGTCATCTATGTAGCACTTCCAAAAATCTGCCCCTTCGGAAACCTGGTACAAGACTTGCTAAAAGAATACAAGTGCATTTTTTAATTCAAAAGGCATCACAAGCCATTCCCACAACTTGTTGCTTCCATGGAATGTCGTTTTCTTGCGATCCTTCAGAGTGAACACAATTTGGTTGAAGCCTTGCTTCAAATCCACAGTTATGAAAATGTTTGAATCTCCAATGTTATCAAACAATTCTTCAAGGATGGGCATGGGGTACCTGTCTTAAGGTGTAACTAGGTTCAAAGGCCTATAATCCCTGCACATCCTTTTCTCAGTCCATAATCCAGCTGAATCCTTATTTGTTGACATTACTATAGTGGCTGCGAAATTAAAATTTGATGGTTGAATGAATCTAGCCTCATGGAGCTCTTTGCATCTTTCATCTACCAGTTCCCACTCATGTTTGCTCAACCTATGCCTCCTCCGATAGATGGGTGTCTCATCTATAAGGTCTATAAAAAACTGCATGGTCTTACACCTACCTAAATCTTTTATTGAAAATGCAAACACATTTTCATACTTAATTAGCAAGTCTATGACTTGGTTTCTTTCATTCTTGGTGGGCTGGTTCCCCATAACAAAAGGGTAGTTACAAACACATGGAATGGAGTTGGAAAGTGTGTTTGAAGAACCTAGTGTATTGGGTTCTCCACTATCCAACTGTGTAGATTCATAAAAGGTTGTAATTGTTTCTCGAGAAGCTAATGTACCTCCAGGTGTATCAGATACAACTTGAATCAAATTACATGGTACTTCCTCCCCATTAACACTAAGAGTGAAGTGTAGAGTGTTGAAAATAGGCAAGTGTGTTTGGTTGGGGTGTCATGTAGTCACATCACCAAAACTACAAGTTGATTGAATCAATGTTGGTGTTGTGTACATTTGAAAAAGTACACAAGCTACCAACAACCATGTAGGGGAATTCAAGTCCATGCCTTTCCCCAATAGAGTGTTATGTTTTAATTTAATCACTTTAATGTGATTTGTAGTGTTAGTTAAGAACCCCATAGCCTTTTCTCTTTCTTTTGTGACGCATTCCCAACCTCCTCAAGAAATTCAAATGTGAATCTAAAATGGAAATAGCGGAAGAGTAGGAACTTGGGGCACGCTCCTTAGCTCACAACATTTCGGGAATAAAGGGCATGCTAAAGTTCCGAGCTAGAGCACTTTTGGTGCATGGAGGAGTCACGAGCAAACTTGGACTCACAAGACTCACCACGACCCGGATTTGGGGGAACCCACCACTTCCCCCTTATAGTATACTTTGTGCTTGGCCACAGGGCCAACATTCAAATGGCATTTCGTCCTAAAACTCCCAAGTGAAAGTCCCAAAATTCCCAAAGTTGGGATTCTCGCGACTTTGGAGGCCCATAATTTTGTGTGTAAATCCCCAATGGAGATGAAGTTTAAAGCAAAGTTGTAGCCCTCATTTCTTTCTTTTTAACAGTATGTGACATGTCACCTACACATAAGGAAATTGGGGCAATTCCCGACTTTTAGTGGTTGAAAGTTAAATTGTCAATTTAACTCCTGGCCTTTCTTTCGGCCATAACTTGTGTTTTAAGTATCCAAATGGGTGATGCGAGCCCATTTTAAATATCTAAGTTCCAAGAGGTTTCCAATGATATAAGGAACATTTCAATCCAATGAGTTTAGCCCTTGCAATTACACTTTGAAAATTTGGAAATCCATTGTGATTCCAACTCCCAAAGTGGGAATTCATTTGGTAGCGTGGGGGTTCATCCCCTCACATTCTCTTGCATTCCCGGGAGCATGAAATGTGACTCCTAGGCTCACTCTTGGCCTACAACTTCACAAGCCTTTGCCTTGGTTGCGAGCCTGAGGCTAAGGTTATGACATACCTTTTAGATTAACAAGTTGGGCCCTTAATGATTTGAGTTCATTTTGCAAAGTTTGAATGTGACTGGCATGGGCTTGAAGCACCTCCTTCTTGTCAACATTTTGTTCCTTCTTTTTAACATTCTTATTGGAATTACCTTTGGTGTAAGAAACCCTGAGTGGAAGGCTAAGGTGCCTTGGCTTTTGGTTGAAGAGTAGTGGAAAATGTTAGTAGATTTTGTCATGGTAATTGGAATTGCTTCCGTTCCAAAAACTTGGCAAAACAAATAGCTTTCTGATGTCCCTCTTTCCCACAATATTCGCAAAAGAGATCATTGGAAGGAATGTTGCATTCATTAGCTTTGTGAGCAAAATTGCCACAATAGTTTCAAAAACGTAGGATGGGTGTAGCTGAATGCACCATTTTAGCCCTTAAGGAAGAATGTGATGATCTAGTTGGCGTAACTAGTGGAGGCCGAGGCTTTGAACATGATGGAGGCCTCATAATATTAGCCTCATAGTGTGCATGAGCCAATTCCAACTTTTCAAAAATGTTGTACACATCTAGCAAAGTGTATGAGTCTCCAAATTCTACAAAAACCTATTACAAAACCTATGCATGGAATGTCAGAGTACCTTCCAACGAATGAAGATACCGATGGGTAGCTTCCAAGTCTGTGATGTTCTGAGTATCTTCTTTAAGCTTGAGAAGCTTCCTTTATAACATCTTGAAGGTTTCATCCTTTTGCTGAGAGAAGGTGGTGAGTTGCAGAATTATTTTAGAATTCTTAACCGAAAATTCCAGCTCAAGAACTCGAAAGAATTCCCCCACTAAATCAGCAAAAGTTGGTGCATCGATGGTGGGAAGAATATTTGCGGTAGCAGCAATGAATTGTTGAGGAATAAGGTTTACTGAAATAGGTACCAAATCTAGATTATTCGGCAAGTCCCATGATGTGCAATGGTAGTTTGCAATGCAGCTTAAAAGGCAGTGGCTATGGTTGTGGCATAACCTGGATTGGGGATCTAGGTGACGTCCAAAATCCTTAGAGGATGTTGCTCGTAGACATGTAATGCTTCATAGTGCACATAACGGGCTAGTTGTTTGAATGTGAACACTTTGGTGTAACTAGCACCATATTTGAGCTTCAATTCATAAACCATAGTTGAGAAAGTTGCCTTGAATTCCTTCAAAGAAATGGTACCTGGCCTTTCATTGAACTTCTCAATTCTTTAGAAAAAATTGCTCACCTCCATACTATATATGCGTGTAGAGGTCATGGCTTGCAACGGAATATATGGTGTCAGTGTGAAAGTTGGTGCAACTATAGGCGTACCCCATTGGTTAACCCCTCCAAATGGACTTTAATGTACCGTTGATGTAGTGTAACCTAAACCTGAATTGCTGGTAAGAGTTGTATTGGATGACGATGGTGCTATAGACACTTGATGAATTTAACAACCGAACCATTCTTTGATTTTCATTATAGGTGAGATCCCATTAATCTACCATACACATTATTTTTTTTCAATTCTTTGGTGGCAATGTTTTTAATGTAATGCTTGTAAAGATGACTTGTAATGGTAACAACACTCTTGCTACAAATGCATATACTACCATACTTGCCTTTTGTCATAGAACCAAGTACATGACATGATATGTTTGGAGCCCATACTTTACCATGTGTGTTCTCCTATTATAGGTATCAAATGTATGTTGGTCTAATCACTATTGACAACAAATGAAGGTTGATTGTCATACCTTAGTTAGGTGAGCAACATGATAAGCCATGAACATACCTTGTTTTCAAATCAATTTAATGGAAGTTTGCTAGCATATGTAATATTAACTTTGAAGGTTCAATTTAGGTAATGTTTCATGAATCGATGAGTCCATTCTTGCATAACCTTAAACCCACCATATTTGTCATTGCAAAACACATTAGGGGCTAAAAAACCTTACCATTCCACAAAGTATGGGTTGGATAATGGAGGTTGTTAGGGGTTGACCTACCTCCATCATCCATTACAACATGGCTACCATAGAAACGCTTAATACATGGTAATTTTCAAGTATAGTAAAATTTACTTATTATTTTGAACTCATGTGCCTAATTCAATTACATGGGCATCCTTGGTTTTAACTTCTTACCTCCTAGTAAATCATTTGTAAAAGTTAGTTTTTAAATTTTTTTCAAAAGGAATAGGGCATCTTGGTTTTTTGTAAACAATTTTCAAAAAATGGAAGGCTTTAGTTTGGTTACTATGGTATTTCATGATTGTTACCATGATGGGTGCCCACAAGTCTTGTTAAAACCAATTGACATATGTTTGACATTTGTGCACATGTGACCTATCTTTTGTTTTAAACTTTTGTTTGATTTCTTGGTTTGCTTGTAAA
>Ga0116231_10013723_pt1 | contig 11222 bp, 12 predicted proteins | sample S1TSphgellanicum_2_FD_89695 | JGI IMG/M metagenome (GOLD analysis project Ga0116231, IMG submission 89695) | Host-associated microbial communities from peat moss isolated from Minnesota, USA - S1T2_Fd - Sphagnum magellanicum MG | ecosystem: Host-associated > Plants > Peat moss > Unclassified...
CCCCCCCCCCCCCCTCCCCCCCCCCCCCCCCCCCCCCCCCCCCCCCCCCCTTGCCCGAGACGTTCCTTAATCTTGCACAGCTACAGTACCCAAAATCAGCAACAACCATACCAAAAACTTTCCGAAAAGTGACTGCTGATAACTTCCCTCAGTGGGTGTTCGCCGAGCTCCGTCACACACAGTCCGGACCGGACCCAGCCCGGCACCCGTTCTTGACGTCGGCTATCCTGGGTCTCCATTCCACGCTAGAACTTCCTCCAATAGCTTTGCCCACAGACTGGGAACAGGAAATTCCGCCCTCCGATTAGCGCCGGGCCCGGTCGGCCTGAAACCCGAGCTCCGTGACGGACGTAGTGAATTTATATATAAGATTAGAGCATTTCAATTATCACAAATATGTGAAGTATAAATGAAATATATTAGAAGCAAAAATTTTCAAAAAAATTTATAATGTCTAATTTGTATTTCAATTGTTGCACTGTGATAAATTGCAACCAAAAATTTTCGTCCCTCAGGTGGGGATCAAAATTTGATCAAAACCTTTTTGTGTTTTTTACGTTTTTCAATTGTTGCCTTGCAACCAGGGTGTGGAACGATTACAACTGAACATTTTAGTCATTTCGGTGGTGACCAAACTTTGGTCAATAAATAAAAAATTTGGTTGCTACACTGCAACGAGGGTGTAGACCAGTTGCAATCAAAAAATTTGGTTGCTCAAGTGGCGACCAAAATTCAGTTGACATCTTTCTTTTCTTTTTTTTGTTACACTAACTAGGGTGTGGACTGGTTGTGACTGAAAATCTTGGTCGCTTGGGTGGCGATCAAAAAAATTTTGATTTTTTTTAAAAATTAGTTATTGCACTATAACTAATTATGACCAAATATTTTGGTCACTCTAATGACGATTGAAATTCAGTCAAAACCTCTTTTTTTTTCAATTGCTACACTACAACCATGGTGTGCACCAATGGCAACCAAAAATCTTGATTGCTTGGGTGGCAATCGAAACTTGGTCAAAAATGAACTTGATTGATTGTGACCAAAAATCTTAACTGTTTAGGTGGCAACTGAAATCCAGTAGACACTATTCCGCAATTTAATTTTTTTCAATCATTAAACTACGACTAGGGTGTGGACTAGGTGCAATCAACATTTTTCCATCATCAGTTTTTTTCATGTCATTGGCTTGTGACTGGGGTGTGGGTTAGTTGTGACCGAAAATCTTGGTGATTGAAATTTGGTTGACATTTTTTTTCCAACACAAATTTTTTTCACTTTTTTGTTCTTCGTCATTGGATTACGACCAAGGTGTGGATCGGTTATGAGCAAAAAATTTGGTGATTTGAATGATGATCAAAATTCAGTTGACAATTTTCCACCATTAAAAAAATGTCATTTTTTTTCATTGCTAGGATACGACCAAAGTGTGGAGCAATTGTGATGGAAAATTTTGGTCATTTGTTGGCATTGTGACCAAGGTGCGAGTAGTTACAATTGAAAATTTTGGTTGTTGAGATGGCAATTGAAAATCTGATCAATATTTTTCAACAGTTAAAATTATTTTAATGTTTTTTTCCTTTAAACTGGATTTAGGTTGTCGAGGTGTGGACCAGTCATGATTTTACAAAAAAAGTTTCATCCTACAATTCCTTTTGATGGAAAAGCCAAAAAAATGTTCTTTCAACATTGATGGCATTAAAAGCACTGTTAGTGCTTTTCAAATTATTAAAAGCATTGTGACATGTATCTATCTATTGCAAAAAAAGATTGAAATCGTTTGAATTTTCTTTTTTTTTTCTTTCTCATATCTCATTTGGTTTCTTTTTACCTTTTTTTCTCCTTATGGTGATTTTGTTTTTAATTGAAATTTCATTGTTTATCATTGTTTTAAATGTTTCAATCATGGTTTTGCATTTACTAGCTTGTTTTGCATTCATTAAACTTGACTGGGTAAGTTTAGTCTTTTCATTGTTTATTTTTCTTATATGTATATTTTGTTATGTTGTGTTCAAATTATCAAATTTTGCTCCAATTAATTTTGATGGCAAAACAAAATGAACAATCAATTGTGCTAGTTAAAAATATTGATCACACACACGTAATGTTACATTTTAAGTGTATATGGTAATTATTCCTTCTTTGGATTCCCAACAAAATTTGTTGCTTATTCCTACCTTCATGTAGATGTGATTGATTATGTGGGTACCCCTACAATCACTGTAAACATCAACATTGCTTTGATAAACACATTTTGAGTTGATCAAGAAAGGTAACTTTTTATGGTTGGAAAAAAATTCCATCAAAGGAAAATCTGACTAACCCAAAAAAAATTCAAATTGGACCATGGAGCTTTCTACAACCACTAAAGTGATAATCATCCCTCCTTTTGACCTTTTTATTAAACTATTTTTTCATCCCAAAGACATAATTAGTAGTTTTGGTTTACACATGTTGCAACCTTTTACAACAACCATTGCATTTGCTATCATTGGTGTGTGTGGTGATATTGATGGGAAATTTGAACTGTTAGTTGCTAATGGGACCTCCTCAAAAGGCATTCAAATTATGAATATATATATTACTTTGTCAAGTTTTATTACTTTATATATATGTATATATATATATAGCAAATAATCTTTCACATTTGTGATTGGTGTATTTGAATTTTGTTGGCATATTCTAAGCCGAGTTTCATAACTTGGCTAAATAATTTCACAAAGGAGCCCGCACATTTTGCATCATGAAAAACATTATAGGTAGTATCAAAGGTGACATGAGGTTGTAGACTATTGTTTCATCAATCATTGTTCCAGTCTTGTCTCTTTCAATCCAAAAGAAATTGTAAAAAGTTTTCAATTTACTTGTTAAGCATGATAGGCCTACCATTTCATGCAAGGTTAGCATTTTTTCATTCAATTCAACTTGTGTTTCATGTCAAATTTTATTTTCCATGTTTGATGTATCCACTTTAAAACCTTTTAAAAGGGTTTTGAAAATTTTGATGTATTAATATTTTTTCAAAATGAACCTAATTTACAATTTTTGCTTATGTCTTATAATTAGGTCGAAGGTTGTATGATTGTCATGAATGCTTTTTTTTACCCCACAAACAAGTTTGTTCAAAATGCAAGCTTGGTGATATTTACCAACAACCCATAGATGGTTTATATTTTTACAATTGAGGTTGATGATGCTCAACCATGTTATGCCCATGTGAAAGGCCTTTGGCTTCTTCCATTCTTCAAATTGAAAGAAGAGAACTTCATTGCAAAGTACTTCAATGAACAAGTTGTTATGATTGAGCTCTTTGGTAATTTGAAAAGTATCAAAGGTTTTCACTTGAATTTAGTTAGGGAACTTATCAACTACAATGAAAGTCTCAAAGCTCAAGATGCCATTATCCTAGCCTCTAATTCAACTTGAAGGTTTAGATTTTCAAGGTTTTGTAATCTTACTTGAAAGTTTAGATTTTCAAAATTTTGTAATTCTATTTGAAGGTTTAAATTTTCAAAGTTTTGTAACTTTACTTGAACTGTTTCATATTTTCAATAGCATGAAATTATTTTCAATCTTGTATCTACTTTGTGATGTTTATATTTAGTTAGTTTTCCATGTCGATATTGTAACATGACCAAATTATATATATATAATGTTACATTGGTTTCCAGAAATATCAACATCTACATTTACATTTTCCATAAACATACCTCCATATCTTCATGTATTACATATCCACAATCTGCATTATTAGCATTGTGAAACAAAATTGTTTTTCATTTTGTTGATTCTATACAAGTCTAGCAACCAAAAAATTTCATTGTGGATAATGTCTACTGAATTTTCAATGACAATTGCTCCACACCCCAATTGTAATCCACTAACCAAAGAAAAAAATTGAAATTAAAATTCATCGTGGAAAGTGTCAACCAAATTTTTGGTCACACCCTAGTCGTAGTCTAATGATTAAAATAAAACTAAAAAAAGGTTCATCATGGAAAAATGTTGACTAAGTTTTTGGTCACAACTGATCCACACCATGGTCATAGTTTAGCAAAAAGTGACTAAAAAAAAAATCATTGTGGAAAAGTGTCAATTGAATTTTCAATGCAAGTGGTCCATGCCCCGGTCGTAGTCTAGTGACCAAGAAAAAAACTAAAAGCAATTCATCGTGGAAAATGTTGATCCAATTTTCAATCACAATCAATCCACATCCTAATCATAGTCCAATGACCAATGATTAAAAAATAATCATCATGGAAAGTGTCAATCGAATTTTCAATTGCAACAAGCTTATAAACTTTTGTTTTGCTAAGTTTTTCTTTGGCTAAATCTTTATACACTTAAAAAAATTTTGGCCCATATTCATTTTGGTAACTTTCAACTTTGGTAAGTTTTTGTTTTAATAATTTATTTTTTAGATTAATCTATTTCAACTAAGTTCTTGTATGTTTTCTTTTTTTGTGGGTTATCCAACAAACCCCACTTTTCTATCATTTGTCAACATGACTTGACAATGTGTTTAATGTGCAACATTTTCAATGGGTTCACAATTATCCTTTTGTAGTCAATGATCGTTTGTTTGATTCTATGTTATTTTTATTTCATTATTTATAAACCTCACCCCAACTTCATTCTTGTATGGCCCACTTTGCACAATCTCTTCAACAACCTACTCCTATATTCCATGAAATCATTAATATCCATTTTGATGCTTCTTTGTTATACAAAGATCATAGCATCCATTCCTTGCAAACCTATGTGGACAAGATGGCCATAAGTGCAATAGTGAGGGTTTGTGGGGTGACAATTGTGCAATATTTTGTTTGGCAAATTATTTACAAAAACCTATTTCTATGTGGTAAAAAATAAATTGTGTGATATATTTATGTGTTGGTGACGATTTTTAAACAAATAATCCATTCCAACTACTCTATCTTGATGAAGTACTTAATCCTACAAAAGGTTACATGGGAAAAAATGGTCTCTACCTTTGCATGACATTAATTATGTTATGCACTCACAAAAACATAAAACTCAAATATCACGTGAACATGTTCACAAACCTAAACATTTCCATTGGCAACCCATCCATAACAATGCATAGAGCATTTGATAACTAGATGTCCATTATCCACTTAAAAAGATACAACAAATAATTTTTTGGTCAACAATTCCATATTGGAGTTACATTTCACCCAAGTTTATCATCATTTACGTCACATTATACAAAAAATAATATTTGTTGCAAAAACTACCAACTCTTCTTTGGACAACATCTAGCCTATGACAAATATAAATGTTAATACTAATGAAATTAATAATTCTCAATTACGAGCCAACCAACAACTTCCTTCTCATCAATTGAACACAAATTTAACTAATTGTAACATTCCACAAAACTACATTGACACAACACAAGAAGACACATTTTTGGAATCAATGGAAAATTCATTGAGTTAAATATTTTGAACTTCCTTATACACCAATTCATCCATTATGCTTAAGAAAACAAGTAGTAAAAATATATAAAACAACCATTGAAAATATTGTCTTGATATTCCAATTGGTTATGAAATAGTTGTTATTCATTTTTTTTTAAAAAAAAAACTCCAAAGTTTTTAGTCCCAACAAACATTAAACCCCATAAACTTTGTAAAAAAACTTAATGAAATAAAAGAACAATTGGTATCACCATGTTTTGGTATTTGCTCAAATTTGGCAATTTTAAGGTTATGGCCAATATAGTATTAAAGAAAGCATTATAAATGTTTCAACAAATGTAAATTTCACCCAATCAATTTTACCTCATCTTCCACATGATGAAGTAACTAATGGTTTACATTAAAAAGACAGATGGAATACAAATCACCATATTTGAGTCTTGATAGGTAATGTATGTCCAAACCTTATTATGATAGCTTTGTATGATCTCTTTAACACACATTATATAAAGACTCTAATATATCAATCCATCCACAATGGCTTGATATGTTCACATTATCTCATCAAACCCATTCTATTAACATTTCTTGTGAAACAAATGATGTGCCATGTGACAACAACAATGAAGATGGATTTGAAGAGGAACAAAAAGTTATATCAACAAATACTATGGTGCAAAACAAATTGGCTTTTGAACAAATTTATGATTACTTTGAAAATGTTATAATTGTGGCACCACGCAAAGATTTTAAACCGTTGGGTCTTTTTACAGACATTCATTGTGAAGAATTAAATTTTTTAACATTGTTTTTTGGTCAACCTTGTAGCAACCAAAGAAATAAAATGTTATATCAAACATTGTTCAATCGAAACTCTTGGATAAAAACCATGATTTTGCTAAACACATACCAAACTTGTTTTTCTAGCTATAAATGTATTGATCCATTGTATTATCATCTTGGATTCAAATACGTAAAGAAAAACTTCTTGGATGTCAACTTCAAGTGCATGAAGTCATTAACAAACCAAACCTAGATATTATATTACACTCAAATTTAAGATACATAAATCTTTCATGAATACATACTTCACCTATTTATTTAAGTCAATTAAGAAAAGATGTATTTGCAATGATATGTCAATTAGGCCCCCCAACATTTTTTGTTACAGTCATTAATGTTGAGAGTAAGTGGCCTTCTTTGTTACAATGCTTGAATAACTTTAATAGTAAAAACCTTGGATTCGACATGTCATTTGATAAATTGGAAACAAAACACATTGCAAATCTTATACGATCTAATCCTATTACATGTGCTCATTAATATGACCATTGCATTAAAATGTTTTTAAAAATTGTGCATGAAATATGATACAATTTTTGGACCTTTATTGGATTTTTTTTTAATTACAAAATTTCAAAATCGTGGAAGTGAACATGATCATAGAATTCTATGGATTGCAAATGCCCCAACATATGGTTCAGAATTTAATAAAATAATTGCATTTTTTGTGTATAAATATATTACATGTGATAGTGATAAATTAACACCAAACCTTTGTGAGGCTTCATGACATCATCACAAAAAAACTTGTAGAAAGAAAAATCAAGCTATTTATTGTTTCAATTTTCCATCCCCCCTTATGGAAGAAACACAAATTCTTGAACCAATACCACTTGGAAATTTATCCCCTTTGAAAAAAATCTATATAAATGAAATCAACAACAAATTTTTTGATGAGCTTAATAAAATGGACCTACACACAACACCAACTATGCCATTCATTACATTAATAGAATCAATCTCCATACATAAGGATACAAACATAAATGCATTAAAAGTGAAATTAAAAAAACCAACAATCTTTTTACAAAGATCTTGTAAAGACATACGAACAAACTCATTTGGTATTCATGCTAGAAATCTTTGGCAAGTAAATACGAATGTTCAATTCATACTTGACCCTTATGCAACAACTAGTTATTATACATCTTACTCAATAAAAATTGATAAAACCATCACAAGGGAATTAAAAACCATAACTATTAATTGTAATGAAAATAAAATTGAAGCAAATACTTGCATTAAAAAAATGGGGAACACATTTTTCAATGTTCAACAAATGTCAACACAACTGGCTACATACATAGTATTGTCTATTCCACTATACCATGCATCTATAACATTTAAATTTATCAACACATCTCCATTGCAAGAATGTGCATTTGTTTTAAAGGATGTCAAATCATTGAAAGCATTACCTTCCAACTTTACAAATATTATGTGTCCATCAATCATTGACAAGTACATAAAAAAGGCATAATTCTTTGTCTAATGTTTCTTTTATTGAATTTTTTGTAGACCATGATATGGTAAATGTCAACAAAAAGACGCACAAATATCATATAATCCATTGTGTCCATTACAATGAACATCGTGACCTAGTTTTTTTTTAATAAAAAAAAATAATTACTATTTATTCTCTTTTGATAATGAGGGTACTCTCAAGGCCCACCATTCCACATGGCATAGTGTATACAACTTGCATGAAAAAGAAATTAGTTTAGCACAAAAAAAATTGCATATTGTTTCCGTAATGATAATACACATATAATGAATTAAGGAAACATATAATCACAAGTTGAAAAATTAGCAACATCAAATGATACAAACATATGGATGACTAAATTTTATATTATGCAAATGTTCATTATCCACCCCCAAGAAATCACTAATTGTATTGGGGTTGAACCATACAAGATCAACACCAAGTATGTTATTACACCACATATAGGTATGTCCACCATTTTCAACTCAAATAATGTTGATGCACAAGATCAAATTTTGCCCATGAATTTCATTCACTATTTCAAAAAATGAATATTGAACATCTTATATTTGATGATGTTAAATTTAGAAAAAAACAAATCCAAATGAACCACTTCATTTGTTCATTGGTAGAAGTGAAATTTATTTCTTGCAAAATTATTTCACACTACTGTAACAACAAATTTGCACCACAATATGCACACATTCACAATTTCTACCCCGATTCAAAATACACATCACTCTGCAGTTCATTAAAACACCATATTCATGGTTATTTCATATAACCAAAATCTATAATTCAAAATACAATGTAAAAAAATCTAAAGACAAATTACAATTCATTACATTGAATTTTTGATAATGTAAATCTGCACAACAATATGGATGTGAAAATCACTACAAAAGTTTGTACTTCTTTGTTTTACTGGGAAAAAAACTCCATTACAATTACAACAAAATTCCATGTTTTGTGGAAATGAAATCAAAACAACAAAATAAAATATGTGGTCTATCAAAAACATAGTTTGTGGTTTTCTACTACAAAGTACCTAGAACTATTTTTACTTCTCCAAAATTGTGTGTCTAAGAATGAATTCATTTTCCCCAGATCTTCCCCCTTTGAGTAGTCCCAAGTCACATCATCATAATTCAAAACCAACAAGAGTTCAAAATTCAAACCAACAATGTTCAATGAGTAGTCCCTATCCTAAATGTTTTGTTCATCCAAACCATGTACTCATCCTACCCCATTAACATTCATTATTGGAGGTGTTGGTACAAGTAAAAATTTCACATTAATTCTTTTAATTCAAGATTTATTATGTTTTACAATAAACATCCTCAATTATATCCGTTTAAAAAGAAAACATTACTTGTGGCATACATTGGAAAAACAACATTTAACGTTGATGGAACCATGGTTCATTCAATATTTCTATTCCTCTTAATTGTAAAGATTTTCCATCTTTAAATTTAGAATGATTGGGATATTTTGATAAAGAAATATGATCAATTATAGTTGATGGTGTTGGATGAAATCTCTTTGATAGGCAAAAAAATATTAAAATATTCTAATATTTGATTAAGATCAATTGAACATGTGCACACAAATTTTTTTGGAACTCTTGATGTCATTATTATAGGTGACTATTATCTAGTTCAACTTGTTCATGATGCAAGAGTTTTCAAAATCAATATGAATAATATTGATATATATTTTAACACCAAATTTTTGGATGGAAAAGAACAAATGTTATGAATTGAGACAAGTCATGCGCCAAAGCAATGAACAATTCATCAACATATTAAAATGATTTTAACTACCACACAATCACAATTTGACATAGATTCAATAAATAGTCTATGTTTTCATACACCACTTGAAAATCCGAAACTTCCATATTTATTTTATACAAATGAGGCAAGGATTAAACACAATGAACCAACCTTCTTACGAAATGATGGAGATGTGTACATATTTCATGCAAAAGATAAACATCATGATACATGTTCTAAATCATTTCAATTGCAAAATTATTTAAATTCCACAACCAAATTACATTAAAAATTTCAAGCAAAGAAAAACATGTTGGTCGAACTTTGTGTTGGTAATTATTCTACACATGATGGTTTGGTAAATGGTGCAAATGGGATTTTCCAAGCTTCAAATAAATTGCTTAATTCACAAGAAGTCATTTGCATTTTGTTTAATAACATTAAAAGTGGTCAATTGACAAGAACAAAAAATGCACACTTTTATGAACACAAAATACATCCCACGTGGACACCTATAGAACACATTTTTAAAGATATCCAAATTGGTTCAAATTCAACTTATATTATAACAAGGATGCAATTTCCTATTCAACTAGTCGTAGCATGTACTATACATCAAGCACAAGGATTAACATATGATCACTTGACTTTTGATCCTAATGGAGTATATAACATGTTTTAACGTATATAACACTTTCCCATATTATGAACAAAGAATTTTTTTACTTTTTTCAACCTTTACAAATGAAAAATTTACAAATCAACCCAAGTGTTGCCATAGAAATGTATTGATTGCAAACAATTACATGATGGGATGTTATGATTCCTACACCACATACACTTCAACATTCACATGTTCTTATTTGTTATGTCAACATTAAATCCTTATCATTACATAAAAATGATGTTTTCCTTAATTACAATTTGAAAACATTTCATATATTATTTTTCAATGAAACACATTTCAATCCACAAACATCAAGTATTATTTCTTTCATTGATTCAAAAAGACAATCAAGCATAAGTGTATATGCACAAAATGGCACAATATAATATATGACAAATTCACAACATTATCATCACATGAAACATTTACCATTTTGGGAGCTAGATTTATTATGACAACATTCAATACAAATACAAGAAAAGCTACACATGTAATAGCTATATATAAACTTTCAACATTATTATTTTTAACATTCATAAATCAACTTTAAAAGCTTTTGGACCTAATGCCAACATATTGTTTAACTATAATAACAATAGGTGATTTCAACATTGACATGTTTGATCAACTCAACACAACCAAATGAACTTAAAATTTGTATGAACTAGTACTCAATGGAACTTCAATTTTTAAAAATCATAACAATTTATGGTACCCATATTGAAAATATATATGAACAAACACACCCATCCAACAATGTATCTCAAGAGTTGTTGAAGCATATTGGACTGACCACAAGCCAATATATTTTGCATTCAAATTGTCAAATTATTTTTCACAATAAGCTAAATAATATCGATACACTCTAGGGCAGAGACATTGTGTGATTAGCTGCTTGTTATTTTCCTCCTTGAGAAAGCTAGGAGGAAGAATTTGTTTGGGGGGTGTTGGGGGGGGGGGGGACAGCCACAACAATTTTAAATTTTTAACTACCAAGAGGGGGCCAGACA
>Ga0116231_10013725_pt1 | contig 11219 bp, 15 predicted proteins | sample S1TSphgellanicum_2_FD_89695 | JGI IMG/M metagenome (GOLD analysis project Ga0116231, IMG submission 89695) | Host-associated microbial communities from peat moss isolated from Minnesota, USA - S1T2_Fd - Sphagnum magellanicum MG | ecosystem: Host-associated > Plants > Peat moss > Unclassified...
AACCCTAAATCACTCATGGACACAAGAACAGTGTATCAAATCCCACTTATGGACACCCATAATGGAAGAAATCATGTTAACTCAAAGCTTTATAATAGAAGAGACATCAATTTGGGAAAACACACATCTTCTTCAGTCAGGCACTGAGTGATTCAGTCCCTGATCATCCAGGCTTGTGCAAAGATAAGAATGCTGTTGATCAGACCAATCTCATGTCAGAAGTTTACTCCCATGACCTGCATGGGTGTGAGCTTTCACAACATGTAGACAAGAGAAAACACAAAGATGATGCTTCCATCTGTGAATGGGTATCACAAGAGAAAGCATTTTCACTGCTCTCATAGAAAACTAGAAGATGGCACCTCCCACTACTGCTAGAAAAATCATAACTGGATATTGCAAATGTTTAACTTGTTGATGTTAGTTATTTTGAAGTTTTCACTTGACCCTGGATTCATTAGGGAGTGTGGCACAGGTACTAATTCCTCAGGTTCAACGTCAATGCCACTTTCTGAGGAGAGGATATCACGAATTAGGTAGTCATTGAGTTCTAACCTACAGCATTAGTTGCAGCAATTTATGTAAAACCCAAGGAAGAACAGAATGTGCCAATTATGAGTCTTACAGTGTCAAAAGAGGAGAAATTACCTAATCTCCTACTCTTGCAGCAAAATGACTGGAGATGACATTGCTAGCCTCCATGTGGAAGAGATCTCCACACATGAGCGAAAGGTAGTCAATTTTTATTCAAGTTACAGGGCAACTGCATATGTGAAGCATCAGGTTTTATGTTATGGATGTATGGAGCTGTGTACTTCACCAGTCATTTCTATATTTCCTTGTATCTGGGCATTGGATTTCATTGTTGTTGCTGCAGGGAAGCTGTGAAGATCCTGAGTGTCAACCACTGTTTTTCAAAGAGAGGTGCTTCAGTGGTGCAACTGGGTGCTTGTTTTTAACCATTTTGAAATCATCTGGGGTAATTGATTTGAAGAGAGGTGGATGTTCATCATCAATGAGCTCAGGAGCAGGCCTGACAACTAGAGAGCTGGCTGGAAACAGACCAGTGGCAAGTGTGAGCCGGGTCTTGCTCTCATTCACAACAGCCAAATGCATAGCACTCTTGTACAGCCCATTGCTCAGTATCTGCAGGCATCAGACATCCCAGGGATGTCTACAATCAATCTGTCATTTTACTTTCTCCAAGCATGAATGTGGACAGTAGAAAACCAGCACAAAAGCTCATTCAAGAGAAAAGTGTACACTCTGCTCTGTACAAAGAGAAACACCAATGCAGTTTGTGGGACTAACTTGGAGATTGACATAAGCCATTAGGTGAAATGCAACCTTCATTTGTGGGGTGCAAGACTTGCCTGACCATAGTCACCAATGTTGACACAGAAAGCATCAGCACGAGGTTTGACTGAAATCCATTGACCATCCTTCTCCACTTGCAAGCCACCAACATCAGCTTGGTGCAGGATGGTCATTAATGTGCCATCTGTGTGTCTAGGCACCCCAACATGCTTTGCTGGCTCAGGACAGGGCTTGTAGAAGTTCAACCGCAGTCCTAATTGGCATTCTGCATACTCTCTGACAAACTCTGGATTCAGACCCAAACCTTGTATCATCAGAGCTTCCATCAGCTGCACCATCAACTTCCGCATGGCTGTCAAATAATCCTGAAGAGCATCTCTGTGGATTTCAAATCATTTGACAACAAAGCCATGATAGAGTGAGCATTCATTGGATCTTTCTGGTGCAGGACATTTGAGCACTTCTACATGATGTAAATCTCATCTAAAGGTGCTCAGCTTGCAAGAGAGGTGCTAGACTTTCAGTCTCTCTTGTTCAAATTTTATCCTCAAGATTACTGAGTACCTAGGCATCATTCTCCAAAACTTTTGTACAAGATTTGTGTCATGCAGGTGGTTACCTGAATTCAGTATTGCCATCTGGACCCCAGATCTTGGTGGCGTAGTAAGAGGAATCGCCAGGCAGGGGAGAGTCCATGACATAAAAGGCTTCAGACCAAACATCTGTATAGTCGGATTTCATCACAGCAGATCCAGACCCATAGCCATGGAAGCTACCATCACCAAGTCTTTTGACCTTCATCTTCTCTTGGATGGGAAGAGCAAACACAGAAGCTGCTGAAGCTCGGCATCTATCTACAACTGCTTGTGAAACTCCATGGTTGATGATTTGGAACATCCCCCATTCCCGACACGCAGATGCCAATTGCTCCACAACTTTCTCAGCAGTAGTGGTACATCCAGAAGATTGCAGCTGCTGCAAGGCTGCAAGATCTATGAGAGGAATCAGGTGGGCATGTTGGAAATCATCAAAAGCTACAGATGAGGGAAGCAGATGAATCCGAAATTCTTCTTCTTCATCACTCATCTCACTGATTGAATCTGCTTGAATCCCCATGAATGAAATTGAATTTCTGAACTGGTTTTTTTTTGTTTTCTGAGACCAAACAAAAAAACCCAATGAACTGGAGAATATCCCACTGAGCACTGTAATAACACACGTACGGATCGATTCCTTTACTCTTACTACTTCTGAAGTCCCTGAACTTGAGTTCAGACTCCAAAGGTTGAGGTCTATGGATTACAGACAGAGTCTTGAGGCGAGGTATTTGGATTTGATGAGTGATGGATTCTTTGCGCATGTTTTCTTTGTGGTACTAAGTTTTATGAATGAAGAAGCTTTGCTGCAAATAGGTCAAATGGGTGTAGGCAAAATGGCATATTGAATTCAATTGTTGCAAAATCTACTGTTGCACAGCTTCTGTGACACAGCACCCCCCAGTACACCATCCAAAAAATCCCGTTTCTCATTTTTGGATGAGATGAAACCCAACCCCAGGGACTGTCCTCTGAGGTGGGTTTCTTTTTTTTTTCTTTTTCTTTCCCCACGCCCCTGACCTGCCAAGGTTAGTTCTAAGAAAAACCCAGCTACCTACCCCTCCCAGCTGCCTACCCACCCCAATCTACCTTCCACCTACAAACTATCTATTGTTGTGACGTGTAGTGTCATGACGTACAATGTCATAAGGGTGTAAATCTATAGCAAACTCTACTAAAAAAAAGACGAAAACCAGTCAAAGGCAAAAACTAATCCACCAAAAAGAAATGCACACACATATATATACAATGCACAAGAGGAGGTTAAGATGAAGTTCTCATGTATCCCCCTAGACCTGAGCCAAGAAAAGCGTGGCATGGTTTGAGTAGAAATCAAGGTGTTACAAGAGAACATGATGAACAGTACCAAATGTCGACAGGAACTTGTGAGCTCCGGCTTGAAATAGAAGAGATGGTATCCACCATTGCAATTATCACAAAACAACATCTGATCAACATCGTCTGTCCTCTGACATACTTGACATGGATAATCAAGTGGAGGAATCCAAATTGATGTGACGATGGGAGGATTCAAATTCGGCAAGTTGCAAGGCGCACAGTTTTTGGAATGATCCGGAATTATGTGTCCATTAACTCCTTGCAACTCCAACACACCTGAAGGCTTGATCACCTTAATCTTCAAGATAATGTGACCGAAAGAAGTGTCCAGAATACCATTAAGTTGCCGCTGGAGATACACAAAGTCACTAACATCAAATTGTCACACCTTAGGTTTATAATTGTCACCTCGTGTGTGTGCATACTGTAAGGTGTCTCGATGTTGTGCAATGGACAAGTTCTCCATGGCCATGGGCATAACCCTCCTCATTAAAACAATCTTCTTTGCAATGACCTTAGCCCAAGTGGCTAAGGAGTCCAAATCCACAACTTGGTCCATTTGAATAGTAATGGAAGAAGGTGGAATGGGATGTCTCCCAAAAAGTAGAAAATAAGGAAAGAAATGAGACAAAGAGGCGTGTTTGGACATCCTATAACCCATGGCAATGTAAAGTAAGGCCAAGTCCCAATCCTCTTTGTTCCCAGTGAGGCAAATCTTCCGAAGTCCTTTCTTGCATGTCTAAACCATCCTTTCTGCAAGGCCATCAACTTGGGGATGATCTCGTGAAGTCCAACAATGGTCAATGAGAGCATGATCAAGTAGGTCTTAGAATTCTCCTCTAAATTTTGATCTTTAATCAGTAAAGCACTTAGCACAAGCCCCAAACCTATTTAAGACATGTTATAAGGAAGCTTGGCTAGTGTTGTGTGATGACTTGTCCAACAGCGCAACAAGATCGACCCACTTTGAAAAATGTTCAATCATAATCATGATGTAAACATTACCCTTGGAGGTCTATGGTAACTCTCTAATTAAATCACATGACTAACGATAAAACATGCCCTGAATAGGGAGTGGAGAAAGTGTGAGCTATCGAAAGGAAAGGAAGTTCTCATTCTATCACATTATTCACACATAGCAATGACGTCTTGGACTTGAACATACATACTTCTCCAATGGTAATGAGAATGAAAAGGTTATAAGTACATTTAACTTCAAAGTGTCCAAACTATGAGTGTACCTTCTGAATAAAACTAAGTCGTTCATGTGGTGGAAGAACCACTTTGTCGCCTTATGGTAAGCATCAAACCAAGTGATTGTCCTTCCATGAATAGCAATTGGATTGTTGTTATATGCAATCCTGATGACTTGATGTAATTTCGGAAGGGTATTCCTCATACTAAAGAAACCTCAGAGTGTCCAAATCTTCCCATATATCCACAATGGGATGCTCAACCAGGTTACATTGTAGTAATGCAAGATAACTAAATACATAAAATGCATGTATTGCTGGAATCTAATCCAAGTCTTATGTAACTTTTGAAAAATCTTCAAAAGTAGTGAGGGGTCTCCGCGACATGGTATCCACATTTTAATGTGTAATATCAGGTCAGTGAATAACCTTGAATTCATACTCTTGAAGTATAAACGCCCAATGAGCTAACTTACCAATAAGTTTGTCGTTGGTCATCAACCACTTGATAGGTTAGTCGTCAATATACAAAGTGAACTTGGTGCCATAAAGATAAGGCCTAAAATGTATGATGGCCCATACAATAACAAAACATTCCCCTTCGTATGAAGAGTAGTTGCTCTCAGCCTTGTTATTGCTTCGGGATGCATAAGCAATAACATATTATTTGCCTTCCTCATCAAGTTGCCCAAGAATAACATCAATACCAAAAGCATTCCAGTTAGTGTGTAAAATGAAGACCTTGCTGAAATTAAGTCTTCTCAGAATGGGGAACTCTGAAAGCTTTTCCTTGAATGTGTTGAAAGCTTCCTGAGCCTTTTCACTCCATGTCCAAGCAACATCCTTCTTTAACAATGCATAGAAAAGATGAGTAATAGTACTGAAGTCTTGGACATAAATCTTGTAGTAATTACATAGTCCAATGAAGCTCTTCAAGGTGTGAACATCAATAGGATTGGGCATCTCCAAAATGGCTACTACTTTGGCTCAATGAGCTATAATACCATTTGGCAAAATTTTGTGTCCAAGGTAGACTATTGAGGTGACAACAAACTCACACTTTTTAGGATGGATCTTCATATTGACTTTGTGGAACTTCTTGAATAACTCTTGAAAATGAGCCAAGTGCTACATGAGTCCTTTGCTATGCACCAGGATGTCATCTATGTAACAATTCAAGAAATCTACCCCTTTGAAAACCTAGTCCATGACTTGCTAAAAGAATATAGGTGCATTTTTTAATCCAAAAGGCATCAGAAGCCATTCCCACAACTTGTTGTTTCCATGGAATGTCGTTTTTTTACGATCCTTTGTAACGAGCGCAATTTGGTTGAAGCCTTGTTTTAGATCCATAATTGGGAAGATGTTTAAGTCTCCAATGCTATCAAATAATTCTTCAGGGATGGGCATGGAGTACTTTTCCTGAGGTGTAACCAAGTTCAAAGGCCTATAATCCCCACACATCCTTTTCTCAATTCATAATCCAGCTGAATCTTTCTTTGTTGGCATTACTGTAGCAGTTACAAAATCAAAACTTGATGGTTGAATGAGACCAACTTCATGGAGCTCTTTGCATCTTTCATCTACTAGTTCCCACTCATGTTTGCTCAACCTATGTTTCCTTCAATAGATGGGTGTCTCATCTGTAAAATCTATAGAGAATTACATGGTCTTACACTTACTTAAGTCTTTCATTGAAAATGCGAACACATTCTCATACTTAATTAGCAAGTCTGTGACCTAGTCTTTCTCCTTCTTGGTGAGCTGGTTCCCCATAACAAAAGGGTAGTTGGAAACACATGGAATGGAATTGGAAAATGTGTTTGACGAACCTGGTGTATTGGGTTCTCCACTATCCAACTACGTAGATTCGTAGAAGGTTGTAACTGCTTCTCCAAAAGTTGATGTACTTCCAAGTGTATAAGAAACAACTTGAGTCAAATTACATGGTATTTCCTCCCCCAAACACTAAGAGTGAAGTGTAGAATGTTGAAGATAGGCAAGTGTACTTGGTCGGGGTGCCATGTAGTCGCATCATCAGAACTACAAGATAATTGAATTAGTGCTAGTGTTGTGTACATTTGAAAGAGTACATAGGTTACCAACAACCATGTAAAGGAATTCAAGTCCATGCCTCTCCCTAGTAGAGCGTTACGCTCCAATCTAGTCACCTTGGTGTGACTAATAGTGCCAATTTGGAACCACATAACCTTTTCTCTTTCTTCTGGGCTTAGTTCATCCCAAGTGGCTGAAGCATGACAATACACTAGGCTTGGTCCATCTCCCTAAAAGGCATGTGCTCTTGGGAAGGAGACAAAGGTGGGCCAAACACCTCTTGGTTTTCCTATTATGTTCGCAAGAAACCAAGGAGGTTTCTCTTGCCTTGTAACTAGTTGGCAAAAGCTTTGATCATCCAATATGTGAAAAACCTGCAAATTAGGGTCTCTAATGGTGTATTTCAGAGCCAACTACAAAACTGAAAGTGGTGCAAGGTTGGTCCACCAGTTGCGCAGCCAGTGCGCATAGGAACCGCATTGTGCTGCATCGAATAGAAGTAGTTCTCCAAGGTAATGCTTGACCAATGTGTAATGCTCCTAGATTTTTTCCCTTTAGTCAAATTAAGAAAGGGTGTTTTCAATTACATAACCAAACATAGGAGAAATGGATTGAGCCTAGGTGATCAATCATACCATGTTCGTGAAGAGACCGGATCTTGTGTCATTCAAGCTTCCTCCAAATCCAACCGCTCAAAATCCTTAACACTTTCAACCTGAAATGATGAAGTCCACGGGGCCAAACAATTCCATATGCTTCTTCTGAATTAGTTGTATGTCAAGGGGCAAGAAAGTGAAACTAACCTTCCATGTGGTGGTTACAAACTATTATGGAAATATGGTTGTGAGCTGGATCATTCTTGATGTTGCCACTTGCCTTGCAATCAAATTAATGTCTATGTAGAAATACCTCCAAACCACCATCCTTGATTATAGTAGGGCTTTGAGACCTATACCAATACCACCAAAGAGCTCTAATAATGTAATCCCCTCCTTAGGCAATGTCCAAGTGATTAGCTGACGAAGTATTGGCTTAATCAGTTCACCATGGCTCTCCATGTTTTCAAAACTAGTTAAAGCTTTGACCAAGGGCTTGTGGGCTACTTTGAACCTCTGTAAAACCTCTAGTCCTTGTTGAATGTTCGTAGGAACCACCCTCAAGCTTTCAGTAGCTGGGGTGTAAACTATCTCCTCCTCATCTCCCTCTATCCATTCGTGGCTAGCTTATTAGATAAAAAAATGATGTGTGTTTCCTTGAACATATAATGGTGAGCCATAGGACTATGGTTCCCATGTAAATCAAGGGGTATGTATCCCAAGTGGTGGCCATCAATCTCCTAATCCACTCGGTAATACGCATGCTCAAACTAGTTGTCAATTGTGAAACCTGGTGGAAACAAGGTTTATTACCTAATGAGCACATCATAAATGGTGGCATTGGTGACTAAACATCTAACTTGTAAGCAAAGCTCCTAATATGTAGCTTCATTAAAGTTAAGTGCAATCAAATCCGAGCTCTCCCCAAGTACCTCCTTTACACTCCCACTAGTGGTGCGAATTTGCCACATAGATTTTCGTAGTTTGGAATTGAGCATGCCTATCTTCTTGGCAAATTAAACTCCAAGAATCACTGGTTGGGCACTTGTATCAAGAAATACCACTTTGGGTGTATGTCCTCCCACATGGATTGTTAACTCAATATCGACAATGGAAACTTCGGTGGCGATGGAAGTTCTCTCACTAGGCACCACCTTAAAAAATGAGTGAGAGACTTTGTCGAGATAATGGCTATCCACAACGCTTTTGCTGAGTAACAAATCCATAAGTGAGGTGTTCTTAGCTCCCTTCTGATATGTGAATGTAGGATTAAAAGGTAGGAGAGCCCATTAATTTAGCCATGCTAAAACTAGTGACCAAATTACGAACGCCATCTACAACACGTGAAGTAATCGAATGTTTCTCCAAGGTGTTAAATGGGAACCCTGTAGCATGTGGATCAAGGATTGGTAGGGGACCTAATGTAGTGTTCATGGTATCCTTTAGAACTGCAATTATGTCCTTGGTGCTTAGCTTCAAATCTTGAAAACTAAACAATGGTGTATTCACAAATTTTTGCGCCACTTCACGCATTTGAAATCAACACTCCATAAGTTGATCAGTGGAAAATCATGTACTCCTAGGACACAAGAATTTGATGCCCTAATAGCTTGTGGTGTAGTAGTCTCCTCCCCCCTTGCCAACAAGGTGTGTTCTTCTTCCGTGTTGAAAGGACAAAAAGATTGTGGCATGACTACTCGAGCTCCTCTAGCCCTGGTAATAGGACTTGAACCAAATGTGAGTCCATTAATCTAAATTACTTACCTAATGGTAGAAACTTTGGGTGCCACACTAGCCTTTTGTGCCCAAAGTAAGAAGGGCAAAAAGAAGTGGCAAATTTTGGTGTGAGACTAAAATTGTGTGCATTGGAAAGAACGTACTCCCCAACCATGGCATCATGTGAGAGGCCATAAAACAACCTAGGAAGTCCCTATCGTGATCTTGAACCCTGTACAGGTTGGGCATGACTAGCTGGTTGGGAAGACTTGCTTTTTAAATTGACAAGTTTGGCCCTTAATGATTCAAGTTCATTTTGCAAAAATTTAACTTGAGCAGCATGGGCTTGAAGCACCTCCCTCTTGTCAACATTGTGTTTTTTTTTCTTAGCATTTGTACTCGAATTACCCTTGGTGGGGAAAGCCTGAATGGAAGGTTGAGGTGCCTTGGCTATTGGTTGAGGCGTAGTGGAAGATGTTGGCATATTTTGCCGTGGTAATCGGAGTTACTTTCATTTCGAGAACTTGGCAAAACAAACAACTTCCTGATGTCCCTCTTTCCCACAATAATCACAAAAGAGATCCTTAGAAAGAATGTTACACTCAATAGCTTTATGGGCAAGATTGCCACAATAGTTGCAAGAAGGTAGGATGGGTGTAGCCGAATGCATTATTTTAGCCCTTAAAGAAGAATGTGATGATCTGGTTGGTGTAATTGGTGGTGGCTAAAGCCTTGAACATGATGGACGCTTCATAGTATTGGCCTCATGAACCAGTTCCAGCTTTTCAAAACTGTTATACACATCCAACAAAATGTACGAGTCTCCAAATTCTACAAAAACCCGTTGTAAAACCTATGCATGGAGTGTCGAAGCACCTTCCAACGAATGAAGATACCGATGGGTAGCTTTTAGGTCTGTGATGCTTTGAGTATCCCCTTTGAGCTTGAGAAGCCTCCTGTAGAGCATCTTGAAGGTTTCATCTTTTTACCAAAAGAACATGGCGAACTATAGAATTTTTTCAGAACTCTTAACCAGAAATTCCAGCTCAAGAACTCGAAAGAATTCCCCCACTGAATCAGCAAAAGCTATTGCATTGATGGTGGGAGGAATATTTGTAGTAGCAACAATGAATTGTTGAGGAAAAAGGTTTACTAAGTAGGTACCAGATCTAGATTATTGGTCACAGTCCCATGATGTGCAATGGCAACTTACAATGCAGCTTGCGAAGCAATGGCGATGGCTGTGGCATAAGTTGGATTAGGGATCTGAGTGACGCCCAAAGTCCTCGAAGAATGTTGCTCATAAACATCCAATGCTTCATAATGCACATAACGAACCAGTTGTTTGAATGTGAACGCCTCAGTGTAATTAGCACGATACTTGAACTCCAATTCACAAACCACAATTGAGAAAGTTGCCTTGAACTCCTTCAAAGAAATGATATTTGGTTTTTTGCTAAACTTCTCAATTCTCCCAAAGGAATTGTTGACTACCATATGGGTGTAGAGGTAATAACTTACAGCAGAATATACAATGATAGTGTGAAAATAAGTGCGACAGCAAGCGTACCCCATTGATTAACCCCTCCAAATAGACTTTGATGTACCATTGATGTAATGTAACTTGAACCTAAATTCCTAGTAGGAATTATACTAGATGATGGTGGTGCTATAAACGCCTGATGGTACCGTCATGACGATCATGAGCTCAAAGAAATCAGCTCAAATAATTGTGTGTTATTTTGTAGCTGATACCTTGGCTTTGGTTGAGCGGTAATGCTTTCATCATCCGAGGACATGGTGTTGTCCCATGCCCCAAAATTTTGTACCAATACAAAGCACTAGCTACAAAATTCTAACACAACATATGGTTCGAAGAATATGGTGTGTCAACAGGGATGAATGATGACGAATGGATGTTGGTGGATGGATGTCTATGGACGGACGTTAGTGGACAAAAGGGCTGGATGGATGATGTCAAACAGAAGTTGAACGGACGTTAAACAAAAGCCAAACAGACATCGAACGAATGTCAAACGAACATCAAATGGACAAAAATTAGACGAAAATCGGACATACATCGAATGAACGAACGTTGAACAAACAGATGTTGGATGAACATTAGACATAATGGCCAAAACACTACAAAACATCCATGAGCTCTAAAGCAATGGCAAACAACAACGCGTTAGCTGCAACACTACAAAAGGCCCATGAGCTCCATAATAATGGCGAACACAACACGATGCAACGACCACTAGAAGAAAAACATATATTTTCGACTACTCTTTGTGACTAAATTTTAGTCGCAAGAGACATTTTGCAACTAAAATCCTTTTAGTCGCCTAAAACAAGTCGCATGTGAAAACTAGTCGCAAATGACAAAGAGTATAAAGTCAACAAATACA
>Ga0116231_10013726_pt1 | contig 11217 bp, 12 predicted proteins | sample S1TSphgellanicum_2_FD_89695 | JGI IMG/M metagenome (GOLD analysis project Ga0116231, IMG submission 89695) | Host-associated microbial communities from peat moss isolated from Minnesota, USA - S1T2_Fd - Sphagnum magellanicum MG | ecosystem: Host-associated > Plants > Peat moss > Unclassified...
GCCGGCGGCAGCCTCGTAATGCGCCAGCACCGCGCGACTCCCCCCGGCCAGGATCGGCGGCAGCAATTCGCCTTGCCGCGCCGCCGTTCCGGCCGCCGCGATAAGGCGCGCCGCCAGCACGGTCGAGAGCAAAGGCTCGACGATCAGACCAAAGCCGATCCCTTCATGGATCACGATGCTGTCGACGGCCGAACCGCCATAGCCGCCCGCGGCCTCGGGAATTTCAACGCCGAGCCAGCCCAGCTCCACCAGTTCAGCCCATACCTCCAGGCTGAAGCCCATCGGCTCCGCCATGCTCGCCTTGCGCCGGCTCGCCAGATACTCACGCGCATAGCTGTCGACGCTGTCTTTCAGCAGCTTCTCTTCGGCGGAGAGATTAAGGTCCATGTTCAGCGCCCCAGCACGGAGCGCGCGATCAGCGTGCGTTGAATCTCGTTCGAACCGCCATAGATCGTCGCCGCGCGCAGCTGCAGATAAGCCGCCATCGCGCCGGAGGCATAATCCGGGCCGGGCAGCATATCCAACCATGGCTCATCCCAGCCCTCCGGCATTGGATACTCCACCTCCGCATAGGGGCCCAAGGTCTCAACCTTCAGCGCCGCAACCTGCTGCAGCAGCTCGGAGCCGCGTATCTTCAAGACCGAAGCGGCGCGCCCTGACGCGTGCGGCCCCTCGGTCAAAACCCGCAGCACGGTATATTCAAGGGCCGCCACCTCAATCTGCAACCGGTTCAGCCGGTCGTGAAACGCCCGGTCATCAAGCAGGCGGCCGCCGCGAAGCGGCGCCTCGGCGGCATGCGCCACCACCTCGGCCAAATCCCGTTTCAACTCGAACACCCGGGCGCTCGCCACCCGCTCATGCGACAATAAAATCTTGGTATAGCCCCAGCCCTTGTTTTCCTCGCCGACCAGGTTTTCCGCCGGCACCCGCACATTATCAAAAAACACTTCGTTCAAATGCGTCTCGCCGTTATACAACCGTATCGGCCGCACGGTGATGCCCGGCAGCTTCAGATCGATCAGCAGAAATGAAATCCCCGCTTGCGGCTTGGCGGCCTGCGGGTCGGTGCGCACCAGCGTGAAAACGCCGTCGCAAACATTGGCGTCGGTGGTCCAGATTTTCTGTCCGTTGACGATATAATCATCGCCATCGCGCAACGCTTTGGTCCGCAGCGAGGCAAGATCGGAGCCGGCGCCAGGCTCGGAGAAACCCTGCGCCCAGTAATATTCACCCGCCAGAATTGGCGGCAGCACCCGGCGCTTCTGCGCGTCGCTGCCGAAGGTAAACACAATCGGTCCGACCAGATCAAAATTCTGATTATGCGTCGGCGGCGCGCCCGCGCCCCAGGTCTCGACTTCAAAAATATGTTTCCAAACCGCGGACCAGCCGGTACCGCCATACTGCACCGGCCAGTTCGGCGCCGACCACCCCACCGCATGCAGCCTGCGCGTCCACATCTCGGTCTCCGCACGCGTCCAGCGCCAGCCGCGCTTGAACCGCCGCGCCACTTCCGGACTCAAATTCGCCGCGATAAAGCCGCGCACCTGGTCGCGAAACGCAATATCCTCCGCACTGAGCCTAAAATCCATGTTCCCCGCCCAAGGTTATTCTTCTCAGCCTAGCCTTAATCGTATTGATAATCAATATGATCATTGCGCCTTGCCCGGCGCCCCTGCAAGGCCCTGCTTGGGCCGCTCAAGGTGCGAACCGCCGGTCGGCAAGCATGTTCTCAAATCCGGAGGTAAAATCTCTCGACATCCCCTTATGGCGTCGCGCCAGCACCGCCTGCTCCGGCTGGTAGCTATGGCAGACCGCCGGCAAATCCAGATCGAGCGGCGAGTTGATGCTGTCCAGATCGACCGACAGGCCGCCCGAGACATCCACCGCCCGGCGCAACACCAGGGCGTCCTCCGCCTCCTGGGTCGGCAGCGTCTCCGTCCAGGCGCGAAAGCCGCCCAGCAATGACCGCGGCCCCGGCGACAGGATCGCCTCATCCTCGACCACCCAGCGCAGAACCTCCTCGCCGTCGCGGCAAAGCACGGCCACGCAGCGGCCGGTATGCGGCGCGCCCCTCGCCGGCAAAGGCTGGCGCAGCGTCACGGTCGCCTGGTACAGCCTGCGCCCGGTCCGGTTTGCCGCGGCAGCCATGGCAAGGCCCGCCAGGTCGAACATATGGGTGCATTGCATCCGCATGCGCAGCAGGTCGCCAATCGCGGAGGCGCGCGACACCAGATTCTGCCCCAGCAGGGCTTGCAGCTTGATCGCAGCGGCGGCGCAGGTGGACCACGGCGTCCGCCGGGCGATGGCATCGACGCGCACAACCTTGCCGCCCGCATGCCCCAGCCTTAGCCCGAAATGATGGAAATTATCCTCCATCCAGACGGTCACTTCGCCCGCCTTGGATGCGTCGATATCGATCAGCCGCCGGTACAGGCTGGAAGCGGCCGCAGGCGGCGCCAGGGCTGCCTGCGAGCCGCGCCATTCCGGCGCGGCTTTCTCCGCCTCATCCAATCAGGCTGCCGCCTTATCCACGTCATTCACCTCGGCAAACATTTTCAGAATATCGCCGCTGGTCACCGGCCGGCGAACTTCCCCGGGCGGCAACGGCTTCGGACCGCCATAGGATTTCGGCGCCGTATCGACATGCGTCGCGAGGTTGCGGAGCGCCATTGCGGTGCAATTCTCGCGCCCGCCCATCTTGCCGAACGCATCGAAATTGAACAGCCGCAGCGCATTGCCATGCGTTATCTTGGCGATCTTGTCATCCGATAAATGCGCCACGCTCTCCAGCAGCCGCTGCGCGGATTCCGGCCAGATCGAATCCGAATGCGGGTAATCACATTCATAGCAGACATTATCCGCACCGATCTTATCCAGATTTGCCAGACCGAAATTATCGTCGATGAAGCAGGTCATGAAATGCTCACGGAACACCTCGCTCGGCTTCTTCGCGCCGAAATCGGCATAGGTCCAGGCGCGATGATGCTCGTAGGTGAAATCCGCACGCTCCAGAAAATACGGAATCCAGCCGATGCCGCCCTCGGAGAGCGAAATCTTCAGGCTTGGATATTTCAGGAGCGCTTTCAGGAACAGCCAGTCGGCCGCGCTGTTGACAATGGAAATCGGCATCGTCGTGATCCAGGCGTCAATCGGCGAGAGCGAAGAGGCGTGCGGCGCGGCCGCCCCTGAGCCGATGTGAATATTGATCACCACCTGGTTTTCCGCGCAGACCTGCCAAAGCGGCTCCCAATGCGCATCATGGATACTCGGCTGACCGCGCAGCGCCGGATTGTCGGAAAACGAAATGGCGTGACAGCCTTTCGCCACCACCCGGCGGATTTCCGCAACCGTCTCATCAATATCCCAGAACGGGACGATGGCGTTCGGAATATTGCGGCCCGGATAGCTGCCGCACCACTCGTCGATGTGCCAGTCATTATAGGCCTTGACCAGCGCCAGCGCATTCTTGCGGTTCTGGAACCGGTGGAACAGGCTGCCGTCAAACTGCACCACACTCGGAAAATTCAGGCAGGCCAGAATGCCGTTGGCGTTCATATCCTCGACGCGCGCATGAATATCATAGGCGCCGCGCCGCATCTGGTCGAAAGAGATCGGCTCGCAGCCATATTCTTCGCGCATCCGCCCAACCACCGCATTCAAGCCGATATTGCCGACCCGGCGCTCTTCGAACAGCCAGTAATCCTTGCCGTTCTCGTCGCGCAGCAATTTCGGCGCGAATGCTTTCTGCGCCAGAGTCAAATGCTGGTCCCACATATTCGCGGGTTCCACGATGTGGTCGTCCACACTGACGACAATCAGGTCCTTTAATTCCATCGCATCCTCTCCATAAAAACTTTTTGACTGACCAATTGACTGACTAAAACACCGCCAAGCCGGTGCGGCGGCATAAAAAGTGATAGTTTGTCACTTTTTACTAGCGCGCCGTTTCCAGTCTGTCCAGTGAAATCCGCTTGGCGCCGCGCGACCGCCGATATTCAGCCCGGAATGGCCGGCATGGCGCGCGCCAGGATATAGGCCGTCGCCTGCTTCAGCCGGTCACCGGTGATTTCGATTTGTTCGCTCTGCACGCGCGATACCGCGGCAATCCGTTCCAGCAAGGCGATCAATGCGCCGGCGGTCGCATTCGGTTGCAAATGCGCCGGCATCCTGCCATCGCGCTGGCCCCTGGCAATGCGCATCGCCAGCGCATCCTGCAGCGGCCGCACGGCATGCTCGCGGGCGGCGCCGAACCGCTGGTCGCCGGCCTCCGCCGCCAGGTTGCGAACCCGCAATATCGCGGCATTGCTCTCCCATGTTTCGATATAGAGATCGACGAACGCCTCGGCGCGCGCAAGCGCCTGGTCCTCGGCCCAATCGTCGCCGGCAAAGCGGAGCAAGGCATCGGTGCTCTGCACGCAGGCCTCGGCCGCCGCCAGCGCGGCCGCGGAAACATCCGGAAAATATTTGTAGAATGCGGCGGGAGAGGTGCCGGCAAAAGCCGTAATATCGCCCACCCGCAGCCCCGAAAGGGTCGTGTTGTGCAACAGGGCAACGGTCGCCTCGATCAGCCGCAGCCGGGTGCCATGCCCCTTCGCACCCATCGCCTGGCCGCTGGCGTTGCGCGACCCAGCCGCGGGATGCCGGGCGTTCGGCTGCGCATCCCGCCCTACCATCCGCCAGCAGCCCATATGGAAGCCGGCGCGGCGGCGCAAAAAACCGGCTCGCCGCGCGCGCGCCGCTCGGCTTGGCGCCGGCGCGCCCGGCGATCCACCATCAAGCAATAAATCATGCCGCATCACTATCTTTCATTCGGCCGGGAAGGCAATCGCTCTTGCCCGGCTTGTCAGAACCGCTCCAATCGCGCGCGCTCTTCCGGGGCGACCCCCTCGAGTTCGATGATCCGGTGGGAAAACCGCCAATGGCCGTCGGCGCAGCGGCTCAACCTGTCGATATAGCGCCCAAAAACCCAGGGAGTCGGCGTGTCATTCTGGCGATCATCGCGGTCGATCCGCAGAATATAGCTCTGCGCCTTCGCGACGTCATGGTCGATGCCGATCTCATGTTGCGTGGTGATGTGCTTGTGCCAGCGGCCCGGCGCCTTGGTATGCGCCGCAACAAAGGGGCGGAGTGCGGCGTGTCCGCGGACCTTGATCGCCTCGATCGCATGATACCGCACCTCGAAGACGCCATCTTCGAGAAAGCAATCCACCCAGTCATCGTCTTCACCATAATCGAGCGCCCTGGCATAGCGCCGGATGGTGGCCGCCACCGCCTCCCTTGCCTCCAACAGAACCAGCCGGCGCTCGATCGCCAGATACCGCGCGTCAGCCTCTGTCATTGCCGTAATCCCGGGTGTCGAAGTCTTGCCCGCTGACGGACGAGAATAAGGCGATCTTATAGGCCGCCGCCACCGTCGCAACAGGCTGCACCGTGGTATTGCTCAAATCCACATCCGGAAGATAGGTCTCAAAGGTCTCCTTCACATTGGTCGCGCTGACGCAGTTGATGCGCACCCCGCGCGGCATGTCCTGGGCAGCGCCCAGCACGAATTTCTCGATCGCGCCGTTCGAGGATGAGATCGCGGTAAAGCCAGGCAGCGGCGCCTTGCTCATCAATCCACTCGACAGAATGAACGCCCCGCCATCGCTGATATGGGGCAGGCCGAGCCGAACCAGATTGATCTGCGACATCACCCTGCCGAGATAGGCGTCAAGATAATCCTGCGGGTCCAGCTCCCAGAACGGCACATAAATCCTGCCGCCGCCGATGGCGATGATCATCGCATCGAATTTTCCGAGCTTGCGGTAAAACGCCGCGATCGATTCGACCGACAATGCATCAAGCGGAATATCGCCGCCGCTGCGGCTGGCACGGATCACCTCATGTTCGCTGCTCAGTAGATCGGCGACGGCGGAACCGATAATGCCTCGCCCAATCATGACTATTTTCATCGTTCACTCCTCCCCGGCAGGACGTCTATTCGCGCAGATCCGCCCACCATTCCAGCATGGCTGCGTTCGCCACCAGACGATTCCAAGCCGCCCCGGCAATGCGCACGGCAACGCGGCGCTGCGCACCCAGACCGCAAAGCATGATGACCAGCAGGTCCAGCAGATACGCCTTGCCGACTTCATGGCCATTCGCACTCCGCCGCATGCCCTCAACCGCGATTCCGACCACCACATCGATCGCCGCGGTCAGGGATCCAAAGCTGAGAATCCCCGCATCGCGGGCCTGCACCAGGCTGTCCATGGTGAAACCGAGAAAGTCATCATGCCGTGACAGGCGCTGCTGGGTGAAATCGACCCGCGACGTGAACGCGCCCCAGCGAGGCTGCATCGCGGCGCGCGCCAAAGGCATCAGCGCGCCGCCAACGACTCGTTCCGCCGCATCATCGACATCACAGTAAACGCTTTTGATGGATTGCAGCATATCAAGCGCCATCTGGCTGCCCAATTCCGCCACCGCCTCTTCCATCGATACGAAATATTTGTAGAACGTCCCGCGCGAAACACCGGCGCTCCGGATCACGTCGTCTATGACAGCCGGCGCGGAATGGGATGCGGACTGGTAGACCGTAAAGGTCGCCGCCAGCAATCTACCCCGCATCTGTTCCCGCCGCTGGCGCGCGACGCGGACCCGGAAGTCGGGAATCGCCGGCATCGATTGCGGGCCGGCATCCTCGTCCTCTGCGGTGGCGGCGGCCGGCCGGGCCTCAACCAACGGTCAACCCGCCATCGATGATCAGCGCATGCCCGGTGGTGAAGCTGGCATCGCGGCAAAGATACAGCACCGCACTCGCCACTTCCTCCCTTTCGCCGATGCGATTCATCGGATGCATCGCCGCCGCCATCTCCGCGGCTTCCGGAAATTCGCGCCGGTAACGCAAGAACATGTCGCCGGTCGTGGCACCCGGGCACACCACATTCACCCGGACTCCCGATTTTGCATATTCAAGCGCGGTTGACTTGGTCAGACTGACCACCGCCGCCTTCGCCGCCGCATACAGCGCCTGAAATGGGGTTCCAATCAGCCCCGCGGCGGAAGCGTTATTGACGATCGCCCCGCCACCTGATGCCAATATCAACGGGATCTGATGCTTGATGCCAAGAAACGTTCCCAGCACGTTCACGTCCATCTGCTGCTGGTAATCGGCGATCGTCAAATCAGCCGTCAGCACCGCCCGCTGGTCGGCGCCGGCATTGTTGAACGCATAATGCAAACCGCCCAGAGCCTCGGCGGTGCCGGCAAGGGCCGCCTGCAGTTGCGATTCATCGGTGACATCGCCGGTGAACGTCAGGCATCTCACGCCGCGCGCCTCCACTTCGGCTTTTGCCCGCGCATTGCTCTCCGCCCGCCGCGCATAGATGGCGATATCCGCACCATGCGCGGCGAACAGCAAGGCGGTGGCAAGCCCGATCCCGGTATTGCCTCCGGTCACGAACAAGGTCTTGCCGCTTAGATTTTTTTCAGCCATCGCTTCAACCTTTTGCAAATTGGCGCGGATCGAGACTGCGCCCGTTATCCGACCCGCGGATTGCCGCCACATAGGCAATCGCGGTATCGGCGGCGGACATGGTCACAAAGGACGTCATATCGACCAGCCCCGCGCGCTGCAGACTCTCGATGACGAAAACCGGGCTGACGCTGTTGATCCGGATACCGCGCGCCATATCCAAAGCGGCACTGGCAACGAATCCTTCAAGCGCGCCGTTCGCCATGGCAATCGCGGCGAAACCGGGCTTTGGCTCCTTGTTCAAAAAGCCGGCCGAAAGCGTGATCGAACCGCCATCGCGAATATGCTCGAGCCCGAGCTGGGCGAGCTGGATCTGCGGCAGCACCTTGCGCTCAAAGGCCAAGCGCATATCCGCCGGAGATAAATCCGCCAGCGACCCGATTGGAACATCGCCGCCGACCAGGCTGATCAGATGGTCAAACCGGCCGGTTTTCGCAAACAGCGACTGGATGTCCTCAGCCGAGCGCGCATCGACCTGCAGATCACCGCGCGTCCGGCCAACCCGCACCACCTCGCCGGCCGTCGCCAGCGCCTCGGCAACCGCGCTGCCGATGATGCCGGTCGCGCCGACGACGACGATTTTCACGGCTGCCGGATTTGCCACGCGCTACGGCTCCCCGTCCGCGGCCGGCACGATAATCTGCAAAGCGTCGCCGAAATAAACTTCCAGGCGGCGATGCGAGATGCGCCAGCCTTTCGCGGTCCGCAGCAGGGTGTCGTGAAAAGCGCCTGATGCGTTGAAATGGAAATTCAACCCGGCCGCCGCGCGCCCGCGATGGACCGCCAGATAATCCGTTCGCGCCTGTGCCTTATCGCCGTCGATGCTGATCACGGGCAGGCTCAACATATGCTGCCAATTCGAGAAATCGCCCATCCGGCCAGGCATTTCGCCATCGCCGCGCATCCATCGCCAAAGCGCGCGATATGACCCAATCGGTGCGCCGGCAGCGCTGTAATCGGTCACCGCATCTTCGGTGAAAACCTCATCCCAATCCTCCAGGACCGCGGAGTCCTCCCCCTGATGGCGATCCTGACCCAGCGCATAGCGCGCAATCACGCTCTGAATATCGTAGTGATCGAGCAGCATGCGCAGCGCTCGACCGGCGGGATCATCGTTGATTGTCTTGTTCATTGCATTCTCCTCCGTGACGTCTTCGCGCGTTTCGGACCCATCGCCGCATCCGGATGCCGGGCATGAAAATGACATTATGCGTAAAATGTCAAGATGACACTTGTGTCACTATGACGAAAGTGTCATTATTATTCGAGGGCGGGATTAAAATTCGCGCCTGGAGGGGGAATCGATGGAAAATGCTGTCCTGCAGCGAGATTTCGAAAATCTGGCAGCCGACTTCAAGCTGATCAGCGACGTCTATGACGGCATCGGCGCACCCGATCCTTACCCTTTGCTGGCCGAGCTGCGGCGCCGCACGCCCGTCATGCAGGGCGATGTGCTCACCCGGTTCCATGTCCCGTCGCAAGCCGATTACGCAAATTGCGGCCGCCCGGTCGTCACCGTTTTCGGCTACGAGAACGTGGCAAGCATCTTACGGGACCCCAAAACCTGGTTGAGCAGCCTGAACGGCGACGGTTTCGGCGACGCCGTGGATAACGTGCTGCTCACCGGCATGGACGGCGAGACGCACAGCAAGTTTCGCGCCTTGCTGTCGCCGGCCTTCGGCCTCAGCGCAGCGCAAGCCTGGAACAGCCCGTTGGTTCAGCCGATCATACGGCACGAATACGCCGCCACGCTGCGGCCGCGCGGCGCGGCGGATCTGCTGCTGGAATTCGCACTGCCCTTCCCGGTGCGGGTGGTCTACGCCGTGCTGGGCTTCCCCGAGGACCGCGAGGCCGTCACCAAATGCGCCGGCTGGGCGTTGCAGGTGATGAGCGGCCCGCAGATGGATCCGGACAAGGCCGCGGCCGCGCAGGCCGCCTCCCTGCAAGCCTCGGCGCATCTTTTCGACTACATCATCGGGGTCGTCCGCCAGCGCCGCGAATCCGGCCAGACGCGTCCGGACCTGATCGGGTCGCTGCTGGCCGCGAGGCAAGACGGCAGGTCCTTCACGGATGCGGAAATCGCCGGGTTCCTGCGCGGCGTCCTGCTGCCGGCGACGGAAACGACAACCCGGACATTCGCCAATCTGCTGCTGCACCTGTTCAAAAACCCGGCGGCTTTCGAGCGGGTCAGGACCGACCGTTCGCTGATCCCGAAGGCGCTTGCGGAATCGATGCGGCTGGAGCCCGTCGCCGGCCATCTCGCACGGCTCGCCGCCCGCGATACCGAGCTTGCCGGCGTGCCGATATCAGCCGGGACTGCGGTCTGTCTGTCGGTCATGGCGGCGCATCGTGATGAAACCGTCTTCCGCGATCCGGATGTCTTCGATATCGACCGGCCCATCAAGCCAAGCCTCGGCTTCGGCTTCGGTCCGCATATGTGCCTGGGACAGAGCCTGGCCCGGATCGAGATCGAAGCGGCCATCAACGCCGTGCTGGACTTCCCGAACCTGCGCCTCGACCCCGCTTATCCCGAACCGGCAATGCGCGGCATGCAGTTCCGCGGCCCGGATCATCTGCACGTGCTCTGGGACCCCGCAGGTGCCTGAGTGAACAGCCGCCTGGAAAACAAGGTCGCCCTGGTGACCGGCGCCGCATCGGGCATCGGCGCTGAGATCGCTTCGCGATTCCGCAGCGAAGGCGCCATGGTCTTCATCGCCGACATCGACCGGGCAAGCGGCGGACGCCTGGCCGATTCGCTTGGTCCGGACACGATCTTCGTGTCGCTTGATGTCACCCGCGACGAGAGCTGGACCGAAGCGATGGCGGCGGTCCAGGCGCGCGCCGGCCGGCTGGACATATTGGTCAACAATGCCGGCATCACCCTTCCGGGATCGGTGGAAACCCTGTCGCTGGCGGACTGGCAGCGCACGCTCGACGTCGATTTGACCGGCGTCTTCCTGGGCTGCCGCCATGCCATTGCCGCGATCAAGGGCGGCGGCGCCATCATCAACATCTCCTCGGCCTACGGCATCAAGGCCGACCCGGATACCGTCGCCTATAATGCCGCCAAGTCGGCGGTGATCCTGATGACCAAATCCATCGCTTTGCACTGCGCCAGATCGGGCTACGACATCACCTGCAACATCGTGCATCCCGGCGTGGTGCGCACCCCGATGATGGACGCCTATCTCGCCGCCGGTCCCGACCCGGCGGCCGAGGCCCAGAGATGGATGGACATGCATCCGCTGGGCCGCCTGGGCACGCCGGCGGACGTCTCCGCCGTCGTCGCATTTCTTGCCTCGCCCGAAGCCCGCTTCATCACCGGCGCATCCTATGTCGTGGATGGCGGGATCAGCATCTGAAAACGGCAATTTCCGGCTTGGCCCAAGCAGCCACCTCATTCACCTCGACCGTCCTTTGGAGTTCTTGATGACCCTCAATACAAACGCAGTTCTCGCTTCAAGCGCCGTGCACTGGCCAATCGGCGGCGCGATCGTCACGTCGTTGAGCGACGGTTTTTTTGATTTGCCGCTTGCCCATGTCCTGACAAATCTGTCGCTGCAGGATGCCGAAGCCGCACTTCAGCGCGCCTGGCGCCCGTCAAGCCCGCGCCTGGAAGTGAATGCCTATCTGGTCCGGCGTGCGGGCCAGGCGCCGGTCCTGCTCGATACCGGCGCGGGCCCGGCTTTTGGCCCAACCGC
>Ga0116231_10013727_pt1 | contig 11216 bp, 9 predicted proteins | sample S1TSphgellanicum_2_FD_89695 | JGI IMG/M metagenome (GOLD analysis project Ga0116231, IMG submission 89695) | Host-associated microbial communities from peat moss isolated from Minnesota, USA - S1T2_Fd - Sphagnum magellanicum MG | ecosystem: Host-associated > Plants > Peat moss > Unclassified...
GAAAACCCGTTGCTGTGCACGCCACTGCTGACCAGACCCAGCAGCGTGTCACCCGCGCGCACCGAGAGCGGCAGCAATTGGTCACGCTCGGCAGCGCCAACCGAGAAGCCAGCCAGGTCGTAATGGCCAGGCGCATACATGCCCGGCATCTCCGCCGTCTCGCCGCCCACCAGCGCGCAGCCGCTCTGCCGGCAGCCTTCGGCAATGCCGCGCACCACGCGGGCGGCATCCGCCACGTCCAGATGGCCGCTGGCAAAATAATCCAGGAAGAACAGCGGCTCCGCCCCCTGCACCACCAGATCGTTGACGCACATCGCCACCAGATCGATGCCGACATCGTCATGTAGCCCGGTCTCAATGGCGATCATCAGCTTGGTGCCGACGCCGTCGGTCGAGCTGACCAGCACCGGATCGGTGAAGCCCGCCGCCTTCAGATCGAACAAGGCGCCAAAGCCGCCGAGCCCGCCCATCACGCCGCTGCGGTTGGTGGCCCGTGCGAAGGGCTTGATGCGGTCGACCAGGGCGTCACCGGCCTCGATATCCACGCCTGCGTCTTTGTAGCTAACCAATGTCGGGCTCCGGCTCTGCGCGGCGGCACGGATGGACTGCCGCCGGCGCTCAGATAGGCTAAACACCGTATATGACACAAACGCCGTCACCCGAGGCGCCGCATGCGCTGCTGAACCTGCCGAATGTGATCAGCTTCGCGCGGCTCTGCGCCGTGCCCGCCGCGATCTATCTGGTGATCGACGCCGATTGGGGCGCGGCCTTCCTATTATTCGCCGCCGCCGGCATCTCGGACGCCATCGATGGCTGGCTGGCGCGCCGGCGCGGCACCACGGCGCTCGGCGCCGCACTGGACCCGCTGGCCGACAAGGCGCTGATGACTGGCATGTATGTCACCCTGGCGGCGATGGGGCAGCTGCCGGTCTGGCTGGCCATGCTGGTGGTGTTCCGCGACGTGATGATCGTTGGTGGCGTGCTGCTGCTGCGGCTCTATGGCATCGCGGCGCCAACCACGCCGCTGGCGATTTCCAAGACCAACACAGCGCTGCAGATCATCCTGGTCGGCACGGTGCTGGGACTGAACGCCTCGGGCTTGGCATGGCCGCTGCTGCGCCGCATGCTGGCCGCCGTCGTGGCACTCAGCACCAGCGCCAGTTTCGCGGCCTATCTCCATCGCACGGTGCGCCCCGCATGACCGAGTATCCGCCAAGCCACACCGTCCACCACGCCACCCGCAATCAGCGCATCGCGTTATTCGCCGGGCTGGCGGTGGTGCTCTGGTTCGCCCTGCAGCTGTTCGAAAGCATTCTGTTGCCCTTCGTGGCCGCATCGGTGCTGGCCTATGTGCTGCACCCGTTCAGCAAACGGCTCGGCCGCGTCGGCATGTCATCCGGTGGCGCCGCGGCGCTGGTCGTCATTGGCGTGATTTTGGCGCTGCTGTTGTTTGTCCTGCTGCTCTATCCGGTGGTGCTCGGTCAGGCGGTTCTGCTGATTGGCCGCGTGCCGGGATATGCGACCAATGTCTCGGCCTTCGCCGCGCGATCCATGGCGCAGCTGCAGCAACATCTTGGCCCGGCCTACGTGAACAGCAAAATCTCCGATCTGGTCAGCAGCCAGGCCGGCGCGGTGCTCAGCTTCATCGCCAACGCCACCACCCGCGTGGTCGGCAGCGGCTTTGCGATCTTCAATGTCGCCAGCCTGCTGGTGGTCACCCCGGTGGTCACCTTCTACCTGCTGCGGGACTGGGATTACGTGATCACCAGCCTGGATAGTTGGCTTCCATTCCGCTATCGTGACATCATCCGCGCCCAGGCGCGCGAGGTCGACCGCATTCTCTCCGCCTGGGTGCGCGGCCAGGCGGTGTGCTGCATGCTGTTGGCGCTGTACTATGCGATGGCGCTGTCGTTGGTGGGCCTCGATCTGGGGCTGGTGGTCGGGCTTGCCGCCGGCGCGCTGAGTTTCATCCCCTATGTCGGCAGCATCACCGGGCTGGTGGTCTCGATCGGGCTGGCCTTCGATCAATTCCCGACCTGGGCCGGCATCGTGCGGGTGCTGTGTGTGTTCGTCGTCGGCCAGGTGCTGGAAGGCTATGTGATCTATCCCCGGTTCCTGGGTGACCGGGTGGAATTGCCGGCGGTCTGGGTGATTTTCGCCTTATTCGCCGGCGGCGCCGCCTTCGGCTTCCTGGGTGTCATGCTGGCGGTGCCGGTGGCGGCGACTGTTGGCGTGCTCTCGCGCTTCTGGCTGCGGCGCTATTTGCTGTCGCCGCTTTACCTCGACCCGCCGACGGAGGATTAAGGCGCGTGATCGCTGATGATGAGAGACAGCGGATTTGAGCACGGCGCGATGGCGGATTGGTGTCGATTTCGGCGGCACCAAGATCGAGATTTTGGTGCTTGCACCGGATGGATCAGCACCCATTCGCCGCCGTGTCGCCAATCCCGGCAGCTATGCCGAGGCTTTGCAGGCGGTAGCCGGCTTGGTGGAGGGTGCGGAGGCGGAGCTTGGCCAGACCTGCAGTGTCGGCATCGGTATTCCGGGCGCGATCAGCCCCAGCACCAGGCGGGTGCATAACGCCAACTCGGTCTGGATGAACGACAAGCCGTTTGCCGAGGATCTGAGCGCGCTGCTGGCGCGGCCGGTGCGGGTGGAAAACGACGCCAATTGCTTTGCCCTGTCCGAGGCAAGCGACGGCGCCGCGGCCGGTTTGCCGGTCGTGTTCGGCGTGATTCTGGGCACCGGATGTGGTGGCGCCATCGTGGTCAACGGCAACGTGCTGCCGGGGCTGCACCGCATTGCCGGCGAATGGGGCCATACCCCCCTGCCCCATCTGCGCGCCGAAGATCATCGCCCGCCGCCCTGTTTCTGCGGTCAGGAATTTTGCCTTGAACGTTTTATCAGCGGCCCCGCTTTGGCGGCGGATTATTACGGCCCCGGCGCACGGGACGCCAGCGCTTTACCGGTCCTGGCCGCCGCCGGCGACGCCACGGCGCAGGACGTGCTGGCGCGCCATGCCGACCGCGTGGCACGCGGCCTGGCGGTGGTGATCACCCTGCTGGACCCGGACGCGATCGTGATCGGCGGCGGCCTGTCCAACATGGAGCACCTGTATACCGCAGTGCCGCGCCTGCTGCCCCGCTACGTGCTGGCGCAGGCATTCCGCACGCCAATCCTGCGCAACCAGCACGGCGACAGCAGCGGCGTGCGCGGTGCCGCCTGGCTGTGGCCGCTGCACGGATAAAGCCACAAAAGTTTTTTTTCTTTTTTCAAAAAGAGGAATGTTCTTTTTTGAAAAAAAGAACCAAAAAACTTTTGTCCTGGTCAGGGCATCCCTTTCAGCCCAGATATTTGGCGAACCAGGCCAGAAAGCGCTTTTCGAAATCCTCCAGATGCCTGGGGTCGGTGCGCATGGCGTGGCCTTCGCCGGGGTAGATCACCGAGGTCGTCGGCACACCCAGATCCTGCAGCGCGTGCCAGAATTCCTGGGTTTGCGGCGCTGGACATTCCACGTCGTTCTCGCCCACCACTTCCAGCGTCGGGGTTTTGACATGCTTGATGAAATTAATCGGCGAGGATTTGGCGTAGACCGCCGGATCGTCATACACGCTGGCGCCGAAATACGGGATCATCCAGGCATCGATGCCGTTCTGGCCATAATAGCTCTGCCAATTGGCGATGCCGGCGCCGGCGACCGCGGCCTTGAAGCGGTTGGTCTGCGTCACCGTCCACATCGTCATGTAGCCGCCATAGCTCCAGCCCATCACGCCCAGGCGGTTCTCATCGATTGGTGCCACCGCCTCGGCCGCGGTGATGCCGGCCAGATCGTCACGTAAATCGCCATGGCCGAAATCCCGCACATTGCCGAGCGTAAACGCCTCGCCCTGGCCATAGCTGCCGCGCGGATTGGGCGCGAACACGGCGTAGCCGGCGCCGAGCAATTTCGACGTCCAGCCGGTGCCGGCATATTGCGGCTGCGCCGCCGCGGCCGGGCCGCCATGGATCACCGTAACCATCGCCAGTTTTTTGCCAGCGGGCGCGTTCTTCGGCAGCAGCAGCCAGCCTTGCACCGGCTTGCCGTCGCTTTTCCAGACGACGTTTTTGACCTCCACCGCAGCGCTCAGACCTTCATTGGCATGAGTGATGTCGTGCCACTGCCCAATTCGCCCCGCCTCGATTTCCGAGGGGGTGGTGAAACTGGTGTGCACCAGGGCCGCGCGCCCGGTGGCGCAGCTGATCGACACCGGGTCATCCGTGCCGCCCACTGATTCCTGAGACGCTGCCAGCACCTGCGCGGTGCCGCCTGGCGTGGGCGGCAAACTGACAATGCGCCGCTGATCGGCGGCAAGCTCGGATGCCAGCAGCGATTTGCCATCACAGGCCCAGGCCAGCGCCGTGACCGTGGCGGGCAGTTTCGGCGTGATGTCCACCGCCTTGGCGCCGGCGGCGCCGAGCGGCAACACAAAGGCCTCACCACCGGTGGAGCCGAAATCGCTCATGATGCCGCCGATGAAGGAGACCGACTTGCCGTCCGGCGAAACCCGCGGCACCGCCAATTGCTGGCGCTGATTGGCCGGGGTGTAGATCACCGTGCCGGTGCCGTCCTTGGCGCTGAAATCGTAAAGCTTGGCGACCCACCAGTGATTATCGCCATCGCCGGGCGCCGCGGTGGCGACAAAGCCGCTGCCGTCCGGCGTCCAGTCATATTCATAGACAAACAGATTATCCGGGGATGCCCATTTGAAGCTGCCATCGGGTTGCAGGATGGCAATACGTTGTTCATGCACATCCGCGCCCAGTTCGCCGGTGATCGGCGCGCCGGCCTCCACCGCGCCGACCTCCTTGGCGGCGTCGGCGATCGCCAGCACCGCGAGTGTTCCGCCCGGGCTGTAGCGCAGATCGTCCAGCGTGCCGTGAAACGCCGTGCGCTTGGCTGGCGCGCCGCCATCGGAGCCCACAGTATACAGCGTGTAGTCATGGCTGCCGGGGGTGCGCAGCGCGAAGGCAAGCGTCTTGCTGTCGGGTGACCAGGCCAGCCCCGCCGGGCGGCATTGCGGCTTGCCGTCGCAGGGCAATGCGACTGGATGCGGCGTGCCATCGGTGGCGGCGTGGATGACGAGGGAGAACGTATCGATACCGCCCGACGGGGTTTCATCGCCCTCGACGGCGGCGATGCGGGCGCCATCCGGTGAGATGGCGGTGCGCAGAAAATGATGCACCGGGCGCGGCGCCGCGCCGGCAGCACCGCAGACAGCAAACGCTGCCGTGGTGAGAATCGCCTGCTTAAATGTCCGCATTGGCCCTGGCTCCGGTTCTGTCGGGCGGCAGATTTGTGCAGAATGGCGTTGGCGGCAAGGCGCCCCCGAAAGCCATTGCCGGCCGATGCTAAAAGATATACATTTCCTCCACTGTATATCTTTGGTGCGCAAATATGCAGGTTTCCAAATGGGGCAATAGCCTCGCCATCCGCCTGCCGGCGATTGTCGTCGAAGCGATGCAGTTGAAGGAAGGCGACGAGGTGACCGTCACCATCGCCGGCGAGCAGCATCTTGAGCTGACCCGCCCCCCCAGCCGGGAGGACTGGATCGAGCGCCTGCGCGGCTTCCGCGGACGCCTGCCGCCCGATTTCAGGTTTGACCGGGCGGAGGCGAATGAGCGGTAGCTTTATCGACAGCAATGTCCTGATCTACCTGGCCGCCGCGGACCCGGTGCGGGCGGACCGCGCTGAAGCGCTCATCAGCACCGGCGGCCATATCAGCGTTCAAGTGCTGAACGAGGTCGCCCATGTGCTGCGGCGCAAACTGACATTTTCCTGGGCGGATACGGCGGCGTTCCTGGCGGGGCTACGGCACGTGCTGCGGGTGCATCCGCTGACCGAGATGACGCACGAGACAGGTCTGGCACTGGCCGAGCGCTATCGCCTATCGGTCTATGACGGCGTGATTGTTGCGGCGGCGTTGATGGCCGATTGCGTCACGTTGTGGTCCGAAGACATGCAAGACGGCTTGGTCATCGACGGACGGCTGACGATAAAAAACCCCTTCAGCCCCAGCTCGTTGGCCGATTGAGGCGACTATGTCGAGTTGGGCTGATTGGCGCCGTGGTCTGGGGGGATCGGCGGATACGCAGATCCCCCCAGCCTGACTTCACCGGCTGCTGCGATCCAGCCGCAACGTCATGCAATACGCCCCGCCGCCGGACAGGATGAACGGGTCCAGATTGATATCGGTTACCGTATAGCCCCGCTCGGTCAAAAGCCCGCGCACATGCTCGGGGGCGCGCGCCATGATCACATCGCGGCCAATATTGACGGCATTGACGCAAAACGCTGCTGCATCCTCGGCGCTGGCCACCAGACGCTGCTCCGGCGTTGTGTGTGCATGGATCAGCGCCAATGCCTCTGGGGTAAAGGCCGGCGGGTAGAACAGGATTTCGCCACCAGAGAGCGGGCAGAAGCAGGTATCGAGGTGATAAAATTGCGGCGTGGCCAGTTCCAGCGCCACCGTGGTCTTGCCGAAGAATGCGCCCAGATGGTCGATCGCGGCGCGGATGCTGCGCTGGCCATAGCCGGTCCAAAACAGCTGGCGGGTGCGGTCCCAGATGGCGTCGCCAGCGCCTTCCTGGAAGCAGTTTTCCGGGAAGATCGCGACCTCGCTGAACAGACCGCTGGCCTCCAGCGCCGCCTTGTACGGTTGTTCCTCGCCCTGGCGTTCGGCGCAGGCGAAGCGGGCGACGAGGGCGCGGCCATCCAGCACCACCGCGGCGTTGGCGGGGAACACCATGTCGGGCTGGCCTGCGACTCCAGGGGTGACGCGCACATCGGCGCCAGCCGCGGTCAGGGCCGTGCGCAGCGCCTTAAAGCTGGCCCGCGCCTCGGCCAGATGGCCGGCCGGGTCGGTGGCCCAGTCGCCCGGCTTCATCCACGGGTTGATCACGTAGCTGACGTTAAAATGCGCGGGATCGACGACCATGATGATCGGGGCGGCGGGCATGGCGATGCGGTCTTTTCCGACAGAGGGGGGCCAGCGCGGCGGGCCGGCTGGCCTGGATGGCGCCCGCATAGCCTGCGCGCGGGCCGGTTGCCAGGGGTTGGGGGCTCGGCTAGGCGATGCCACGATCTGGGATCAGATAAACGGGGGCGGGCGGGCATGGGCATAGATCTGGACATCGCGCGGGGCGTGACCTTGCGGCCGATCGCCGAGATTGCCGCCAAAGCCGGCATCGCCCCGGAATTCCTCGAGCCCTACGGCAAGTACAAGGCCAAGATCGCCGCCGGCATCGAGGCGAGCTTGCCCGCCACCCGCGGCAAGCTCGTGCTGGTCTGTGGCATCAGCCCGACCCCGGCCGGCGAGGGCAAGACCACCACCACCATCGGGCTGGGTGACGCGCTGAACGCGGCGGGCGTTGCCACCATGATCTGCTTGCGTGAGCCGTCCTTGGGCCCCTGTTTTGGTGTAAAAGGTGGCGCCACCGGCGGCGGGCACGCACAGATCGGTCCGATGGAGGAGATCAATCTTCATTTCACCGGCGATTTCCACGCCATTACGGCGGCAAATAACCTGCTCAGCGCGCTGCTGGACAACCACATGTACTGGGGCAATGCGCTGGAGATCGATCCGCGCAAAATCGTCTGGCGCCGTTGCCAGGATGTGAATGACCGCGCTTTGCGCCAGATGGTGGCGAGCCTGGGTGGCGGCGGCAATGGGGCGGCGCGCGAGGAGCGTTTCGACATTACGGTGGCCAGCGAGGTGATGGCGATTTTCTGCCTGGCCTCGGATATGGACGATTTGCAGGCAAGGCTGGGCCGGGTGATCGTGGCCTATTCGCGCAGCGGCCGCGCGGTGACGGCGGCTGATCTGGCCGCGCCGGGCGCCATGGCGGTGCTGCTGCGCGACGCGCTGCGGCCAAATCTGGTGCAAACCTTGGCAGGCTCACCCGCGTTGGTGCATGGCGGGCCGTTCGCCAATATCGCGCATGGCTGCAACAGCGTGATTGCCACTAAACTCGGCCTGCAACTGGCCGATGTGGTGGTGACGGAAGCCGGTTTCGGCGCCGATCTGGGCGGCGAGAAATTCTGCGACATCAAATGCGCCGCCGCCGGCATCGCGCCCTCGGCCAGCGTGATCGTGGCGACCATCCGGGCGCTGAAGATGCATGGTGGTGTGGCCAAATCCGCGCTCGCGGCCGAGGATGTCGAAGCGGTGCGCCGCGGCTGCCCCAACGTGGTGCGCCATGTCGAAAACATGCAGGGTTTTGGCATACCGGTGGTGGTGGCGCTGAACCATTTTACCGGCGACACGGAGGCCGAAATCGCCGCGGTGGCCGAGGCGCTGGCGCCGCTGGGGGTGGAGCTGGTGCTGTGCCGGCATTGGGCGGAGGGTGCCGCGGGTGCGGCTGGACTGGCGCGCGCGATGCAGGGTTTGCTGGCGCGCGGTGCGGAGTTCGCGCCGCTTTATGCGCCGGACCTCAGCCTGCCCGAGAAAATCCGCACCGTGGCGCGCCGCATCTACCGCGCCGCCGATGTCAGCTTTGACAAGGGCGTGGAAAAGAAGCTGGCCGGATTTGCCGCGGCCGGCTTCGGCCAGCTGCCGGTCTGCATGGCCAAGACGCAGTATAGTTTTTCCGCCGACCCAGCGCTGCTGGGGGCCCCCTCCGGCTACACCCTGCCGATCCGCGACGTGCGGCTCTCGGCCGGCGCCGGGTTCGTGGTGGCGCTGTGCGGTGACATCATGACCATGCCTGGCCTGCCGCGGGTGCCGGCCGCCAATTCCATCGGACTGGACGGGCAGGGCGTGATCCAGGGCCTGTTCTGAGCTGACCGGCGCCGAGGCCCCGGTGCGCACCAGCGGTGACGGGCACACGCCAACCCCACTATTATAATAGACGCGGTGCCCATCGCCGCACCTAACACAAGGACAGACCATGGATGAGCAGGGTGCGGAGAGCGTGATCGCCATGCGTGACGGCCGCATCGGCCGCATCACGCTCAACAAACCGCGCACGCTCAACGCGCTGGACCGCGAGATGATCGACGCCATCACCGCGGCGCTGACCGCTTGGCGGGACGACCCGGCCGTGCATGCGGTGGTGATCGATGCGGCGGGCGGCCGGGCGTTCTGCGCCGGCGGCGATATCCGCGCCATCAGGGACGCAGCGCTGGCCGGCGACGCTGGCTGGATTCATGATTTTTTCCGCACCGAATACGCGCTGAACCGCATGATCGCGGAATATCCAAAGCCGTATATCGCGCTGATCGACGGTATCTGCATGGGCGGCGGCATTGGCGTGTCCGTGCATGGCCGCATCCGGGTGGCCACCGAGGCCGCGATGTTCGCCATGCCGGAAACCGGGATTGCGCTGTTTCCCGATGTCGGCGCGAGCTACTTCCTGCCGCGCCTGCCCGGCGCGCTGGGCATGTATCTGGGGCTGACCGGGGCGCGGCTGAAGGGGGCGGATGCCGTGCATGCGGGGTTTGCCACGCATTACGTGCCGCAGGCGCGGCTGGCCGCGCTCAGTGCCGCGCTGGCCGCCGACGGCGCCGGCGCGCTGGCGGATTTCGCAGCCTCGCTGCCGACATTTTCGCTGGCCGAGGCCCGCCCGGCGATCGACCGTGTGTTCAGCGCTGACCGCGTCGAGGACATGCTCGCGCGGCTGGCGCATGAGGGCGAATGGGGGGCGGCGACGTTGGCGACCTTGCGCGCCGCCTCGCCCAGCTCGGTGCTGTGGTCGTTTGGCATCATCGCGCGCGGCCGCACGCATGAGTTGCCGGCCTGCCTGGCCGCCGAGCTGAAGCTGACCGCCGCGGTGACGGCGCATCCGGATTTCGCCGAAGGGGTGCGGGCGATGATCATCGACAAGGACCGCGCGCCGAAATGGTCGCCGGCGGCGCTGGAGGATGTCGACCAGGCGGCGATCGCGGCGATGCTGGCCTAAACGGCGCGGCCAGTCTCCGGCCGCTCGCCGACCCGAGCGGCCGGTGATGCTCCTGCGTCGGTTGGCGCAACAGCCGACCGGACCGCTTCGTCGGGTCGGCCAAAACTTTTTGCTAAAACAAAGAGCTAGAGCTGTACCCGGCCACATATACATGTATCGGTCAACCAGATCGGCTGCGGCTCTCGTCAGCAGCGCGCCGCGACACCGCCCGAGCGTGGGGTTGGGCCATTGGTCAGGCCATGGCCTCCGCCAGTTTCCTTGGCCTGAGCGCAGCGACGGCCCGGGCTGGCTGACCGAGCGCAGGTTGGACGAACGCCACGCCGGTGCCTGACCCGAGCCTCCGCCCTGAGCGTCTTTTCAGAGTGTCTGCGCCGCCGGCGCCCAGTCTTATCCCCTTGTGGGCAGCGGCTCATGATCGGTGTGGACGGGATTCGGGTGGAGGCGCGCTGCCGTTGCGGTCAGCTGAGTTGGGTTGGGCCCAGATTGCGCCGGTTGGGCCATTGATGGCCGTCATCACGTTTTAGTGATATATGTTACTGACAGCGCTTGGGGGCGGCGCATTCGTAACTTTATCGCAATATTATCGCGGGACCGGTATTGACCACCACAACCCAGGATTGTAGCGCACAAACTCTTCAATGACAGTTTAAGTTTATCAAAGAGTTCACTTACATGGCTGCCGTGTTTTCAAAGCATGCCGCCGACCCTGGCATCGCGGCGAGAAGCTGAGCGGGCTGTTTTGGCCTCCCGCGAGGTCAACAAACACGCAATTGTACGTCGCGTGGAAGCGATGCTGAAAAGATATGATCACAAATGCTGCGCCGCGAAGGGACTGGCATTGCCATAAAACTCATGGCGATTTCGTATTGCGTCACTTTCCTCGGGTGTTACGCTCCGTCCCATAGCGCCGCCCGTGAGGGGCATGCGGTGGCGCGGCTCGGCCGTTTTGCAGCGGTGGACGGGCAGAATGCCTCACGTAACTTTTAGGGGTTCACAATGACGAATTCGGTTTCGAGCAAGGTCCTCGGCCTGCTGGCAGGCGCCAGCGTTATGGCGCTGGTGGCCGGCACGGCGCATGCGCGCCCGGTCCTGGCGGAAGTTCATGGTTATATGGACCACGGCAAGTTGGTCGCGGTGAAGGTGGTCGAGCATCACTTGGCCGGCACGCGCGCGAAGAAGCCGCCGACCTATACCTATGATTTCACCTACACTTACTCGACGGCGACTTCGACCGGAAAGCTGCTTTTCCCGCCGGTCGACGTCACCGCCCTAAACACGGC
>Ga0116231_10013729_pt1 | contig 11216 bp, 9 predicted proteins | sample S1TSphgellanicum_2_FD_89695 | JGI IMG/M metagenome (GOLD analysis project Ga0116231, IMG submission 89695) | Host-associated microbial communities from peat moss isolated from Minnesota, USA - S1T2_Fd - Sphagnum magellanicum MG | ecosystem: Host-associated > Plants > Peat moss > Unclassified...
AAGAGTGTGAATCATGACAAGCCCAAATCTTCAACCATATCATGCCTGATGCAATTGATAGTTTGTAGGGCTCATGACTGATATAGCATCAAAAACCCCTTTTGCAGACTTCACCCAAAAGAGCATGTTACCTCAATACGTAATTGCTCAAGATCTGAAACCACCCCTTCCTCAATCTGTTCTTTAGCCAGCTCTAAGCCTGCAATCTTTCTCAGCAGAAGGCTTTCTTTCTCGTCAAAGTCTTGGATCATTGACTCTATCTTGTGGGACCTTGACTGGACCTCCCCCTGTATATAATACACCAATAAGACATGAGAACACAAGGTTGCCCAATACAATTACACATGATCATACTCTCACTTGACACAGGGACCTGCTTCTTCTACTTGTTAATGAGAAGGATGAAAACATGACAACTGACCTCCAACTGTAAAACTTTTTCCTGCAACTCCACCAACTCTTTGGCTTCATGTTTGTCAAGTATGTTTGTGTGTAGCTTGATTTCACCGTTGGACTCAGAGAGGTGTCTTGAGAGAATTCTCTTGCCATTACTGCTCAAGGGCCCATTTTGTTCACCATGTGTAGGATGCACCTCCTCAGCATCATGCAACTGGTGTTGTTGCAATGTGGAATCATCCTCTTTAAAGAGATCCTGAGCCTGCTGAAACAAAGTTATTGATCAGCATCAACTGCTGTTATACTTCTGTACATTTGTAAGAGACCACCCACACATGCATTTCTCTGTGAGGAACTATGAGTTGGCAGGTAATTTTCTCCATCCTCGTAATAAGTAGCACACAAGAGAGGAAATAACAACAAAATAAAACACACCTGCAACAAGTGATTTTGTGTAGAGGACAACTGCTTTGTGAGCTGGGCTACCTCACTTTGCAAAATCTCAGCTGCAGTGGCATTCTCTCTACTCAGTTGTTGCAGTGCTTCTTCTGCTTTCTGCCGTTCTGCCTCCATCAACTGGGTAAGCCTTTCAAACTCAGAGTCATACCTCACTCCCTGCTCATCATAGGCACTCTGCAATTGGGTCACTTGAGCTTCCAAAGCAGCAACAGTAGCAAGGCCTCCGACTGCTTTCTGTAAGCTCTCCTCCAATTCCTCAACATGTCTCTGGAGCCCTACATTGGCTTCCTCGTAATGAGAAACCTCACCTCTCAGGTGTTCAAGTTCCTGTACTGCTCCTTCCAAGTTCTCCTCCAACTCCCCAATGTGCTTCTGTAACGCTTCTTTGGCTTCCATCTGCCCTGAAACTTCACCTGTCAGTTGTTCCACCTCCCCTATTGCTCTTTGTAAGCTCTCCTCTAACTCCACAGTGCGTTTCTGTAGACCTTGTTTTGCTTCCAAATGATAGGAAACTTGGCCTGTCAGCTGCTCCACCTGCTCTAGTGCCCTTTGCAAGCTCTCTTCCAAGTCCACAACACCCTTCTGTAGCCCTTCTTTGGCTTCCATGTGACTGGAAACATCACATGTGAGCTGCTCCACCTGCTCCATTGTTCTCTGTAAATTCTCCTCCATGGCAATAGCACGCTTCTGTAGCTCTTCATTTGCTTCCACATGCACAGTAACCTCACCTGTCAGCTGCCCTACCCTTTCTTCCAAATGGAGCTGTGTACTCTTGTAGGTTTCCAACTCCTCCAAGGTTGCCCCCAACTCAGACTCCAGCTTCAACAAAACATCCCTGTGCTGCTGAACTTCCTGCTCCAACATAGATTGAAGTTTCTCCTTCTCAGATACCAGAGAAACCACTTGATTCTTTAGCACACTTGCTTCCTGTTGCTGCAATTCACATTCCCCTGTTGTGCTCTCTAGCTGCATTTCAAGTTCTGAAATGCGGTCTGCCATTTGCAACCTTACTTTCTCAAAGTCAGCTAGCTCAGCCTCTAGAGCAGCCTCTGCAGCTTCAAGCTCCACTGCCCACTTTTCAGTCTTCCGGTTTTGGGTTGATTCATTCCCTTGCTTGGTTGGCTGTGTCTCATGTTCAGCAGCTGGTGTGACATCACTGCTGGGCAACATCTTTTCTTTCTCCAAGTCCTCTATCCGCAACCTTAACCCAATCAAACAAAACTCTCAGCACAACAGATTCATATAGTGTAACTAGCACTACAAACTAAAACAAATCCAAAAGAAAAGAAACGCTGTTTGAACAGTACCTGCCAAGGTGGACTTCTTCTTCAGCTTCCTGGAGCTCTTTCTCTAGTGCTGCCATTGATTCCATCAATTGTTGGACAAGCACAGCATTCGCCATTTCCTTGGCCCTTTCAAGCTTGTCACTATGATTGTTGTTCTCCAGCCTCGACATGGTTACATCACCATCCAGGATTGCAATTCTTTTGACCAGAATCTCATGTCCATCTTCACCACTTTCCTCCTCACCTTCCAGCTGCTGCCTGTAGCAACAGTGAAACAAAAATCACTCAATTGGAAAAACTGTCAGCATTGTGATCAAACCAGTAGATTGGGTAGATGGGTGAGCCTCACCTTCAAAGATAACACCAAGCAAAGCATCTCACATGAAGCACATTGACAAGAAATGGCTCAAAAGGCTTTACTGAAAAAATAAAGACAAACCTCTTCTGTTGCAGCTGGGCTGGGGTGCTTCCAGAAGTTTGAGGAAGTGGGGATGTGGCATTTGTCTCCAGCTCAATGATCCGTGCGTTTTTCTCACTGAGTTCCTGGTTGGATATTTCCAGTCTGGATTTCAGGCCCCGTATTTCATCTGTCAAGCCATTTGACTCTGCCTCTAATTCCTCCACATCCTGTTGCAAGACTTTCACCATCCCCTGTAGGCTCTGAACAAAGGCATCATCAGTTTCTTTTGGAGTGAAAGCAGCTTTTGGGTGGCGTTGGGAAAGAAGCAACTCCAAACTGGCAATCTTCGCTTGCAAGTCTTTGTTTTCATCTTCTTTCTCAGCAAGCCTTTCATGCCATTTTCTTTCAGTGTCAGTAGCTACAGGTGTATAGTCATCTCCACTGCTAGCCTGGAATGATGCTTCTGGGCTTTCGTGGGTTTTCTTTATTCCATTCTCTTCCCGTTGCTGCTCAAGTGCCTTCTCAAGGTCCTCAATCTCCAAAACAAGCTCCATGTTTGCAGCCTGCATCTTGCGCAGCTGTAGATTCAGGTTCTTGGTGGTTTCCTTTTCAAACATGATCTCTTCGGTTAGCTCCTTTACACTACGCCGAGCTTCCTCCACTGCCCACCTGCATTACCAGTGGTAGTAGCTTCACAATAATTCTACACAGCTACCCCTGCTGCAAATTCACAGTAGCACTTCTCTGGCTTCTCTGGAAGGAAAAGCCACCCACATGAGACAAATCCCTTGCTCCATAGGTATACAAAAGAAACAAAAAAACAGACACATGCAAACCTCGCATTGTCTGCATCAAGCTCTTGCTCCTGTGAGGTTTGCTTGGCAAGTAGCAGCCGTTCCACCTCATCCTTCAGCTGATCTCGCTCTGCCACAAGGGCTGACATCTCCATTCCCATCTCCTTCCCAGACAAGATCTGAACCTCAAGCTTACGGTTCAGGCGCTCGACATCAACACCCAGCTTGTCGGCATGCCGCTGTGCTGTCTCTGCCTCCATCTGAAGATCCTCAATTGTTGATTGAGCAGCTGCCAGAGCAGCCCTTAGTGCATCTTCACCTTGAAGCTGAGAGGGACTCAGCACAAGACCCCTACTACGCCCCCCTCCTGCTTGCCTGCTCTGATGATCTTCATGCCACCCACTTCGGATAGGCACAATCGGGGCTGCTGATGACGACAGAGTTCGTCTGTGGTTCTGTTTATTTGGAGACAAGGGGCTTCTGGGTTCTTGACTAGTGCCACCTCCACCCCGATAACCTTGCAGGCTCCCATGCGGAGACTGCGCATGCGGTGAATTTGTTCCAGGTGTCGATGGCACCTCTAAGGAATCAAAGCTGCTGCCACTGTATCGCAGTGTTGACTGAGAGATATTTCTTTCCTGTGATCTCTCTTCAAGACGGTTCTGTCAGCAATGGGTTTCATTCTCCTTGATTCATCCGGAGATGAAAAGCACGGAAAAGACCATACACAGTTTCAGAAGGTCTCATCACAAAAGGCAAAACCCTTGATGCCACAACAAGTAGAATACAGCAAAAAAGCTGACCTTATTCAGCTGCCCGTTACTGCCAGACTCAGAGTTGTCCAAGTCGTCCAAGCCATCATCCTCTGAGCCTTGATCCCGTTCTCCAAAACTCGAATCAACTTCACTGTCGAGCTGCACACCTCTGTCTGTCTCCCTGCAGCAATTACAAGTTTTCACTTTTGGGTTCCACCAATACAAGCATCAATTGACCTAAAATCCTGCAACACTAAATACTGAGAGGTATGGAAACAGAGGTCCAAAGCATTACACAGAATGGGCTTCTGCAGACTACACCGTGGAGTCTGCACACTTTCTGTATGTTTTATATTTTTCGCTCGCCAAATAAATTTGCTCCACATGAAAATTAAAAATTAAAAAAAAATGAACCAAAAGCCAGAGTAGCAGTGAATGGGCACCTCTTACTGGATCTTGTTGTCAAGCACGTAATAGTGATCTGTACAAACATGACAGGAATGATCCAATCGCAAGTATTAGATATCAGAAGTTTTTGGATGAATTGAACACAGATAACAGACAAGCAAAGAGTGCTCTTTCCCTCCAGCACCAGCACAGAAAAACAAAGAATCACATCATCTCTTTGTAAAGCATTGAGAACTTGTTCTCTCCATATGTACAGTCAGTCAAAGACAACCTGAACAGAGTTCAGAGGTGACCCAATGACAAGGTTATAGAGATTTCAGATCCAACATCCATATCAGTGAAGTGGCAAAAGAGAGAAAGTGAGAGAGACCCCAACACAATCAATAGGAAAAAGAGGCAACTCCTGACACAACAGAGAGAAAACTGACGAGCAGAATGGGTCAATAGCAAAATGGTCACACATGATAACAATCAGCACCCATTCCCAGTTTTCAATTGACAAAAAGTGTAGTGTCTTTCTTTACATGAAGCACAGTGCCAGAATTGCAATTCTTCAGGGGCAAAGCTCTCTGTGCTGGATGATTGAAATCAGCAAACTCTCCAAGGTTGATGAGTGCCTCACCAAGTATCCCAGCACGTGATGAACCCTGCTTGCATGGACAGAGAGAGAACTATCAGACCAAACCCAACATTTGACCAACAGTTGGAAACAGAAGTTTGCAGATGCACGGGGCACCATGGGGTGTTTTTGTTTTGAGAGTTCACTATGACAGAAGAAGGAGAAAGAAGAATACCGAAGAAACAACAAGCTTATAGAATTTTTCTTCATATTCATTGGTCGTCTGATTGAACTGCAGCCGCGTCGATTCCACAATCGGATCCTGCCATTGACAATTGCCATTCTTCACCACTGCTCTTGCTGTCTTGGCAACAGCCTTCCGAGTCTCCAAAGACACCACAGATATCACCAGCTTCTCCCAACCTTGCAACGGCACCTAGTAAAACAGCAAGACCCAAAAATCTGCCATCTCAGTCACAACATAACAGTTGACGAAACCGTAGCTGATGAAAGACTATCAATTGTGAGACTGAGAAGATCATGGCCAGAATGTCCTCCAAAATGTACATGATTTTTTATTTTATTTTTGGGCATGTCTGCTTTCAAACTTTAGATCTTGCAGTACATGTGTGAATTCTTGTGAAACCCTAGATGAACCATGGTTTGGGCCACAATGAAATGATTTGACTGATTCTTCTGCGATGAGTTTGAGGCAGATTTGCATGAAGAATTAAAGGATCTTTCAGGTCCAAAAAAATCATCTGCCTCAGATTTTGCACACAAGAATTGGAGGATTTTGCACTTCCCAAAATCATCTGTGCATCCATCTAGAGCTCTACAGGTGCATTCCTGGTGCAAGCAAACCAGGCTCACTGCCCTAACAGACAGACACATCCCATATGAACATTCTAGGGTGCACAAATCTGAACCAAAAATAACCATGCACGCACCAAAGAAGAGAAGCTCAAAGAAAAACTGACTGACACACACACATACATAACATACCCTTGTTGCATGGAATTTGAGTTTGAAATCTATGGCTTCCTTTGCCTTCTCTGGCTTCTTCTTCAGTGACTTGAACATCTTTGAAAGGCTTGAAGAAATCCCTGACAAATGCTTGATTGCTCCAAAACTTGCCCTCCTTTCACCACCCTCTTTACTTCCACACCTTCCCCAAATTTCTTCAAACCCTAGATAGTTAGTTCTTCAAATCCTTCTTCATCACACCACCACTTTCAAAGCTGCATTTGGGTCTTTGTGAGAAAAACTCACTCCAGATTCTGCTCCAACACTCACCCTTCCACCCACGCACCCACCCACCACCTAGCGCTTCACTCTTTCTTCCTCTGTTTTTCAAATTCCAACCACAACCCATTACTGCTCTCCATCTGTGTTTTCTAAGTCTTCATCAAATCGAAGTTTTTCCCAAGGGGGAGGAGGAGGTCATCATCATCATCATCATCTTAATCCCGCTAATAAAAACTACAGCAACAACAACAGCTCCTCCCCACTTCCCTTCCTTTTCCCCTCTCTCCACCCATCATCATCATCATCATCATGGAGACAAAAACCCAAACAAAACAAAATCCATACATTTTGATGAGGAGGAGAAGCATGATTTGTACAAACTAGACTTTACTGACAAGAGCATCAAATCAAAATCATTGATTCTCTGAGAGAGAGACTCAGAGTACAACAACTCTATTGATCAAGAGTGAATGATTCTTGAGAGAAGAAGAAGAAGAAGCAAGAGAGAAGAAGCAAAAAAAAAGTCTGAGAAAAAAGAACCAGCAAAAACAACATCATCATCTTCTTATTCTCTAGGTTTGGTACTTCTGACTCTTGCTCCCCTAATCAAACTTCCTAATTACCAAAAAGGCATGTGTCATCATCCTCATGATAATCATGCTCACCTTATTTTTCTTCTTCTTCTTTCTTTACTGGCTCTGCCCTTCTAGAGACTAGATAGTAAGAGACATTGTGATGCACCCAGAAGGGGGCAAAAGGTTTGGTATACCTACATTCTAGGGTCATGTGGAGTCCACCATAGAAACTTTTGAGGCTTCATTTGAAGGATCCACTAGGGCTTCACCATGCCAGGCTAGGCTACCCACCATGTGTTTCCAAGTCAGTATGTTGGACATTTATCATCATTATGGATGTCATTTTAAGGACAGATGCATTATGTGAGGAGCCTCATGTTGGGTTTGCTTCTACTAGATCTTGCTCCCTTTACTAATCAAACTTCCTTGTTACTAACAAGGCATGCATCATCAAGATGATCATGATTTTTGTTTTTCTTCTCTCTTGGGTTTGCTTCTAAGTCTTGCCCCCTAATCAAACTTCATTATTCCCAAAACAAAATTGCTTGCAACAACAACAACAACACCACCACCATCATCTTCCTTTTTTTTTCTTAGGTTTGCTTCTTATCTTGCTCCTTAATCAAATTTTCTTGTTACTAGAAAAGCATATAACATCACCATCTTTTTCTTTGTTGGGTTTGCTTCTAACTCTTCATCCATTAGGGAACTTCCTTTTATTACCCAAAAGGCAAAAGGCAATAACATCATCTCCATCACCATCACCATCATCACCATCATCTTTCATGTTGTTGGGTGTAATCAAACTTCCTTATTGGTAATCCCTAAAAATTTTATAATAATGAAAATAAAGCCTGCAACAACTACCTAGTACCAAACTTTTTATGCTTGGAGTTGGTTTTTTTTTTCCCTTTTTTTTTCTTGGGACCTACCCATTTTTCCCAAAACATTCCTGGGTTCAAGGAATCTCCAAAATGGCCACATGTAGGGGTTGCAATTCACACACATGTCCATTTATATCCTTTTTCAGGGAAGTCTGGGGGGGACCCAAATTAGGTATGAGTTTTTTTGAGGGGACCCAAATTAGGAGCTTTTTTTAGGGGAGGGGGGGGGCCCAGATTATGAGCTTTTCTTAAGGTCCATGATTACAAGTTGTAAATCCTTTGTTGAAAAGTCAGCAGCAATTAGAGTGGATTTATATTTATGTAAACCTTTTTTTTAAGTACTTGTTTAGGCAACATCTTTTGTGAAGGAATTTTAACTTGAAGTTTTTGCTTGGATTTGGAACCAATGTGTCTAAGGAACTAGCTATATTGTCTAGGATGTATTTGGATGAATTTTTTTTGGATTCAAATTACCTCAACCATTCCTTCAACAATTATGTTTGAACCTACCATCAAGGCCAATGCAAAGTACAATGTAATCTTCATCATCAACCAACAACATCATTCCTATGTGGTGGGAAACTTGGGTTACTTATAAGATTAGTATTTATTGATCATTGGGTTGTTTAGGGTTGTCATCAAGGTGGGAGTCAAAGTGCAACTCATATTCACGTCATTCATGATGGGCTCTTATTATTGTTCCAAAAGCTTTTTAAATAGGCTTCATTTCCATTCAATTACATTGCATAAATAGCCTATTGTTGGACTCTTGTTGGACATTTTTGCCACACACACCACCTACTCTATATACTCTTGGTGAACCCAAAAAGAAGGAGCTCTTACAAATTGTTTATAGCTATATCTCCAAAAGATGTTTCTAACTACAACTAAGTGTCTATTGTAGAGAAAACACTTTTTTCCATGTAAATATTTATGTGATTATTCAATGGCTTTTAAAAAGTTGAAGTCTAATGGATGTGGGAACCCTTTGTGGCCTCTACCCCATAAGCAAGAGACTAAACATTGGTGTAGGATTTGGGCATAAAATTTGGCTCTAACTTTACTCAATGTGCAATTAACATATGGAGTATTATGTGTGCATATGATGCATGGGTAATGGGCATGTTCCATTAAAATGCATGCATATAAATGACAAGTTTTAGATCCAATAAGGGAAGTACTTAGTTTTAAGTCTGAACTCATGTTGGGATGTTCCTCAGTTTGGAGTGTTAAACTTAAAGGTTTAAATTTTTGTCACATGGACTTAAATTGGCACCCTTTTAGTGGAATTGGCACAAGAACTAAATTGTAGAATTTTATTTTATTTTTGTTAAAACTAAAACCAATTTCAAAACTTCGAAAGAAAAAAAAAACTTGAACACAAGTTTAATTTCTTTAGGTTAACAAGCCAAAATTTTGGTAAAAATTTACAAGTACATTGAACTTTATAAATAATTGATCAAATTTTTTTTAGTGGTAAAACTTTGTGTCTATATAATCCTCAATTTTAATTGGTTGTAAATATTTATGTCTATACAATTTTCAACCTTTGAAAGTGTGTAGTGCATACATATATCCAAACCTGATTTTTCAAATTAAGCTTAAAATTTCTCAAATTTGAAAAAGATTTCCAAAATCAAAAATTAGAATTTTTTTTTTAAATTTTGAAGAACCAAGCTCAAACCCACACCAAAAAAAAAATTGCCCCAAAAATAATAATAATAATAATAATAATAAAAAAAATAAAAGGGCGGAGTCACTACACAATGAGGTGCTAAAGGCCCCTTGCCCAAGGTTGAATTTGAAGGAAGGAAAAAAGGAAGGTATCTTTAATGCAATTGTGTTTGCTCTATTTGACATTTAACCATTTAATGGCCAATTGACAATTTTATTGTGGTAGATTCAATCATGAACTACACAATATATAATGAGAGATTCAATTATTGGATCTCCATGTTGGCCTAAATGAAAGAAAGACATGAGTGTGTGTGCAAGGTCTTCAATTCAAATCCACCTTCCAATATATTTGATCAATCCAAAATAAATAATTGATCTCAAGTGCAAAAGGTCCATAAGATGAATATCTATGATTAAGTCTCATTTGGAATGAGATAGTTGGTTTTTTAATCACTTCACATGGTGCCCACCCAAAGAATTTTCAAGGATAAATTAACCATAATCATAAAGTTTCACTTAGTTTTAGTTTTTGTAATTTTAATTATGTGATTCTTCTACACATATGTTGGTCTTTTTAGCAAACTAAATTGTTTATCTTGTAAAAATTGACAAGGTTTGGCACCCAATGAAAATCTCTTAGCAATCTTACTTTGCTCTTGTTTAATATGGAAGGACCATAACATTCATTTAGCATTACAATTGTCATTGTGTTTTAGATCTATACCCTAGATACCCAAAGGGACAATCTCCAATTGGCCTCATCAAGGCACAATGGTGACTAGTTAAAGCTTAAATTTTAAGGCCCTAGAGTGGCCTAGTAAGCAATTAAATAGTATATTTTTTGCCACCTAATACTACTTCATTCATTATTATGTTTTTTGCAAAAAAAAAAATTGCTTGAAAAAACATTGTAAATATACATATAAATGGGAATTCTATCGAATATTCTTCACATTCAAGGTTGGACCCCACATCATGGGGTGTCTTCCTTACAATTTATGTCGAGTTGTTGTTATTTTTGTGGTTGCACGTATTGCAACTTTCTTTTGTTCATAGTTTGTTGGAAAGGTTGAGTAATGCAAAGACCTTGAACTTCGTCTCGTTCTCAAAACACATAACAAAATGGTAGGGGGCTTTAATCGTGTCACAATAGTCAATTTTCAAGATCCTTTTGGAACAAGAGAGGTTAATGTTGCGAAAACCCTAATTGGATTTTGGAACCCTTTACATTGATATGAATGAGCAAAACTCTATTGTACTCTCTCTCCATTGAGCTCTTAAAAAAAGACATTTCAAGAAGAAAAGTTTAGGAGTTTAGGGTTTAGGTTTAGGGTGAAATGAGCAACTCATATGGGTACTTCCTTTGTTTTTAGGCAATTTTTCCGTATTGTAGTACCTAGTTTGGTTTTTAGGCACTAATCAATTACTTTTTGGAATTATTGAAAATTCTGAAAAAATATTTCAGTGCCATGTTAAAAATCTGGAAGAAACCCTCAACCACACTAGCTTCATTATTTAATATCATGTCAAATTGTAAAATATTATTATTTTTATTACCAAATGTAAATGGCAAAGTTATTATTATTATTATTAGTAGGCACCTTGTTGCCAAACTAGGCTAGGTACTAGGTATATCCCATATTTACTCCTCATCCTTGATTTTTTTTTTTTTTTTTTTTTTTTTTTGTTTTTTTTTTTTTTTTTATTAAATAAAACCATAACACACACCCCCTCTCCCCACCCCAACAAAACAAAAAAAAACACCCCACCCACCC
>Ga0116231_10013730_pt1 | contig 11212 bp, 12 predicted proteins | sample S1TSphgellanicum_2_FD_89695 | JGI IMG/M metagenome (GOLD analysis project Ga0116231, IMG submission 89695) | Host-associated microbial communities from peat moss isolated from Minnesota, USA - S1T2_Fd - Sphagnum magellanicum MG | ecosystem: Host-associated > Plants > Peat moss > Unclassified...
ACTTCTAGCACTAGAAAGGGGTGAGAGGGGCGTGCTAGAAGTCCCGGGAAAGACTAGGAAGAGTGGACAAGCTTGACTCACTCACACGAACCCTCCATGAACCACTCCAAGTGGTTAGTCCAAAGTTGGAGCACCTTTGGTGCTAGGAAGAGCCACGGCCCGGACCTTGGGGAAGCCATCACCTTCCCCCTTGGGACTCATGTTGAATCCTTTTGGTGTTGGGACAAGCCACGGGTGAACTCGGACTCACTTTGAACACACACACACTCCGGGCTCGAAAGTAAGCCACCACCTCATTCCCTTTGGTGGGGAAGCCAGCACCTTCCCCCTTGGGGAAGCCAACCACTTCCCCCTTGGGGAAGCCAACCACTTCCCCCTTATAGTATACTCTGTGACTCGCCGCGGGAGTGGCATCCAAATGGCCTTTCTGTCCCGGGACTCCCGGACTCCCGCGACTTTGAAGCTTCATAACTTTCGGAGCAGACCTCCGATCGACTCGCCGTCTAAAGTAAAGTTGTAGATCTCGTCGAGACCTTTCCAACGGTATGTCACACGTTTTCTGAACCCAAGTATTTCGGGTCGATTCCCGACTTTTAATGGTCGGGAGTCAAAACTAGGAAACTCCCGAGAATTTGACTCCCGCCCCTTCTTTTGGCCATAACTTGTGTTTCAGATGTCCAAATGAGCAATGCGAGCCCATTTTGGACATCTACATTTTGAAAGCTTTCCATTAATATAAAGAGCGCAACCAGCCATGGAGTTTTGACCCCTCAAAACGTGCTCTGAAGTTTCGGGAGTTCCTCCGGGACTCCAACTCTCACCAACTCCCAATGTGGGAGTTCACTTGGGAGTGTGAGGGTTCACTCCCTCACACTCTCTGGACTCTTTGCACTCTTTGCACTCCCGGGAGCATGTGATGTGCCTCCCGGGTCTACTACTAGGCTCGCAACCTTGCAACCCCTTTGCCTTGGTCGCAAGCCAAAGGTTAGGGTTGCGACATAATTGGTGGGCATGTGACAATCAAGTCCAATTGCATGGACAATCACCAACATTGGGGGAAATGTAGAATGGGAGTGGTGGTATTCCACCAAAAAGCCTTGTATCTATGGTTAGTTGTTCAACTTTCCACTTCTTCTGTTATCTGTAAACTATGTGGTTGCCATAGTTTTAAAGGTGTGTTTGATAAAACCATTTGTTCCATGGGACAAATTGGTAAACAAAATCCAATATTGATGTTATGCTAGTTATAACTTTCAAAGTTGTGGGACAAATGTTCTTACCAATCCAAGCAATTTTAAGTGGTGGGGCAACAACACCTTATTGTGTGGTATCTAACAACCTTCTAGTATTTGGCACTTGTGAAGAAGATGGAGCTGCCAATACCACTGAACCCACATATTGCCTTTGTGGTTTAAACATAAATCAAAAAATTTGTGATGTTGGAGATGTTTACATGGTCATCTATAGTGAATTAATAACAACACAATGTTGCATTTAGTCGTTCACAAAGTGCATTTCCATAACCATGATGGTTGTGAACATTAACTTGTGTCTTGTTGTTAGTCTAATCCTGGCTGGTTTGAACATTTAAATGCTCTAGGGGTGTTGTTGCCATTGGGGACACACTAAATTATTCCCCACTATTTTAAGTCACTAGCAGGATGAAGTTCTTTGACCTAAATCCTCAAATGTCCATTCACTGGTACAAAAGTGGGGTGTAGTTCAATAGCCTAAATCACTATGGGACTTTAAAAGTGAAATAAGTTCATTACATTTTAGTGATTTCACCTTGGTTAAAGTTATTTCACCATAATATGACTATGTAAACATCGTGTTTCACTATTAATTAACATAATTCACCATTATAATTTATTGTGCTAAATATTTTTATTTTTATGTTGTTGTTTTAAATATCTTATGCTACTTTATAATATTCCTTACATTATTTTAGGTTATTTCAGTTATTTTAATTTATACCCTAAGTTATAATAAACTATTATAAATTATTATACCTTAAATTATTATACGTGATTTTACCTTAAAGTATTATAGCTAACTTATTATAGGTCTTTTACTTTAAGTTATTATAAATTATTTTATTCTAAGTATAATAATCTTAAAATCTAGAATATAATATAATGACCTAAGGTAAAATAACTTAGAATATCCAATAATAGCCTATGAAAAATAATATAAAATAACTCACAATAAAATAACTACTAATAACCTATCATAATAAGTTTAAAATATCTTACAATAATTTACAATATAATAGCCACTAATAGAATAACCATCAATAGTCACTAATAAGATAACCACCAATGACTTACAATCTAATAACTGATTATAACCAATAATAACAGATAATAACCATTAATAAAATAGCCACTAATAGTCACCAATAGAATAATCATCAATAAAATAACCACCAATGGCCTACAATAAAATAACCAACAATAACCATTAATATAATGGCCATTAATAACCATTAATAGCCTATGATAATTTAACCTACAATAAACACCAATATAATAACTACTAATAACCATTAATAGAATAGACACCAATAGCCATCAATAGAATAATCACTAATAGCCACCAATAAAATAACCAACAATAGCCACCAAAAGAATATATACACATCAATAAAATAACCACTAATAGCCACCAATATAATAGCTACAAATAGCCCATGGTAATATAGCCTATAATATCCAATAATAACATAAGGTGAAATAACCTTTAATAACAACAATAATTTCACATAGCCAAAAATAACCTAAAATGAAATAACTTAGAATAGAAATTTTTTTATAATAGCCACAAATAACCTAAAGTGAAATAACTTATAATAACCAAACATAACTTACAATAGTTGAAAATAACTTAAGGTGAAATAGTTAAAAATAACCCCAAAAAATAATAATAACCATAAATAACCATAAATAGCCATAAATAATGTAAGGTCAAGTAACTTAGAACAATGAAATTAGCCCTATAATAGCTAAAAATAGCCTAACATAGGTAGTATTATTACATTAACAAAAAAAATTATCCATTTATTAAACATTTTTTTTTCCAAATGAATGAACATTGAAATGTTATTGAATAGTGATATTCAAAAAAATAAAATTCAAATGATTTTACACTTTCAAAAGGAAATAAATGTAATTATGTACATTATTGAAGAAAAAAAATTTAAAAATTAAATCATTTCATTTGGACAAAATTTCAATAAGATATGAATTTTCAAAGTTATGTTTTTGTAATGTTTAAAATGAAGTATTTGATAAATAAAATGCAATGTGACACATTATCACAACAAGTGTGATGGCTTGACAGTAAGGGTGTTGGCCTCCATCCTAAAAGTCAAAGGATCAAACTTCACAAATGGTTTGTTTGCGGTCAACAATGGTAAGTTGACCAAATATTTTTCTATGTAGTTCCCTAAAATAGGTGCCTACTTAGGTTGATTACATGGCCTATGTACCTAGGTTAAGTACTGACACATGTCAATAATTCATAGGTTGAAAATCATAAAATTATCAATAATATTAAATATAATATTAAATATTAAATAACTTAAATTTAATTGATTTCCATGTTGCCTAATTAATTAATTAACAAGTGAACTGGCTTGGTAAATTTGTATTTTACTAGGAACTAGTGGAGCAATTCATTGTCCGTAAAAATTAATCCCCGTTCATTAGGGGGTTGATTAGTTTCACCATGGTAAAAATGTCTAAATTCATTCAAAATTTAATGAAACCCAAAGTGAATTATGATGCATTTTGGTGTAGTGATTACAATTTATTCATAACATTGTTGGGAATGTAGAAAATGTTAATGTTACTATTGGCTAATTAAGTGCATGTGGTAAAAGTGAAATTTAATTCCTGTAAAATATTTCACATTACTGTAATAACATATTTTCATTTCACATGCATATGTTCATTATGCCTACCTTAATTTTCAACATTCTTAACACTACCATTCGTTAAAACACCATATTCATGGTTATTTCATATAACCAAAATCTGCATTTCAAAATACATTGTAAAAAAAAACTTTATAAAGAAGATTACATTTCATTTCATCATATTCTCATACTAAAACAATTAAAATTCATTGTAGAAGTATGTGTTTTTTTGTATTAATGTAATCATGAATCAAAATTACAATAGAATCCCATGTTTTGTTGAAAAAAATCCCAAAACAATAATTAAAATATGTGGTATATCAAAAGAAAGTTTATGGTTTTTTACTGCAAGTACCTATAGCTCCTTTCATTTTTCTTTCTAAAACTTTGTGTCTAAGAATCTCCCTTTATTTTCTAGAACTTTCTCCCTTGGAATAATCCCTAGTCTCCTCATCATGATCAAAACTAACATGAATTCAAAATTCAAACCAACAAAGTTCCCTCATCAAACACTATCCTAAATGCCTTGTTCATCCAAAATCATGTACTCATCCTAACCCTTTAACATTACCCCTTCTATACTTTGGATTCCATCCCTAAAATCCTTGTAAAATGACAAAAATGAAATGAAAGTATTTTATATCCTTCTAAACATTTGTCTCCCCTACTATAGTTTTGTAATCTCAACTGTACATGAACCAATGGTTCTATATCTACTTATGACTAAACAATTTTGTTTTCCTTCCCCACTAATTCAATTTGTGGTTCTATTTCCAAACACTATATTTTGGATACCTCTTTTTCTAATGCTAAAATAGCCTCCACCTTTTCTTGTTCCTGAATTCTCTATAATTTTCTTTTCTTGACCCCCTCCTCTAAAGTCCTATGGTTTATTTGGTTATACCTCCTCCTCCTGAGCTGCTCTACTTCTAAGGTCATGTGGTTCCATAGTTTGCATTTTTTCCTCCTGAATTGTTCCATTAGGCCTTGTTTATGTCTCTTCATCTTGGCCCGATACCTTTGTATTTGTTTGACTACCATGATGAAATCTGGAAAATTCTGTTGATAAGCTTCCAACTTATACTTCAGAATTTGTTCATTAGTTCTATACTGAGCCAGATTCTTCTCCAACTCCTTTGTAAAATATTCCTCTATAACCTCCCACCATTCCTCATATTTTGCCTCAAAATCCTTCATCTTGTTTTTTGTCCTCATCAAGGTATAGTACTTCAACATCTGTTCATAATCCTTTCGTCTTTTCTTGACATTAGCTGGATCTAAATTCTTCCCCTATTTCTGTGCCATCTCCAGCTGTGCTTATGAGTGTTGTAGATTTCTCTGATACTCTTTGTCCTTCATTAACTTCTTTCTTTCTGCCTTTGTTGTCTTTTTTCTAAGCTCCTAGATTGCAATAGAAATACATTCTTCTAATTTATCAATTCCAAATATGTCAAAACATTTTCCTTCTCCTTATTTTCCTTAGTTAGTGCTTTCACTTGACTATCCAAAACCTCATGTTGTTTTTTATGAAGAAACAATGCCTCTGTCCACTTCCTCTCTATGGTTTCCTAGATTGTAATCTTTTGCGTTAAATCTTTCAATTCTTCATCCTATGATTTCAACCCTGTTGTGCTACCCTTGAGCTCCTCATTCGCATCTTGCAGTTTTTTAATGAGCACTTTAATCTTCTACTCAACCTCTACCCTATACTTCCTCCAAATTTCCACATTATGCTTGTACCCCTTTTGGAAATCTCTTTCCTTATCCAATTTGTCCTATAACACTACCTTCTCCTTCTCCTTTATAGCCAATTTAGTCTTCAAAGTGTTTACCTCTAGAGTCAAATTCCCCATATTTAGACTCACAGTTGCCATGGTTTGAAATAACTTAGGTGCCTTATCTGTTTTCATTACTTCTGTAGCTACCTCCTCCACAAACTTTGGTGTACTTGTCTATGTTGTAAGATCTATAGATCCTTCTACATATGATCCCAACTCCTACACCATTCTTTTCCCTAGTTCAAATTCAAATGGGAATCCCTCTGGAGATTATGGTCTATTAGGTGGTACTATAGTTTTGTTGGTTTGAACTCTTCAAAAACAGGTTGTGTCACCACTCTCTCCATCTATAGTTTAATATCATGTAAACCTTCATGTGTTTACTATTTTTGTTATTGCAAATGTTGTTCCAAATGTTGCAAATGATGTGGACTTGTAGTGGTCTCCACCCAATTTTCATATACATTTGCATCAAAGTGTAGATGTTTTTCACCCTCTAGAAACCTTGTGTCATGTTCCCTCTTAACTTCATGGCTCTATTCCTTCAACTATTTCTCCATGGAGCTGTCAACTATGGTACCTCCTGCTTCTACTTTTGTAAATGTGTTTATTGTGGAGTTCTCATTAGTGGTATTTCTGTAATCTATTTAGCTACATGTACCATTGTTGGCACTGCAGATGGTTCCACTCTACCCCTCATCATTTTATGTGCCTTTAAATCTACGCTCTCCTACTCCCTTTTCACTCCTAAGCCTAAGGTTCCTCCTTCCTCAATTATGTTCTTCTTCTTAAAAGCACTTATTGGAAAGTTTGCTGCAACTTTCTTTCCATTCTCTAGTGTTGTCTACATCTCCTTAGTTCTTTTAACCTTGGTTGGTGGGTTCTGTGGATTCTCCTTTTGATGCACAAATAGATACTGAAATATTTTGCCAATACCAATGCAAATTAATAAGTATCTTTCTTATCCCCTTTACTTTCCTTAACATATTTATACCACCGATCTAGCTCACTACACAAACTATTGAATATAATTTGTGCCCAATCTACCTTCTACCCCTTTTATGCTCTCATCAATGTTATGGAGAAGCACATGAAGTGCAATCAATAGTACCTGAAGAAATGTAAAGAGGAATTGCCATAGAGGAGATTCTTGGGGAGCAAGAAAAATATGTTCACCCAGTAGACCAAACTAAGGTGGTAGCCACATAAGTATAGGAGCAATCACAACATATATCTACACTTACATAATCAACTAAGTATGCAACAACACCGATTATATGTTAATCAACAAAATTTGGTACATTTACTACAACATCAACCACATCCCTAGATGAAGGTGATAATGGTCACAAAGAGGTTGCTGTAGATGCACAACACCATTGCATCAACATATTCAACCTTAGAATCAAGGGTTATCTATAGCGGAAGGGGAGCAATCCACAACTTAGGGAATTATGCTATAGAATATGTAACTATAGTAGAAAATCAAGAGGAACATGTAGTCCAGTCCATACATAATAATAATTATTTATGTTAATATAGTTATGTATTATACCAATCATAGGATTTTGAAGATGGAATCCAAATACATATAGGGGGGGTAATGTTAGGGGCAAAATTGTGATGTCCCTATTGGACAAGCTGGAAAAAGGGAAATATCAATGTTTGACATGGTGGACAAAGGAGTAGTAAGACAAAGTAGGTGAGTTGATTAGGATTCATGAGCAATTTTGAATTGAAGCTAATGGCAAGAACCTAAGGAAGATTTCTTAAGAAATGTATAATAGATGGTTAAACATTGGAGTATTAAGAAAATTATGCATGAAACACATTTAGTGGTTTTGAAAGAAATGGAGAAGCTCATGTTGGAGTTTTAGATCAATTTTGATGGAGAAGAACATTAATACTATAATGTAATTTTGTTTCATGTTTTCTATTTTTTCTCAATATGATATGGCTTGATTTTGTTTTCAAATCCTTGCAAAGGCAATTAATGTATACACGTATTTTGTAGTGCATTTTGTGTTGAGTTTTACTTTTGATTTTTATAATTGTTGTTATACAAACTTTATATGTTTGAAAATAATAAGTTAAGTAAAGAATTCCATAATTAAAATGTTAGAATATTAACATTTACCACAATTTAATGAGAAAAAACATAGTGAGAAAATGATAGTGAATAAGTGAACATGGCTATCAATAAGGAAATAGGACTTTGGTACTTATTGGCAATCTTTTGTAATGAAAAGATAGAAGAAGAAAAAAATTTGAAAATTATTGGAATGGAAACGTATTGGTGGTGGTGGTGTTGGTGGGAGGGAAAAAGAAAGAGAGCTCAAATTGAAAAATTGCATTAGGATTCTAGAGAGGGATTTGCATTAGTGCCTACTTGGTATGTTCTTTTTCTTGTGTAATTGAAAGAAGGAAATTTTGAAATGAACATACTTTCAACATTGATAATCACATGATGGTGATGTATTGAGGCAACAAGTTGCCGAAAAGGAATTTAAAAAAAAAAATCATTTCAAAGTTTTTTAATAAGAAGAATTTGATTTTAGACAAAAGGATTCATTAGTCCTTTTGTAAAACTTAACACGATTGGTTCATTCATGTTTGGACCCTTTAGCTTTCAAATTTATTTATGAATGGGTACGTTTGATGTTGGATATCGTAGTACAAGGGTTAGCTTTAGCACATGTCTATCGAGTAATTAAGTAATGTTGAATATTCCATTTTGAAAATAAAATATTGCATAATATTTGAAAAGATTCTTCATTTTTCTTCACAAAAGTTGTTTCTTTGAAATTTATTTTTTTGTGAAAATTTCAACATTTATATATATATAATTTGTGTTGAAGCCCCCAAGGTAATAGTATGGATATTCATGAAACTAGAGGATCAATTGTAGTCCATGGTGGGTGGTGAAAGATAAATAAAAGGAAGAATAAATGAGGAAGAAAAAGAAAGTGTTGTTCCTTTGATTTATCAAAAGGGTATCAAAACAACACATTTGCTTTGTGAATTATAGTTGTCCATGATCCATCAACTTACTTAATGCAATCAATCCCAACATGTTTATGAAAGGAAGTAAAAGCTTTGCAAAAGATATTGATTGTCAAATAAAACATATTATGATCATGGAACAACCAATTGATCAAATTTGCAAAGAGTTTATTGACAAAAAATGATCAAACAACCAAGATTAAATTTGTTTGAAATTGTGAAGAAGATGATATAGATGATGAAAATTATAAAAACAACAAGGTTGCAAAGGAGGTGGAAGAAAAGAAAGGGGGGAAATGGAAGTTATTAAAATGTATGAATTTGATGGAAGTAATCAACATGCACAAAAAGTTACCATAGCATTACACATGCATCGATGTGATATTATCATAATTGTATGCAATTTATGGCCAATTGTGATTGAAGCATAACAATGAAATCCCAAGCTTCATCAAATTGTTGTTACAAGGTAGTTTGAATTTCATAAACAAATAATGAATTGTTTTATTGCTGATACTACATACATATTGGATTTAACAATTTCAATCATTAACATATATATTATCCAAGAATGCGTATGCTTAAATTTGATCCAAAAACATTTGTATTTATGGTATGCCACATACAAAAGATATGGAATCATCCATAATTAATGATAGTTTCATTTAAAGTTGTGTTTATTCACAATGAATTTGCTATGGGTTAGAATACAACTATCCTTACAACTTGAACATGTGCAAGGCTATTAAATGAGAATAACAATGAATAAAATGCTATGTAATTTCTTATCATTTGTTGAAACATTGATTTCTTCCAATTTAAGATATGTGGATAAATTATTGCAAAACATGTGCATATAATATAGAGTTGACCATGTGAGTAATAAAACACATGAAGCCAAATTAAAGTGTAGATATTTGAATAAATTTATTTCAACAATTCATATCAAATTATGTTAAAACTAAAAGTATATAATTTTACAATTTAACACAATGTTTGATGCATTGAATGTTGAATTGGAAGAATTTATTTTTGGCTTGTGTTCACATATGTGTTAAGATAAATAACAACAATTTCAAATTTTTATGGTATTATATTGTGATATTGAATCCAATTAAAATTAAATTCAATTTGTATCCTAGCCCTTAAAATTCAAAGGTGTCCTTTTATCAAATTCATCTCTCATTCCTTCATAGAATTAATTAACTATAATTGGCTGTCAATTTTTTTTGCCATGCTAACTTGTGAGGGTCACATGAATCCCAACTAGTAAAATTAATAGTAAATAAATGGATAACTCCATGACATGTGATAATATAGGGGTGGTTTTAACACATGTATATTGAATAATTCATTGAGTTTGAAGATCCCATTTTTGAAAATAAAATATTTTTTCAAATATTTCAAAGAATCTTGTTTCCATCACAAAAAAAATAAAATTAACAAAATATTTGTTGAAATTTTCAACATTTCTAAAGATAATATAATTTGTGCCAAAGTTATCAAGGTACTATGGTAATCATATTGCAAGGTACTTTGATATATGTGTATTTAGGACACATTGTGTTTGTTGTCATAGGTCTTAAATTCCACTTTGTTGACACTTCAAAACTTAGACCTTCACATAAAAAATTGAATTCTTTTACAAATCATAAAATGGAAAAATCAAGCAAATTTGAAAATATAACCCCTTTCAAACCCAAGATTAATTTTTTACATTTTTATTTTCAAAACATCACATGCTTTAAAATATAATGTAAATGCATGATCCAATTATATTATGTACATATTATATTAAAATTTAATGTTAAAAAAAACCTTAACTATTAATTTTTTAAAACATATATATAAGAATATAATACATGTGATAGAATTTACAACCAATATGAAAAACAAGATTATTGTATTATAAACACAAAAGGAGTTCAATGGTGTAGATGTCAAAGAGGTTCAAATCAACATTGTTTGGGTATATTGTTTTTGATATATCATAAGGTAAGGGTATATACACATTTTTAATTTATTTAACCAATGGGTAAAGGTATATTATTATTTTTTCCCATTAGGATAAGGTTCAAGTACCTTGTATCATATACCTTTAATTGGGGTAAAAAAAAAGGTAAGTCATTGTATCTTATTCAACAAAAATGGGATTTTTTTCACATTTTGGAATTTATTTAGACAAATTTTAAAGGCCTAAATATAATGGGACAATGCACACATTGTGATGTCAAATTACAATAATATAATTGCATAAAAATACTTCAATTTTTTTAATTTTTAAACATACATAAAATGACAAGTCATTGAGATCAAATTAGATAAGGTGCCACTTGCCCTACTAAACATAAATGTAAATGTAAAAATCAAAAATTTCCATATCAATAAGCTCAACATAATGATTTAATTGACCATTCTTCAAACTCCTATTTAACTAATGTGAACCCGGTGCATAATGCACCCGTGCCCCCCCCCCCCCCCCCCCCCCCCCCCCCCCCCCCCCCCCCCCCCC
>Ga0116231_10013731_pt1 | contig 11210 bp, 9 predicted proteins | sample S1TSphgellanicum_2_FD_89695 | JGI IMG/M metagenome (GOLD analysis project Ga0116231, IMG submission 89695) | Host-associated microbial communities from peat moss isolated from Minnesota, USA - S1T2_Fd - Sphagnum magellanicum MG | ecosystem: Host-associated > Plants > Peat moss > Unclassified...
CGCGGGGATGCGGATGCCGTACTCGCTCCAGCGCGCGCTCACCCGATCGCGCGTCGCGCGGTCCATCGCGATGTCGGGGGGCCAGACGCGGTCGTAGCCCTCGCCCTTGGTTTTGCGCGTCGCATCGATGCCGAGCTTGTGTCCGTACGAGACGAGGTACGACCCGCTGTGGTCGAGATCGTCGACGGGACCGGGCATCACGACGAGATCGCGCGACGCATCGACGTTATTGAGCGCGTACCACACGACCGAACGCGGGTCGTGCACGTCGACGTCCTCGTCCACGACGAGCAAACAGCGCGTGAGCATCATCATGTGCCCGAGGCCCCACAGCGCGTTCATCACTTTCTTCGCTTGCCCCGGATACGATTTCTTGATCGACACGATGCACAGGTTGTGGAACCCGCCTTCGACCGGCAAGTTATAATCGACGATCTCCGGAACGACCATCTGCAGTAATGGCAAGAAGATGCGTTCGGTCGTCTTTCCGAGCCACGCGTCTTCCATCGGCGGTTTGCCGACGACCGTCGCCGCGTAGATCGGCGTGCGGCGGTGCGTGATGCACTGCACGTGGAACGTCGGAAAGTAGTCCGCGAGGCTGTAGACGCCCGTGTGATCGCCGAAGGGGCCTTCGATGCGCAGGTCGTCGTTATCGACGTATCCTTCGAGGATGAACTCCGCGTCGGCCGGGACTTTCAAATCGATCGTTTTGCACTGAACCATGCGGACTTGGCGGCCGCGTAAGAATCCCGCGAGCGAGATTTCATCGACGATCGGCGGGAGCGGTGCGGTCGCGGCGTACGTGATCGCGGGGTCGGCGCCGATGGCGACGGCGACGGGGATACGCCTGCCCCATTTTTCGGCGTGCGCGCGGCCCTGCTTGTGCTTCTGCCAGTGCATGCCCATCGTCGTTTTATCGTAACGCTGCATGCGATACATGCCGATGTTTTGCGGGCCGCCGTCGGGGCTTTTGGTGAAGACCAGGGGCAACGTCACGAACGGGCCGCCGTCGAGCGGCCACGTCGTGAGCACGGGCAGTTTGGTGAGATCGACGTCGTACTCGACGACCTCTTGCACGGGTGCGTGCTCGATCGTTTTGGGAATCGCGAACGCGGCGGAGCCGAGCGAAAAGAGCTTCGCGATTCGTCCGTCGAGGGTCTTGGGAACGTTGAGTTGCACGGTGTTGCGCACGCGCTGTTCGAGATCGGCGAGCGACCGCGCGCCGAAAGCGAGCGCGGTGCGGCGCTCGGAGCCGAATTGATTGGTGAGGACGGGGAAGTCCGAGCCCGCGACGTTCGTGAAGAGCAGTGCGGGCCCGCCCGCTTTCACGACGCGGTCGGTGATTTCCGAGATTTCCAGGTAGGGATCGACGCGTGCGCCGATTTCGGCGAGTTCGCCCGCGCGTTTGAGCGCGACGACGAATTCCCCGAGCGAATCGAAGGCCATTACGGGGTGTTTCGACGCCTCGGCGAAGCGGGCCGTTTCGGACGAAGCGATCTTCGACGCCCAGCGGCGAAGAACGTCGAATGCAATTCTTTGCGATCATCCGTCGCCGAACCGAACGCTTCACGGACGAACAATTCGCGCCGCTTTTAGACGAAGAGGCGGCGCGAGTGCGGGCCTTATACGGCGAAGGCTCCGTGCGCGCGGCGTACAGTCGCGTCGACGTGCCCGGGGCGATTCTCCTATTGGAAGCGGCCGACGAAAGCGAAGCGGGCGCGCTCGTCGCCTCGCTGCCGTTTCTCGCGCGCGGAATGTCCGAAGCGCAGATCGTGCCGGTTAAAAGCTACCGGGGCTTTTCGTAAGACCGACGTTGCGATACGCGATCGCGCGGCGGCGCAGTTGGAGCGCGTATGCCACGAGGCCGATGCCCGCGAGGATCGCGTAGGCCGCGAAGACCCAGATTTGCGCGACGATCGCGACGAGGGGTACGAAGACGAGCACGACGCCCAGGACGATCGTCAGCGCGCCGATGACGATCAGCGTCGTCTCGCGCGGTACGTCGTGGCGGATGCGGAACCCGGCCCCGATTTCGAGCGCCCCCGCGATAATCGCCCAGATCGCGATGATCGTACCGAGCACCGCCGCGGCGATCGTCGGGAAGACGATCGCGAACAGGCCGACGAGCACGCCGACCACGCCGCGCGCGAGCATCGCCCACCAGGTTCCGGCTTCGGTATGCGGGTTACGCACGGCGTGCACGATCGCGAAAATGCCGTCGAAGAGCACGAATACGCCGAACGCGATCGCGACGACGATCGTCGCCGAGATCGGAAACGCGAACAGCACGATGCCGACGACGATCGCGAGGAGCCCGCGCACGAGCGGCTCGCGCCACGTCGTGGCAACTCGTGCGGCGCGGGATTCGGCGGTCCCCGTCGCCGGATCGCTATCGAGGATGGTCGTTCGATTTTGCATTTGCATCGCGCACGTTTCGTTCCCGAATTCTTGCCCCGGGAAACGTCGGAAGCGAGCTAGCGGGCGGTGATCACGAAGGCCGCGACCTCGAGCGCGTCGCCGCCCCGAAACTGTAACCAAAGTTTGTACGTCCCGCGTTCTTTCACGGCGACGTGCAGTTCCATATCCGGGGAGGACGGCTCGGTTTGGGAGAGCGCGGGCATCGGCATCTCCATGGCGCCCCCGCTCATCTCCATGCCCGGCATCGCGCCGCCCAGCGGCAGCGGGTGCACGTGTGCGTACGTCAGATCGCTGCCGTCGAGAAAGACGGCGTGCGCGAGCGCGCCGAGGTACGGATGCAGATCGCGTGCGGGTTTCCCATTTTCCGTCACGTGCACGCGAAGGTGCGATTCGCCGCCCGCGTCGATGGTCGTCGAGCTCAACGTCACGCGGTACGGGCCGGCCCGCACGACGTTGCCGGTCGGAGAGAGATCGCGCGCGGCGGGGGTCCCTTTCGTAGCCGCGAGATCGAGGTCGAAGCGGTAGACCTGCTGACCGAGGCCCACGGGCTCGGTGTCGACGTAGAGATGGTAGAGCGCCTGTCGTGGAAAGCGTTGCGCGATCGTGAAGTGTCCGTTCGCGTGCAAGCGCGGATGGACGTGCATGAACGTTTCGAAATCGTCGGAGACGATGATGAGATGACTGTATTTTGTCATATCGACGGTATAGCGGCGAATCGTCCCGAGATCGTCGCCGAGTGAGATATCGAGCGTTCGGACGAGTGGATCGCTCGGCACGGTGTGCGCGACGAGGGTCGCGAGGGCGCGTGCCTTGCCGGTTTGCAGGGCGTACGTGCCCGGCAACGTCAGGGGCTGCGCCGCCGGGAACGTCGCCGCGAGCATCGCGATGGAAAGGATGGCCGCAATTTTCACGTCGCTACCCGAGTTTTGCGCTACGGCGGCGCAAGCCTCGGTGACGTGTCGTCGAGTCCGCCTCTGGGCGGGGCGTCAGGTCTGACGGACTTTCTTATTCGGCGAGATCACGGGCGACGGCGACGGCTCGTTGCAGCCGCCTTCGGGCGCGCGCGGCGTCGCGAGCGTCGGCGGTGAGAGCAGTGCCGGCGGCCCGTTCAAGTTGAGGTAGTCGTGCAACGTCGGCGATTGGGCGTCGCGGAAGGTCAGTGCCGGGAGGTTGAACTTCTGCGAGATCGTCGCGATGATCGCCGTATGTTCGTGCGGCACGTTGCTCACGCCGTGCGGTTTGCTGTACGGCGAGACGACGACGAAGGGCACGCGGCAACCCGTGATGTTGAACATTCCCGGATAGTCCGTCGCCGCGAGCATCGGCTGGATCGCGTCGGGTTCGACCGCGGCCGCCGGCGGCACGTGATCGTAATAGCCGCCGTGTTCGTCCCACGTGAGCATGATCATCATTTTCGGCCACAGCGGCGAGGCGATGCACGCGTTGATCATCGTGTACAGAAAGATCTCGCCGATCGCGATGTCCTGAGGATTCTCTTCATCCCCGCCGGTCGAGTTGAACGAGTTTTCGGCGAGGCCGATCACGCCTTGCTGAATCGCGGCCGGGAGCGTCGAAACGATCGACTGGAGATACGGAAAGAGCGCACCGCCCACGTCGTCGGTCGCGCCGAACTCGGGGTCGACGTACGAAACCGACGGCAAGGTTCCGGCCGCCAAATCGGCGAGGAACTCCGAGTTCGGTGCGAAGTGCGTCGGATGATTTTCGACGTTTTGCGGGATGATCGCAACGCCGGGAAGATCGATGAAATAATCTTTCCACGTGACGCCGTATTTCGTCATCATGTCTTGCAGCGTGCCGTTGGCCGGGCCCGGGCCTTCGAGCGACGCGTCGTTCGTCGCGATGTATCCCTGCGACGTGCCCGAGAGCATGTAGCGATGATTGGGATAGGTCTGCGCCGTCGCCGAGCAATACGCCCGATTGCCGACGCAGAACGTGTTGGCGAGCGAATAGAGAAATGGCAGATCCGTGTTATCGAAGTAACCCATCGCTTCTAAGTCGGTGGGCGGGAAGCCGTCCATCGCGCCCTTGTCGATCTGATCGCGCGTGGCCGTCCACTGCTGATTGACGCCGTTGGGCTGACAGGTATCGGGCAAATGGAAGACGTGCTGGTATCCGCCGGTATACGGATTTTTGTTCATGGGTTTACCGTTCGCATCGAACGTGAAACCGTCGAAGAGCGGCTGCCCCTGCACCGGCAACATCCCGAAGTAATTATCGCACGAGTGATTTTCCATCATGATCACGACGTAGTATTCGATCGGATTGGTCGTGTCGGCCTGACCCGCCATGCGGCTGAGATCGGGTAGCGAATTCGGTGCGCGGTTGTTGATCGAGACCGTGCCGAGCGGGAACGTGTACGCTTCGCCGACCCCCGTGTCGGGAACGGCCGTCGGGCTCGCGGCCGTCGTAGGGGAAGGAGAGACGCCGGGGACGCCGGGCGAGCCCGTTCCTCCGGGCGCGGTGGTACCGGTCCCGCCGACCGGCTGCGGCGCTCCGGGCGACCCGACGGTCGCGCCGCCCGCGCACGCGGCCAATAGGCTCGCGCTTGCGGATGCAGAGATGAACGTGCGACGAGAAAGTTTACGAGCCACGGTGCATGACGATCATTGACATCGTCTCGAGCATCTCACCGCGAAGGTTATCCTGTCCGAAGCCCAGGGGCAGCACAGCTTTCCGATTGCGAATCGGGCCCCGTCGATTCTGAAGATCGCTCGTAGCGGGGGCGACCCTCGGTCTAGAGAACTTCGCCGCGTGTTCCAGGAGGGCGGAGCAGAACAAGCCGACGTTGCGATGCTCGTCGACTTCGGCACGTACCTGCGGCGCCTTCGGATGGAACGACGGCTTTCGCAAAGCGAACTTGCGGAACGTGCGAACATGAGCGTTGAAGCGATCTCGGCGCTCGAGCGCGGCGTCAGAAAGCGACCGCAAGTGGGCACGGTCGATCTTCTGGGCACGGCGCTCGGGCTCGATAACGACCAGAGGCGCGCGCTGCGTGAGGTATCGCGCTCGGCGCCCCGCACGTTCGCGCGTGCGGCGCCCGCGATAACGCCGCCCGACCCCGCTGCGAATAATCTTCCATTCAATCTCACCTCATTCGTCGGCCGCGAGACGGAGATGGCAGAGATCGTGGAGTCCGTCGTGCGCCATCGGCTCGTCACGCTCGTCGGGCCGGGCGGCATCGGCAAGACGCGAACCTCGCTGCAAGTCGCGTCCCGTCTCGAACCCGCGCGTGACGGTGCGTGGTTCGTGGAGCTCGCGCCCCTAACGACGGGCAGCTACGTGCCGACGACGATCGCACAGGCGATGAAACTCAGCATGGCGCAGAGCGGCGACCCGCTCGAAGATCTGGTGCTGGCGCTCGCAAACCGCTCGTGCCTTTTGGTTCTCGACAATTGCGAACACGTCATCGATGCGGCGTCGGCGGTCGTCGCGGCGATCGTGCGCCGGTGCGCGGGCGTACGGGTGCTCGCGTCGAGCCGTCAGCCGCTCGGCGTCGCCGGCGAATCCGTGTATCGAATGCCCGCACTCGCACTGCTGCCGCACGTACCATCGGAAGCGCGAACGCTAACCGCGGCGCAAGCACTCGCGTCGCCCGCCGTTGCGCTCTTCGTCGATCGCGCATCCGCAGCCGAGCCGCGCTTCCGACTAACGGACGAGAACGCCGCAACGGTGGCACTTATTTGTCAGCAGCTCGACGGCATACCACTGGCGATCGAACTCGCGGCACCGCGCACGAAGATCTTTACGCCGCAGCAACTCTTGAACCGGCTCGAGGAGCGGTTCCGCGTGCTGACCGCAGACACGCGCGATCTGCTGCCCCGGCAGCAAACCTTACGCGCGCTCATCGATTGGAGCTACGATCTTCTCGGCGACGCCGAACGCGCGACGTTCCGCGCGCTCGGTATCTTTGCGGGCAGCTTCACGTTTGAGGCCGCTGCCGCCGTCCTGGCACCGCGGCTCGACGAATTCGACGTCATCACCGTCCTCGCGGCACTTACGGATAAATCGCTCGTACTCGCGGACGAAGCCGGCGAAACCAAGCGCTTCCGATTGCTAGAGACGACGCGCGCGTACGCGCGCGAAAAACTTCACGAAGCGGGCGAGGTCGATATCGTCGCGCGCAATCATCTTGCGCATCTGCGCGATCTCTTCCAAGCGAGTGTCGCCAATCGCGAACGCACCGGCAACGGTGCCGGGCACGAACGCCTCTTCGCAGCCGAACTCGACGACGTACGGGTCGCTGCGGATTTCTCGCTCGGCAGCGATCAGGTCGTCTGCGGCGCTGAGATGCTTGCGGCGATCAACGGCATCAGCTGGACGCACGTCGGGCACGGCAGCGAAGGGCTGACGCGATTGCAAGCGTTTCGCGATGCGCTCGGCTCCGAGCGTCCGGCGCTGGTCGCGCGGCTTTGCGCGTGGATCGCCGTGCTCGCGCGCGAACTCGGGCGGCGAACGCTCGCGGGCGAAGCGTCGGCAGCGGCGGTGTCGTGCGCCCGGGCCGCGGGCGATCCGCTGGTACTTGCGACCGCGCTCGCCCGCCATGCCAACACCATGGTCTCGCTCGAACGGCTCGAAGACGCGCAGGCCGCGCTTGCGGAGGCCGAGCAGTATCCGGCGCCGTCCGCGATGCAGCAGCGCCGGATCCTCGAGGCGCGCGCAAACCTCCAGCGCTTATCGGGGCGTTTGGATGAGGCGGTCGTGACGTGGGAGAGCGTGCGCGAGCAACTCCGTATGATCGGCGACTCGGGCGACGAGCGTGTCGCATCGGTCTGCCTTTCGGAATGCGAATTTCAACGCGGCAATACCGCTCGGTCGATCGAACTTATCGAAGAGCTGTTGCCCAGTGCCAGGCTGGCGGCAGACTGGGGACTCTACGCGCGCGCACTCTGCGATCTCGCCGCGTACCGCTTCGCGTCCGGTGAGCTCGCCCCGGCGAAGCGCTGCGCGCAGGAGGCGACGCGGCTCGCAGCCGAGCGCGACGGCACGTCATCGTATCTTTTCATCGGGCTCGAAATCATCGCGCTGATCGACGCGCGTAGCGGCGAAGCGGCTCGTGCCGAGCAGATTGCGAGATGGACGTCGGCCCTCGATCGCCCGATCGATCGCCGCCGCGATTTCGTCGCGGCGACGATCTACGATGAGCTTATGGGCGCACTTCCCGGCGGCGCAGAAGCGCGCGGGACGTCGTTCACGAGCCTCGGCCTTCGTGAGATCGTCGCGCTCGCGACCGCGGACTAACGGCGGACGTCAAACACGGGTGCATTGCATGTCCGTCGTCGCTCCGTTCGAACTTTTTTGCTTCGTCGTGTAGATGGTCGCGTTGTACGGCGTGATTTCGTACGTCGGCGTAAATTCGTGCGTCGATGAATTCGGTTGCGCCTGAAGATACGTGATCGCGCTTGAGAACGTGATGTCGAACGGTCCGATCGAAAATTCGCTGAGCTTGTAGGCGTCGAAATCGCCGTTGTCTTGCGTCGCGATCATGTCGAGCGTTCCGTCGTAGGTCGAGATCGCGTAGCGGCGCGCGAAGTGCGCGGAGGTTTCGGTAAAGACTTTGCCGTTCGCGCTCATCGCACTGGTCACGGTGTACGAAATACCCGAAGACGATTGCGGCGTTTGCACGCATTTGTACGTGCCGGCGAACTGATTCATCTCGGAGAGGCTCGGTGAACCGGTCGCGTTCTTGCCGCCTTGGATTCGTTCGTTGCTTCCGCTCGCGAGCGCTGCGACGGGCAGGCTCGCGATGAACGCTACGACGAGGGAAAGCGTTCGAATCTTCGTCGCCATCACGGACTCGTTGCAGGTGCCGGTGCGATTGGAGCCGTGTACGTCGTGCCGTCCGCGAACTGTGCGGAGAGCACCGTGCAGATGACCGATCCGTCGTTTGGCGTAGGCCGCGCGGAGAAGACCATCCCTTTGCCATTATCGCGGAATGTCGTGTTCGTCGTCGCGCCGGGCGCAAACGTGCCGACGTCGGGGATGACGATGCGCGATGCCTTCGCGAAGTCGATCTGAAACACGATCTTGTTCGCGGCGACGCTCGCGTTATTCGTAAACTTCACCGTAAAGAAGTTATAGCCGTGTCCGATGTTGAGTTCCGTATTGCCGAAGAGCCCGAATCCAGAACTGAGCGTCTTGTACGAACATCCCGGAGCGATCGCGATCGGCGGTGCAGCGTTCGCTGGAGCGGGAGAAGCTTGCATCGCGCTGGTCGTCGTCGCCGCAGACGCGGACGACATGAGCGGTGCGGGTGCGCAGAGCGCGAAGACCGATGCCACAACGTAGAAATGTTTTCGGCGAGCATTTAAGAGACGCATGTACGATTTCCGTTCGGTGAGGGAGATGGGTGTAGTATCGTGTATCCGGCGCCGCGAACGAACGGACGAGACGTACGCTAACCCGTACAAATCGTAACGTGCGCGCGCGACGCGCGAGCTTGCGCTACACCCGCGTACAGGAATAATCGAGCGTTCCATAGCGCGGCGACTTCGCTGTCACCAGGAGTACGTTCGCGTCGCGTTTGATCTCGAACGTGGGCGTGAACGTATTGCTCGGCGCACTCCCACCGTGTGCGCTCGGATTCGCCTCCGAAAAAACGAGGTCGGTTCCGTGCGGTGCGTAGCTCGAAAGCGCGTAGTTCACGGTACCGCCCGCGGTGCTCGTGCGCGTAAATGCTAGCGAGCCGTCCGAACTCGTGAAAGGCGTCACCGTCGTGGGCGACTGCAGAACGAATGTCCCATCTTGCGGGCTCGCCATCCCACTGACTTCGAACGAACTCGTTGACACAGGCCCAACCGAGCACGACCAGCTCCCCGCGAACCGTTTCAACGTCGCGAGCGTGGGAGGCTTCGCGGGGTTAGCGGGGCCTTCGGTTATTTGGCCTCCGCCCGAGCCCAGATTTCCCATGGTTTGCGCCTGCTGTGCGCAGATCGCGGCGGGCGGTCCGCACAGTGCGGCGATGGCTGCTGCGGCGATAAGCGGCGCCGGAATGTGAAAAGAGAAACGGTTACGCATCGCAGAGACCTCGCTTTGAAGCGTGAGTGCCGGGATCTGGGATCCGCGGCGGCATGCGTCGATTGTCGCCTTCCGCGTTTCGAAAGCGAACGAACGAAGCGCACACCGCTGCGTACGAGTTCGAATTGTACGGGTTATCGTACGAGTCGGTCGTTCTCAGATGCCGACGGCTACGCGACAATGGTGTCACCAGCATGCCGCATGATTTTGTCGTTAGCCTCGATCTGGACGATACGTTGATTATCGATAACCGGCTCGAACGAACCGTCGCGCTCGCTCGCCTCGAAACGCTTGCGTCCGAGTACGACGCGCGCTACGACCGTGCGGCGGCGGAATTCGTCATCGATGAATTTCTCTCACGCGAGCGCGATAGCGATCGCGATACGGATACGTTCATCGGCTGGTTTTACGAGCGCTTCGCACGGGCCGGTCGCGCCGCCGTGAACGCGGCCAAAGAGTATCGCGACGCCGTGGTTGCCGCGGCGGCCGCTCACGTCGTCGCGATTCCGGGCGCGCGCGAGACGCTCGCCGAGCTCGACCGATTGACGATTCCGCACGCGATCCTCACCAACGGCTGGACCCCGCTACAAGAAGAGAAAGCGCGCTTGATTGGTTTTCGCGGCCCGGTCTTCGTGAGCGAGCGAATCGGTGCACGCAAGCCCGCACCCGAAGCCTTCGCCGCACTGCGCGAACATTTCGGTGTCCCGTTCGGCCGCATCTGGCATGTGGGAGATAACCCACGAGCGGATTGCGGCGGAGCAAAAAGCGTCGGCATGACGACGGTCTGGTTCGATCGGTACGCCGAGCCGTACCCCGCAGGCATTCAGGCGCCGGATTACGTCATTCACTCGCAGTGGGAGTTGCTCGCGCTCCTAACGCATAGCGCAATTGACACCTAGTCAACCAGACCGTTACGCTCGGTGATGAAGACCGTCGGCGTTTGAAGCGAACACACACTTTTCGGCCCTGATCGTGCCCATTGCGAAGATCGTCACCGCCTGAGTTTACAGGACGCGTTTGCGAAGTGTGGTGGAGATGCGCTCTACGACGATGACGAGTCCGAAATTGACGATGAGATAAAACGATACGTCGCGATATTGGAAGAGGTTCATCGCCGAGAGCAATTGGAAGCCGATGCCGCCCGCGCCGACGAACCCGAGCACGATGCTCGAGCGGATGTTTTCATCGAGGCGGTAGAGCGCGATGCCCAAAAGTGATGGTGCGACGCCCGGCACGACCGCGTGCGTGAACACGGCCGTTCTACCGGCTCCAGTAAGCGAGAGCGCCTCGACGGGCCCCATATCGATGTCCTCGATAACCTCGGCGAATAATCGCCCGAGCATGCCGATTGAATGGACGGAAAGCGCGAGCACGCCGGCAAACGCGCCGAGCCCGACCGCGGTCACGAAGAGCAAAGCCCAGACGAGATCGGGGACGGCGCGGAAGAACGCGATCGCGGCACGCGCGAGGTAATAGACGATCGGCGACGGCGTCGTATTGCGTGCTGCCAGCACGGCGAGCGGGATCGCGAGGACGACGCCCGCGACCGTTCCCAAGAGCGCGGTGTCGAGCGTCTCGAGCGTCGGCCGAAAGGCTTCGCTCCAAAGCGAAACGTTCGGTGGGAAGGCGCGATGCACGATGTCCGCCATGCCGTGAACGCCCGTAAGCAATTCTTGCGGGCGGGCATTGGTGATGACGGCGGCTTGCACGAGCAGTGCGAGAAACGCCGCGACACCGGCGATGACAAGAAGTCGCCG
>Ga0116231_10013732_pt1 | contig 11209 bp, 8 predicted proteins | sample S1TSphgellanicum_2_FD_89695 | JGI IMG/M metagenome (GOLD analysis project Ga0116231, IMG submission 89695) | Host-associated microbial communities from peat moss isolated from Minnesota, USA - S1T2_Fd - Sphagnum magellanicum MG | ecosystem: Host-associated > Plants > Peat moss > Unclassified...
AACCCTCACCCTTCCCACCGCTGCGCGGTGGGCCCCTTCCCTCTCCCGCAAGCGGGCGAGGGAGTTTTGCATCGGTCAAACTCAAGTGAGGTTGGTATTATACCAGGCTAGACGGATTTGGACTCGTGCCCGGCCGAGACCCCCCACCCCGACCCTCCCCACGAGGGGGAGGGAGAAGAAAGGGGGCTTATACCATTGAAATGTTTGCGTTAATTTGTTGCGCAGGTGTGTGACTCCCACTGCCACAAGGGGGAGGGAGACGACACGTTCGGTACTATGCGGGTGGATCGTCGAGGAGGGGGCGGAGGGGGCCGAGGTGGGGTTCGTAGCGGCGCCAGCGGGCTATGGCGTCACGGTAGATGGGTTGGCGGGCTTGCCATTTGCTGGGGGTTTTGACGATGCGGGGATTGCGCTCGGGGTGGAGGCAGGTCTCGTTCCAGGGCAGGCCGGTGGCGGCGATGATGCGCGGTATGATGCCGGCGGGGTTTGCCGTCAGGGCCTCGTATTCCACTTCGAAATAGCGGTCTGGGGGCAGGATTTTTCGCCAGTGATCGGTGAGGCGGCGGTAGGCGCGGAAATATTTTACAAGATCCGCGCCGCCGGTCGGGAAGGCCAGCAGCGGGTTGAAATGCGTCTGGTGGATGGAGAGCGCGGTGTCGATGGGGGCGCGGCGGCAGTGGATGATGGTGGCGCGGGGGAACGCCATGTGGATGAGGCCGGCCCAGATGAAGTTGAAGGGCATCTTGTCGGTGACGCGCGGCTTGCGGCTGTTCTTGTGCAGGATTGCGAGATAATCCCGCGCGGCGCTGGCTAGGAACGGTGCTTCCAGCCTGGCGGCGTTGGCGCTGAGCCAGGCCGCGCCGCGCTCGTTCCAGAAATTCAGTTCGCCGCGGGCGGTGACATCCGGGTGGCAGGAGATGATCTGTTCGACCAGCGTGGTACCGGAGCGGGGCATGCCCATGATGAGCACCGGGCTCGCATCAGGGCTGCCCAAGGCGGGCGCCTGCGCTATCACGTCCGGCGTGAAGCGGGATATCATGCGGGTGATTTCGGTGTCGAAGGCGGCGGCATCGAATTGGCCGAGTTGGCGCCGTAGATCATCGGCGGCGTCGAAGGCGCGCATGGCGCGGGCAGGGTCGTTGAGATCCGCGGCGGCTTTGCCGAGGGCCAGGTAGACGCGCAGGCGATGCGCATTCTCCAGGCCCGGTGATTCCAGCGCTGCCTCCATGCGCGCCAGGAGGCCGGTTTCCTCGGGGGTTATGGGGCGGCAGCGGGCGAGATCGTAGTAGCTGCCGGCCATCAGGGGGGCTGCTTCGATCGCGCGGGCGAACTGGATCCTTGCTTCATCGAAGCGGCCGGAATCGGCGAGAAGATTGCCGAGCAGATCGAGCGCCATGGCGTTGTTGCGGTCGAGTGCGAGGATTTGGCGCAGCAGTTTTTCGGCTTCCGCCTCGCGGTCGTCGATGAGGAGCGCGCGGGCGGCGCCGAGGCGGCCGAATTTGGTTTTGGGGCCGGTGGCGGCGGCGCGGCGGAAGCATCCGGCCGCTTCCTCGCGATGGCCGAGGGTGAAGACGAGCGCGCCGGCACGGAACCAGGCTTCGGTGTGGGCGGGGAGCAATTCGGTGGCGCGGTCATAGGCACGAATGGCGGCGGCGGCATCGCCGCGTTTTTCGAAGGCGATGCCCATGCGGAACCAGGCATCGGTGAGGCGCGGGTTGCAGGTTATCGCCTGGGTGAAGGCGTCGATGGCCTCGGAGAGCAGGCCTAGCTCGAGGCAGGCGAGGCCGAGATCGTGCTGGATGGTAGCGTTGGCTGGTTGCAGACGGGCGGCTTCGCGCAGATGTGGGATTGCCTCGGCGGGACGGCCGGCCTTGAGGGATTTTACGGCACGGGCAAGGTTTGGGGCGGCGGGGGGCGGCATGGCGGCTCAGATTCCTTGCTGGATGAATGTTGGCCCTTGCCCTCCGTTTTGCCATGCAAGCTGGGGCAATGCGCGCCCATCGAGGCTGATGATTGGCCGGTGGTGCAGGCTGTTCACGATGAAGGCGGCTTGCGACTTGTGAAGGTCGGCGGGGGTCAGTTCGCGCTCGGTGGCGGCGCCTTGTTCCAGGATGAGCGCGCGGGCGATGCCGGGGAGTGCGCCTTCCGCTATGGGGGGCGTGAAAGCCTCATGACCGAGCATGATGAAGAGATTGCCGGCGGTGGCCTCGGCGACGCGGCCGGCCGTGTTCAGCAGAATGGCGTCGTCGGCGCCGCGCCTCCCGGCTTCCTGGCGGGCCAGGATACTGTCGAGATAGTTGAGCGTTTTCAGGCGCGAGAGGGGAGAGTGCTCGTTGCGGCGGGTGACGCTCGCGATGATGACACGGGCGGGCGGTGGGGGCGGCGGCAAAGGAGCGGCGGTGATGAGACAGGTTGGGCGGGGCGCGCCGGGGGGAAGCACGCCGCGCGGGGCTGGGCCGCGGGTGAGGGTGAGGCGGATTGCCGCCTGGGGGCTGGGGTGGGCCGCGAGGATTTCGGCCATGGCTTGCAGCAGGGCGTCGTCGGGCCAGGGGAGGGGGAGGGCCAGGATCGCGGCCCCGGCGCGCAGGCGCGCGAGGTGACGGGGCGCGTGAAGCGGAATACCGTTTTCGGCGCGCAGGGTTTCGAACAGGCCGTCGGCGAGCAGGAAGCCGCGGTCGGCGGGGTCGATGGTTATTTGGGTGGCGGGTTTGAGCGCGCCGTTGATCCAGGCGAGAGTCATTCCGGCGGAGTGCCGAGGGCGCTGAGCAGCGGGCGTGCTTTCAACATCATTTCTTCGTATTCGCCGGCTGGATCGCTATCGGCGACGATGCCGCCGCCTGCGGCTATACGGATGGTGTTTTGCGTGATCGTGGCGGTGCGGATCAGAATGCTGCTGTCCATCGCGCCATCGGCGCCGAGCCAGAAGATGCTGCCGCAATAAGGGCCGCGGGCGATCTGCTCGATATCGTGGATGATTTGCATGGCGCGGATTTTTGGGGCGCCGGTGATGGAGCCGCCGGGGAAACAGGCGCGCAACAGATCGGCGGCTGTGGCGCCGGGGCGTAATTGGCCGCGCACGCAGGATACAAGGTGATGTATGTGGGGGAAAGTTTCGAGACGGGCGAGTTCGGGCACGCGGACGCTGCCGAATTGGGCGACGCGGCCGATATCGTTGCGCAGGAGATCGACGATCATCAGGTTTTCCGCGCGATCCTTGGGGCTGTTGAGAAGTTCGTCGGCCAGGGCCGCATCCATTTGCGGATTTTGTGAGCGCGCGCGTGTGCCCTTGATGGGGCGGGCCTCGATGCTGCCGCCCTGCGAGACCCCGACGAAACGTTCCGGGGAGACGCTGGCGATGGCGACATGTTTGCCGCATGCGAGGAAGGCGCCGTAGGGGGCCCGGTTACTGGCGCGCAGGGCGAGATGGATGTCGGCGGGGGAGAGGTTTTCGGGGATGCGGGCGGAAAAACCGGCAGTGATGTTGGCCTGGAAAATATCGCCGGCGCGGATATAGGCGATGGCTTGCGCGACGCGGGCTTCGTGGAGGGCGCGGGGGATCTCCTGGTGCCAGAGGAGATTGGGCAGGGGGTGATCTTTGGCGGGACGAGAAGCCGCACCCTTCCCGCCGCTTCGCGGCAGGCCCCTTGCCTCTCCCGCAAGCGGGAGAGGGAGTTTATGGCTCAGTATCTGGGCTTGGCGCGCAGCCGCAAGAGCGGCGCGTGCGGCCGGGTCGGTTTCCGGGAGGCCGGTGCTGATGAGCCAGAAACGGTTTTGCAGATGGTCCCAGGCGAAGACCAGGTCGTAGAAGCCGATGAAGTGGTCGGGTATCCCCGCGGATGCGTGGCGCGATATGTTTTCGAGCTGGGCCGCGGATTCGTAGGCGAGGAAACCGGCGGCGCCGCCGGCGAAAGGCACCGGCGCGTCGATGGCAAGGCCGCTGAAGCGGTGCAGGAAATTGTCGAGGATGGCGAAGCCGGAGCCCTGATCATGCATCTCGAAGGGCGAGACGCAGAGATAGCTGAAGCGGGCGCGCGGCCCTTCGCCCTGGCTGTCGAGCCAGACGGTTCCGGGATCGTGCTTGAATGCCTGGAAGACGGAAACCGGATCTTGCCAGTTCAGCTCCAGTACATGGCCGGCTTCAGGCGCCAAGCTGTTCCAATCGGCCTGCAATGTCCGCCGGCTTCATGGTGTCGTCGAGCACGCCGATAAAGTTTCCGTCCGGACCCATGACGTAGATGATGGAGGAATGGTCCATCGCGTAGTCGCCGCCCTTCAATTCGTGACGCTGGGCATAGACGCGAAAACCTTGCTCCACCGGCGCCAATGCGGCCGGTGTGCCGGTGAGGCCGATGAATTCGGGACCGAAGGCTTTCGCGTAGTCGCCGATCACCTTTGGCGTGTCGCGCTGCGGATCGACGGTGACGAAGAGCACGACCAGTTTTTGCCTGGCGGCGGCGGGAAGCTTGTCGAGTGCCGCGCCGATGTCGCTGAGCGTGGTGGGGCAGGCATCGGGGCAATGCGTGTAGCCGAAATACATCAGCCGCCATTTGCCGGCGAAGGTTTTTTCGGTGACGGTGTTGCCGTCGCCATCGACAAGGGTGAAGGGGCCGCCGATGGCGGGTGCGGCGGCGTGGGTGAGATGCGGCAGGCCGGCCGCGAGGGCGAGGCCGGCGAGCACGATGGCGCCGGCCACGATGGCGACGATGCCCTGGCGGGTTGCCATGTCAGGCCGGCGGGGCCGCGGCCGAGATCGGCTGCACGGGGGCTTTGACGTGGATGCCGGGCGATTTGGCGAAGGTGAGATCCACCTCGACGTTTTGGCCGGCGACCAGCGGGTGTTTGAGATCCATCAGCATCACGTGCATGCCTTGCGGGGCCAGGGTTATTTTTGTGCCTGCCGGAAGCGGCAGGGTGTCCATGTCGGTCATGCCGGACATGCCGTTCATCTGCGTGGTTTTGTGCAGCATGGCGGCGCCGGCATCGGGCGAGGAGATTCCGGTGAGCGTGTCACCGGCGGGGCTGGTGAGGGACATGTAGACCGCGCCGGTTGTCTGGCCGGGGGCCGTGGCGCGGGCCCATGCGTCGTGCACCGAAACCGGGGTTTGCGCGAAGGCGGGCAGGGTGACGAGGGGAAGGAGGTATTTGGCCAATTTTCGCATGTCTTGTGTCCTTGTCCGGAAAGAAAGGCCTTCTTTTCTGAAGAAAAGAAGCAAAAGACTTTTATTTCTCCACCTGTTCCCACGTTGGAAGGACTGGCCCTGATCTTGCCGCAGCACCAGACATAAAAGTCTTTTTGCTTCTTTTTCTTCAGAAAAAGAAGACTCTTCTGTTAAGATGTGTTCCCCAGCGCGGCGGGGGGTGGCGACTCGGTCATCTGGTGTGCCGGCGCGGATTCGGCAATCTGCTGCACGGGGATGGGGTTTTCATGCACCACGTGGTTCAGCACGGTGGTGACCGGGGTGGCGATGTGCAGGCCCAATTCCTTGAAGCGGATCATCATGCGGCGGTTGAATTCGCGCTGCACCGCCCAGCGGCCGGCATCGGTGCAGACGATCTGGCCGGCGATGGTGACCACGCCGGCATCGACCTTGTCCACGCCCCAAAGTTGCAGGTCGCTGCGGATCATGTCGGAGAAGCGGCGGTCGGCGCGCATGGCTGTGGCGATTTCGCCCAGCACCTCGCACACATGGTCGCTATCCTCCTCGATCGGGATGTTCACGGTGACGGCCGCGTTGCCGATGCCGCGATTGACGTTGGTGACGGTGGAGACGGAGCTGAACGGGATGATGTGCACCGATCCGTCGCCGGCGCGCAGCCGCACGGTGCGGATGGAGAGGTTTTCCACCGAGCCGGAGAGGCCGGCGACGGTGACCCAGTCGCCCACCTGCATGGCGTTTTCGACCAGCAGGAAGATGCCGGTGATGAAATCCTGCACCAGTTTTTGCGAGCCGAAGCCGATGGCGACACCGAGTATGCCGGCGCCGGCGAGCAGCGGGGCGATATCGACGCCGATTTCGGAGAGCGCGGTGAGGCCGAAAATGGCGGCCAGCGTGCCGAGCAGCAGCGTGCGCAGCATCGGCTGCAGGGTGCGCAGCCGGGCGGATTTCACGATCTGCGCCTCACGCGTGAGGCGCGCCAGGTGGCGGTCCATCGAGGCGTTCACCCCTTCCCAGATGGCGAGCGCCACGGCGCCGGCGACCATGATGGTGATGAGGGCGGACATGAGCCGGCTGCCGAGCGCATTGGCACGGAACCAGTCGAGCGCATTGATGCCCCAGGCTTCCAGCATGGCGAGCGCGCCGAGCAGGATGAGAAAGCCCGAGACGGTGCCGCGCAGCAGCGGATAGTAGCGGTTGGCCCGCCCCTCCAGCCCCGGATAACGATGTTTCAGGTCCGGCGAGACGCGGAAGGCGCGGTCGAGCGCGCCGAGCACCACGATGGCGAAGAGGCGCACGACGATACTGACACCGAGGGTGACCAGGAAGAGGTGCCAGATCCGCAGGTAGCCGTGGCGTATCTCGGCCGCCCAGACCAGCCAGAGTCCGGCGATGTAGAAGATCGCCATCAGATGCCAGATGGCGGCCACCCGGTTGCGGATTGTGCCGGAGAAGCTGGGTTTTTCACGATGCGAGCGGATCATCTCGGCGACCGGGCGGCGGCATTGCAAGACGATGATGATCAGGAAGAGGTGCACCATGAGGAACACGGCCTTCATGAAGGCATCGGTCGCAGCTTGCGGCAGCCCGAAGAGCAGGCCGATCTGCGAGGCGGCGAAGCCGAAGGCGCCGACCGCGAAAATGCGGCGCACCCAGACCAGGGCATAGGCAGCGCCCTGGTCGGTGACATGCAGCAGCCGCAATTGCGGGTGGGACGGCGCGACGAACATGCGGGTGACGCAGGTGGCCAGGCGGCATACGGCATAGGCCAGGATGGCGGCCTGCAGGATTTCCTTGATATGCGTGGTGCCGAGCAACGTGCCGGCGTAGCCGACGCCGAGGAACACGGCGAGCGGCACCAGATCGAGCAGGAACATCATGATCACGAATGGCAGCCGCTTCAGGGCCCGGATGGTGCGGGTGAAGCGGCGGCGGCGCAGCGCGTGCTCGACCACCACCTCCTTCGGGCTTTCCGCGGGCTCGCCGCCATCGGCGCCGGCGAGATCGGGATCGAGACCGGCGGTTTGCAGGGGTTCGATGGCGATCGGCGGCAGCGGGCCGGAATCGGCCTCCATCTCGCGGCCTTCGCGTTCCAGCGTTTCGGTGCTGTCGTCTTGCGCTTCGGCGGTCTCGGCTTGGGTATCGGCCGCGGGGGCGTGGGCGGCGATGCCGCGCATCGGGCGGCGTAGCAGGAGGTAGGTGCCCCATTCGGCGAGGATGGCGGCGGCGAGCACGGCGGCGAGGCGCCAGGCGGCATCCAGCGCCTTGGCCCGCAGCACGGGGTCTTGCACGGTGCGCAGGGTGAAGGCCCATACGGTGGGCAGGTCGCCGAGGACGCGGCCGAAAGAGGCGAATTGGTGCGACAGGCCCGAAAGCCAGGTGGTGCCTTCGCTGATGACCTGGGCGCCGACGCTGTTGGGGGCGAGCGGCACCGGGCTATCGGCCGGTTTCGGCGCGGCGGCGGCGGTGGCTTTGGCAAAGGTTTCGAGCGTGGCGGCGAAGGCGGCGCGTTTTTGCGGGTCGTTCAGCAGGCTGAGCATCTGCTTGGCTTCCGCCGGCGTCAGCGCGGGCGGGGCGGCTGCGGTGGCTGGGGCGGGGGCATGCGCGGGCATGCCGGGCAGCGCGATCTGGGCGGCGGCCGGCCGGGGGGAGAGCAGCAGCAGGGTGACGGCGGCTGCGATGGCCATGCGTTTTAGCGGGTGCACAATGTGCTGCGACGCCTTATGTCGGAAGCATGACATCGGTTCTCGCGGTCCTTTTGGCTATTGCGATGCTTGGCGTGCTTGGCGTGCTCGGCGCAGGCATGCTCGGGCTGGTGCAGGGCGGGGGCAACCCGCGGCGATCAAACGCGCTGATGCGGGCCCGCGTTTTGCTGCAAGGGATCGCGCTTGTGCTGCTGGCGTTGCTGCTTCTCTCGCGGCATAGTTAAGAGGCACTCCTTCGAGGTGGTACGATGCCCTTGGATGCAAGCGGGGGCTTGCCGGGTCCGGCGCGCAATGTGCTGGGCGGGATTTTGCGGCTTTGCTCCTCCGACCCGCTGACGGGGTTTACCCGCACCGGCTGCTGCGAGACCGGGCCCGCGGATCGTGGCAGCCATACCGTGTGCGCGGTGATGACGGCCGCGTTTCTGGCATTCAGCCGGTCGCAGGGCAACGACCTATCGACGCCCCGGCCTGAATACGGATTTCCCGGTTTGGTTGCCGGCGACCGCTGGTGCCTGTGCGCGCCGCGCTGGCAGGAGGCTTTTCTGGCCGGCCAGGCGCCGGCGGTGGTGCTGGAGGCGACGCATGTGGGGGCGCTGATGTATTGCGAGCTGGAGGATTTGCGGAAGTTTGCGGTGGGGTAACCCGCATCGCGCTTAGGCGATGCGGGACTGCCGCTTGCCCGGCCGACGCACGGCTTGAACCTATTCCTCGCACCAGACAATCGTCTGAAGGACGATAGTGTTCAAGCGTTTCGGATTACGCTGCGGCTGAAAAAAATCGGTTCAGTTCCTTATAGTGGATCAAGGTAAAGGAGCGTTCCGAGGCTTCGCGAGCCAGATGGCTGTGCACGGGATTTGCGGTAACGCAAACGAGTTGCCTGCCCTGTCCCCGATAGGTTTTCAGTGCCGCCCAATCAATCATCTTTGTGGAAACGATTGACGCGTTATCCGGGACACAAATAAACAAGAAAGGTTGCCCATTAATATTCGCTTCGAGGTCGAAGGGGATTTCGGGGCAGATATTTACCTTGAAGCCTGAATGAGCAATGAAACTGCGCAATCGCTGTCTGAAAGGGTAATAGTCCAAACCGTTTGGCCAACGCAGGCGCATGACCGAGTGGCGCCTTTGCACAATAGCGCCGCAGGTTGCGGCAAGGAGTATCACGAAAACGACGGAGCCGATAAACATTCCGAATGGGTTCGCTTTCTTCGTTCCCGAACGTCCATAGGCGACAATCCGCGAAGAAACATTTAAGGTAACTACCCAGCCTCCCACTTTTGGAGAGGGTTAGGGTGGGGGGTGTGCCGCGCTGCGAGACGGCGCCGGTAAATCGAAAGACTTTACCACGAAGGCACGGAGACACGAAGAAAAAGTGCCTTCGTGGTAAATTATTTCTTTCTTGGGCAAAGACCTACCTGGGCAGGTTTGGGCTCAGGTAGCCGACCGAAAACGCAATAGTATTAAAAGTCTTTTTGCTTCTTTTTCTTCAGAAAAAGAAGATTCTTCTTTTTTTTGAAAAAAAGAAGCAAAAAAAACTTTAATTCCTAATATGCCGAAACTCGGTTCCGGATTTTCAGGCATTTTGGGCTTGGACGAGGTTTGAGTGAGTCTCTAGGATTTTACATGTAGCGCTTTTGAGAGAGATAGCGCCTTGCGAAATTCCCGGCATTCGGCCGGCTCGTCGCTATCTGCTTCCTCAGCGAGATATTTTTCGCTGGCCGCGCGCATTTCGGTTACGAAGCGGCGCTTGATATTTTCGGTGCAGGCAGCGACTCCCTTGATGGCACGAATACGTGCCAGCTCCTTGTCCATATTCATCGCACATCGCGACACTCTTTGATCCAAGATAAGTTCACAGATCGTGGCAAGTCTCACAAATGTTTTCATCATTTGCTGCCGGGAGGCCTTGTCCCATGACCCAAGCTGCGCGTCTCCGCGGCCGCGATAGATTTTTAGCAGCGCCTCCGGAGCGGTCCGGAATATGAAATGCGATATCCAGGCATTTTTGGCAACCGGATTATGTGACAGCGACGGGCTATGATGCGGTGCAAGGGGGATATGGTCCAGACCGGTCTCCGACAGGAAGTTCATGCGTATGCCAGGGCTGGCGTCCGGATGGTGCGGGTTGGAACTCCACATCATATTTGTGCGAAACAAGGTTTTTACATGATGGTTGACGGTTACTTCTCGTAATGGAATGCGCCGCACAACCGGCATGTCTCGCCATTCGTCGGTTATTTTAGCCGTGTGGATGAGCCAAGGAAGTGCAATTGCGTCCGCGCGACGCATTTCCTGCCACTCGATAAAATCCTTGATTGACGAAAACTTCTCCGTATCGAAACAGCAATACTCATCGAGGTCGCAGATGAGTGTCCATCTATAGTCGAGCAAGTCCGGCATCACAGTGAGCGCGTGGGCATAGGCGCGAAACTGTGGCATTACATCAGCGGAAGCATTGTTGTCGATCCAGGTTATCTCGCCTGATTTTGCCAATAATGCGAGCAGCTCATCGGACCCATCCGTATTGTTGTTCGTGTAAAGGAAAATATGATCGAACCCCACGCTCCTGTGGTACGCGATCCAGTCCAGGATATATGGGCCTTCATTGCGCGCGCTGGCCAGAATACAGGCCGTAAACTTCGACGAAGTTTGTCGCCTTGCCATGGTGGTAATCACGAGGCCGAAATCCGGGTTATGGGCAGTTACAGTACCGTTGCCAGGCAGATCGGTCATAGTCTCAAGGTTTGTCGCTTTTGCTGGATAAATGATCGGTCTGGACATATTATGCCGTCCAATGGAATAGCTGAGGATTTTGCTAAGCCATGAACTTTGGCTCCGTCGTGATCCAGATATCGTTTCTACTGAGCGGATACGGTCATTCCGTTGTCGCCATGAAATCAGCTCCGGTAGCCGCTTATTAAGCCAGTAGTTGGAAGGCCAGGCCGCCTGGAGGCGAGCGAGATCTTTGGGATAGCACACAAGATGATTGGCCAATAAGAAGATTTCATCAAGGGGCAAAGTCCGCAGGAGCGCTTCGGCCAAATAAGGGGGAATGGCTTGAACGGCAAGCTTACCCAACACGTTTTGCCACTGGACTGGAGTAGCAGCAAACTCAGAAAGCTCATGTATTAATTCGGTGGCTTTAGCTGAAAATATTTCGGTTGTTTGTTCTAATAGGTGGAAACATTGATTGGCGTCGGGCCCACGACGATGAAAAGCCAAAAAATTCTGTTGCTTCTCGGATTCAACTATGGAGAGACCGAGCCGATGATGCCCGCTCAAACTGTGCTGAAGTTCAACTCGTTGAGGACTATCGTCGAAATCTAATCGAATCGAGAATACGGGCTT
>Ga0116231_10013734_pt1 | contig 11207 bp, 7 predicted proteins | sample S1TSphgellanicum_2_FD_89695 | JGI IMG/M metagenome (GOLD analysis project Ga0116231, IMG submission 89695) | Host-associated microbial communities from peat moss isolated from Minnesota, USA - S1T2_Fd - Sphagnum magellanicum MG | ecosystem: Host-associated > Plants > Peat moss > Unclassified...
AATATTCCAAGGAACCCACCCCCACAAGCCCCATTTTTCTTGAAGCAACCGAAAAATGCAAACTGGGGATTGACAAAGTCTAAAACCCTTCCTTTTCCCCCCCCCCCCCCCTATCTCCTTCTTGACACACTAAGTGGTATTTTTCCTGTGATACCCGGAGGGTAGGTTATACCCAAATAAGAGCTTACATGAGGTGGGAGGCAAGGCGAGCCTAAGTCTGGCAATTCCTGCAGCCAGGGGCATTTACACGACAATTTTTTACATTTAAATTTACTTTTCCCTGTTTTATGTGACGGGTACCCATCGGGTATCATGGTTAAAAAAAAACTGCCTAACCGTTTCTTACACTTTGCAAGCATTCCTCCAAAGACACTACTAGGGAATTCAGGCAGAGGTTTTTAGGTCGATGGTAAAATTTCCAAGGAAGGGTGTTTCCTTCTCGGTTGAATCATGAGCGGTAGGCACAACAACAACAACAACAAGCATAGGATTCAACTAGAACCATCAAGTTGTCTTGTAATAAGTACTTGTCTGACTCGCCAACTCCTCCTTTTCGTTGCGTTACTTGACATGACATGCATGAAAAGCATGAACCTTTCCATTGTTTGCAAATGCTGCCTTCACTAGTAGTAGTAAGTAAAAGTACTTCATCATACATTTACTAGTCGCACTTTACTATTTACCATTCACTATTATTATTCAACCTCCTCCTGGTATATTTGTTTATACCCGTAGTATGTGAATATTGTTGTTGCTCAATATGTTTTAGTTTTCATCACCCAATGATAATAAACCCTTTTTGGTTGAATTTTTTATTAAATTTTTTTTTCCTTTATCACAAGTTAGAGAAGACATAACTACTACAAGTGTGCTTTTAACTGAAGAGCAAATTATGAGAGTTAGTATATATATATATATATTACCTTGTGAGCATGAGATCCCCGATCATGAGAATCATAAGTTGGAAGAAATGAGATCTCCATCACACACGGTGTTATAAAGTTGCAAGCATGAGAGATCTGATCTAGTAGATAGGAATTGTTTGCTACGTAACAACAACACATAGAGTTAGGTTTAAGTTGCATCTTGTGAGTAATTTTTTGTTTTGGGGGGACCAAATTTTTGGTGCTTCGTGACTCCAAAAACAGAAAAAAAATAAAAATCCATTGCAACTCATGCAAAGGATTTTTGTGAAATGAAATGCACCAAAGTTGCCAAATTTCCAAGGATTTTTTTTTTTTGGGGGAAATCGCAATATTTAGACAATAGGTTGCAACAAATTGCAAAAATACATACCAGGATTCTTAAAAAAATTTAGTTCCCTCTCTTATCTGTATCCAAATTTGGCTAATTCCTCTTGTGGATAATCATCACAAAAATTATTTTTATTATTAATTTTATTTACTTATTATTTTAAACGTATTCTTAAATTAAATAATAATAAAATTAAAAAAAAGACATGATTGTTAGAAGTGAGATTGAGGGGTTTAATAAAAGGTGATTTTGGATTCTACTCCACACAATGACACAATGCATTCCATGCACAATTTCAATGGATACTTATGACAGGACATTGAGTGTGATATGATCTAAGAAGTTGTATTGGCACTCATTGAAGGATGAATTGTTTTTTGGGTCAGTGTGAAGCATCCTCAAAGACACTAGCATAGTCACTTGCATGGGGCTCATGGATGATGGATGACTCATGACTTTGCATAGGCCTAGTGGGGTTGTTGCATGTGATTAAGTAGACCATGATGATACATAAGACTCCAACATACAAGAGAGTCATACAAGAGAGTCATCCGTAAAGTCATCATGTTGTTGGGCCTCCCATTAGGCCTGCCTTTGTCCCTCTCATGTTGAGTTTTTGTTTAGGCTTAACATCATATTGAAGGCATTCGATTGCAAATGATGGTCGGTTTCGAGTAGCAGCCAAAGCCAATAGGCATGCAATTTTCTCGAGCATCACAATTTTGCATATGAGTGACAAAATAGTTGATGAGAATCCAAGAGTTGAAGGGTAGTTGTAGTAGTAGGTAGGAGTTTCAATATTTGGATGCTCATGAGTTTCTTTCTTTCAGAGCAACTGCACGAGTGCTCACTATGTGACCCTACAAATTACAATTCGATGAAGAAAAGTTTTAAAAAACATGCCAGTTTGGCTCAGCAAAATGGTTTTGCCCCTGCAATTTTTGCACAGTTTGTTAAGGCTGGTAAAAAAGGCACAGCAAATCCTAACACCTACTGCTGATTGGGTAGATAGTTTGATTGGTCCAGGTGAGTTGCTATTACTGGTCTCCCACCAACTTGCAGTCGCTGTTCTGGTTTTATGTGTGGGGTTGGAAAAAAACAAGTAAATAACTAAACTTGGATGTAACAAATATTTGTGCAGGGTCACATATTGAGCACCACTGGAGATGCTTTAATTATTGGAGGGTCACATACTGAAGCACTACTTGAGAATGCTCTTATTATTATTGCTCTTGATTGCATCAAGCAGTACTATGTGAGATGTGAGACACCCCTCTCCCCCCTTCCCCCCCCCCCCCCCCCACACACACACACACACACACACATTCAATATTTTACCAGTCAGAGTGAACCACCAGTGCACCATGAAGGATGGATGATAAGTGGTTATCAAGGTGAAACCGCATATTAACTCAGTTAAGGTTCATCCACAAACTGAGGCATAATGGGGCATCTGGTGGATGATGTGCTTGTTCACTCTGGCCTTGACCGCCGTATATTCAAACTACGTTGTCATGGCAAACCCTAATAACACTTATCATTGCGTAGTTAAAGCTTTTGTGGTCCAGCCTACTACGGTTCAAAAATGAATAAAAATTGAAATATTTTTTTGGCTCAATTGGTACTTAATATTGATTGGTACATTGTCAACAACATGTGAAGCTTTGGGTTCAATGAAATTCACTCAAAACAAAACAAAGGGAGTTGTTCTCTTCTCACCATGTCAATGCGAAAAACATGAGTGAACAAAGAAAACTCCTCTACTTCTTTTTTTTAATGTGCAAAACCAGCTCCTTTTTTATTAATACATGGGAATGGTGGACATCTTGTCTAGCAATGATAACGTACATACTCATCTTTGACGATCATCAATTATAATCCATTTTCGCCATACCGCTACATACTACTTGGTCTTTGACTATGTACTCGATGCTTTGGTTCACTCTGGCAGGTACCATGGTAGAGCCAGCTTTCTTTAGGGCAAGTTCCTTCAACATTTGATATTGGAAATGTGTTGGGTTTTTACTACTAATGTGGGTCTGTTATTGACTTTTGAACATACCAGCTTGGTCCTGGTATTGGGTATTTTTTTAAATATAAAAAATATAATTACCAGCCTGGTTCTGGTATTGGGTTTTTTTTTAATATAAAAATATAATTACCAGCCTTGTCCTGGTATTGGGTTTTTTTCTAAAAATATAAAAATATAATTACCAGCCTGGTCCTGGTATTGGGTTTTTTTTTTAATATAAAAATATAATTACCAGCCTGGTAAGGCGGTCCTTAATACCCGGTGCACAACAATATACCCGTCCAACTATAGGTGCAAACTCATTGTATGCAAGTCCAGTTTTCTTTTCTTTGTTTTTTTTCCAATTGTTTCAAAAGTTTGGTGACTTTTTTCCAAATTTATAGCAATTTTTTAATTTTTATATTCTAAAATTCCTCAAAAAAACATTTTCTACCACAGTGCATAAAAATTTGCCAAACCCAAAGGCTGGTGCTCGTAGTTGTTGGTTAACTAACCAAATACACTCGTATTCCTTGAAGCCTATATGTATGGTGTGTTTTGGAACTTATTGCAAACTTCATTGAGCCAAACTGTTGATTGTCGAGTGATCGCAATGGCTAACTTGATGAAGTGACAAGTACAATATTTGCTCACTATTCCTTTCCCGCATATTTTGGTCATGACTCCACATGAATGATAAATCGTTGGTTCATCACTTTTGCAACATGATGAAGCGACACACAACATTTGTGAATTATAATATAACATTATGTTGGGTACAATGTGACTTCAATTTAAGAAATGAGTAATGAGGTAAATGAGTTTGGCCTTCATGACTAGGGTTTGTTAAATTGATTCAATTTAACAAACAAGTCATCACATAAATAACTTCAGCCTTCATGACTATGGTTGAAACAAAATCATGAAATATGATGGAATTGTTTTAACCTGGTCAGATAATTTAATGCATGATGAATTTGAGAGGGGTGGTGGGGCGGGGGGAGAAACTTAACTACAAACATCTTCAGCTATAGAGAGTGTAGCTAGGTCTTTAGGGTTTAGGGTTTAGTTTTAGGGTTTAGGGTCATTAGCAAAATTAGTTTTCCCAGCTCACACCAGAATTGTAGCCTAAATTGTATCCAATGTCTCTTCACTTTGGGCAGACCCAACAAAGTTTCACAAAAAAAAAGAAGTGGGTGCTTGTAAGGAATTGGCAAGATGTTCATTGAGCTTCATTGGATGAATGTCAAATTTTGAAACCATTGCTTCCACCTAGGTGTATTGGGGAGGTACTCCCTGACATTTAAGGGTTAACAAAGAGAAAAGAGTCTAATTTATAGCGGTACTTTAGGTATACTTTGTTTGTTTTCTCTGGAGTGAAGAGACTTCCAGATCCATGTACAATTTTGGCTTCAACTCCGAATTAGGGTTAGCATACCTACCCAATGTTGTGGGTCATTTGGTCATCAACTAGTGTTGCACTTTCTAGAGCGCAAACAAACAACCCCCCCACCCCAAGAGTTCAAAAGCGAGGATAAACTAGATACATACTATGGGATTATGTGACCCAACACCCACGAGTACAACATCCATTGAAAACCCCTTATGACTTGGTTGATGAACCACACAACTCAGTTATCAACTAAGGTGGAACTAAGTTACCAAAGTTCCACCTTGGTAACCTCTCGGGTTATAAATCCTTCTACTTCCACCTTACACTAGGTAACTAGGTAACCCACCGAGGTAAGTGGGCAAGTTCTAAAAGGAAAGAAAGTCGGTAATGTAAATTGTTGACTATGTATGTATGTAGGTACGAAGACAAAAGCAATTGTTGGCTACTACTAGGTAGGTACATACATACATACATACATATGGATGGTTAGTACATGGCTACAATGATGTTCTGAACACTTAATCCGATTAAAAAATCATATCGCACAATGCATATGATAAGAACCAGATTGAGTCATGGTACCAACCAAGCCTGACTTTTCATGAGTGTGGGATGCATGGGTGGAGGGGGGTTTTTTTCCCCTTTTTTTTTTCATAAATAATGAAAATATTTTTTTCCCATGCCAAAAAACAAAAAAAAATACTTCCAAGGAAAAAATAAATCTCCATTCAAGGTTTGTGATATTACTATGACCGTTTTCCATGTCACAAAAACGCATACCATTGGTGTGCATGGTCATGTCAATGCACACTAGGTGGGCCAAGTGAACCAAGTTTTTGCTTAAACCACGAGGTGAAGACCTTCATTTTGGATTATACATTTCAATAAGCACTCGTATGGGCTGTGCCGTTGGCCCAAGTATTACCACGTCCTCAACTGATTTTTTTCCTTCCAAAACCTGGTTTTTTTGGGAATTTATTTGAATTTTTCCAGCCATAAAAATCACTTGAAAAATCAATAATCTCCCACATTCTGAATCCAAATCTCACCAAATAAATTCCATTAAATCCTGCTGCTCATCAAGATCTTTCCACCAACACCAAAGGCACATTCCAATTCCTCCAAAATGTTCAGCTATGAATAACTTACTTTTTGGTTGGCTCACTCATGAAGAAGGTATTGCATAAAAAGCTCATGCCTACTAGTACAGGGATGGGGGTGGGGAAGTCCCAGCTGACACTAAAAGTCCTTTTTGGTACATGACTAGTTTCAAGGTTATTGAGTCTTCTGGTGGGCATGGCATAATAAGGACATGAAATCCAGGCATGTTCTCCATGCACAATTGCACACTCAACTACTTTTTATCTCTATGGAAAGCTCTCATGAAAGTTGGAGAAAGGAAAACATGTACCCACTTACAAGATGGCAAAAAGCAAAATGCCAGGTCCAGTTACAAGATCCTTCCTTGGGTTGGAGTCAGGCATCCTTGGGAAGTTCAAATATCAGCTTTTGCATATTAGTTTTGACTCATGGCCGTCATTTTTGCAAATGGTTGTGGGTTCAAATCTAGATCATGCTAGAAGTTGTTACTAAGCCACCAATGGGTTTTAGTCTACCTCGCAAGATTTAAGACTTCACAAGGCAATCCTACAAACAAGGCTTGAACTAGATCTAGAATAAAGGACTTGAAATGAAAGAACTTTATTGATGTTTCATGATTGTAATATATGAAGGCAAGGTTCAAGCAAAAGCAAAAGTACACATAATTGGCATAGGTGAAAATTGGGGGTAAGTTTACCCAGGTCCTCTCCCTAGGCATAGTACTAAAATCTTCGAGGCATAGAATCTAATAAAATTTTGAACTTTTTCATTATAATTTATGGAAAGTTGTATGGATTTTCTTACATCTTTTTACTAAAGTGTTTTGAAACCTTCCAAAGACTTCTAGAATACATTCGAGATGTTTATATGCTAAAGCTTTTATTTACATCATTTCCTTTTTCAGCAACAAATCTCATAGAAGTAATGTAAATTGCATGGATAAGATTTTATTTTTTTTGGGCATGGTGTTAGTAATATAATCATCCTTTTTTCCATGTGTTAGTTGATTCATAGTTTCTATGAGATTTGTCTAACCCTTTAAAGAAAACCAAATAAAGATAATAGCATTGGCATTTTCAAAACAACTTTCAAATTACTTGCTATGGGTAGTTCTCAATTATAAGTTTGACTACCAATTCTATTGCAAACATAATGAACAAATGACACATTGTCATGTTTGCACCTTTGGGTCATCCTCTCAAACGCATCATTGTGCATACACAAACTTTCTTATGTGAACATATAATTTAGAACAATTAGATAAATATTTCTAGACTAAGATCTAGAACAACTAGATCAATATATCACAATAATTCAACTAGTTTTTGTGCAAGTTCTACCATCTTCCCCTTGCTTAATTTACTTTCCTAGATTTCTCAAATTGATGAATTTTTAATTTTTTTTCCATTTTTGTATTCCTTAACAAAGGCATCCAAACAAACTTTTTGTATAATATTCTATGGAAGGAAAGTATCCATGATTACCATATCAATGGTTATTTTTGTGTGCCTATGAAAATTCTCTAGGTATTGGACATTCAAGAGTTCACTTAATTCTTGTGATATATTATCATCTCTTGCAAAACAATGTTGTTGAATTCTTACTTGTTTTGAGAATTAAAGTTGGGTATTATCTTCTCAATTTTTGGAACAATCTATGGTATCCATGATAGTTCTTTTGATAGGCCTTCTAGTGAAGAAAGGTCCTAAATGAAAAATAAATAAAATGGTTTGGCTACAAAAATGATGTCCTCCTCCGAAAAAAATGGTTGATCAATGGTTTGAGATCGTGAGCTCTAATCGAAAGAATTAAGTTTTGAAGCTTTGTTAAGACAAAATAGTTGGACCTCTTCAAGTTAAGGTGTATTAGCCCATATTAGGTTTGCAACTCTTGAAAGGAATTTAGTTAAAATTTGAAGGGCATGTGAATTGAGGCCATATGCTGATTTTTTCCCTATTTTTACTCTCAATACAAAATTTAAAAATGTTGGATCAATAAGTTTTACTCAATAAAATAATATAGACTAGAATTACAACAAGTGTCCTTTTGTTTTAAATATCAATTTATGTTATGCAATTATATAATTTAAGTATCCATTGTAATGCACCTATAAATAGTTAATATTAATAATAATTTGATAGGTCATCAATAATTTGGAACTCCTTTAGTTGTCATGTGTTTGAAAAATACGTTTGTGACATTCTATTTGGTACACCTTAACTTGAATACACCAATAAAACAAGGGACTTAAGAATATAAGATTATAACCCCGGTTTTGAAATTCTTTTTAGGTTAGTGAAGCATAATGATTTGAAATTCCCATAGTATTATTTATAATCAACAAAAAGGTTGATTCAATCCACAACAATTTAAAAAGATCAAACTCCAAAAAATACAAGATTTTCCCTCAAGTTCATTTCCTTTGGTTTTTACCTAGATTTGATAATTATTCATTAATTAATTATTTAAATCATACTTTGATTTTCTTGGGTTTTATTCAAATTCATTCCCAAAATCATAAAATAGCTATATTAACTACGTTCATTTTTATGTTTTTCACAAGTATGAAATTACCTTGACCATAAGAATTTCAATGTCTGTTGAATACTTAATTCATTTTGAAGATTCAATGTTCAAATGTAAAATATTTCTGAATATTTTTTTAGGATTCTTCATTTTTCCTTCACAATTTTATTTTTCTTTGAAAAAATTAATTTCAAGAATTTCAACATTTATACAAATCATATAATTAGTGTGGAAGCTGCCAATGTACTAGATGGTACCTAGAGGAAAAAACTGAAATTGGAATTGGAATTAATATCCTCATTTTGGAAAATTAGGAACCCAAATTGAAACTCAAATTTAGTTGCAAAATATTTTAATGCAAGTTTATATATATATATATTGCAATTGATTTTGAAGCTAAGATCTATTACTTTTTGGACAAGGTTGAGCTGCATTATTCATCTTATTTAGGTAACCAATTTTAATTAGTTGTACAATATTATTAGTAATCATACAAATATTTAGTCTTTTGACGTGAGAAAATAAATGTTGGACCTTGTTTGAAATGTTACTAGAAGAATTGAAAATCAAAGGTTATGAATATGAAGAACTAAGCTCAAAATTGACAAAAAGTTCCATGAAACTAAAAACTTTAATTGGAATGGGACCCAAGTAGTGATATTTTTATTCAAATTTTCAATGTTGTATCATTGTTTAGCATCCCAAGAGGGATTTAGCATTAAATGGCTATACATTTTTAGAACATGTCCAAATAGTAAAAAAAATTAGTTTATCAAATTTTAAAAAAATTAGAGTTCAAATGTGGCCAAAAAAAGAAAATCTTTAATTTAATTTGATTTGGTGAGTTTTTTCAAAAAAAGAAGAAAAAAACATGAAACTCTTTCAATTTATAAAACTTTTGAACATCTATTAAAATACCTTTGAACCTTGATCAAGGTGCAACCCAATGATAAATTGAACTAGGATCCATCCACAATGGAATGATTGTGGTTTCCATCCATTAATGTATTGGGAGGTCCTAATTCACTCAAATTGCAAGTTTAGTTCAAGAAGCAAGCAAGATGAAACCATAACTAAAAAATAGTTGTGCACCTTTTGTCATGACTTAATTGCTTCAAGTGAAGTGTATTCGGATTTTAGGAAACTCTTGAGTAAATATGTTCATGCTTCAAGTTTGCCATATTGTGTGAGATCTACTACAATAACTTCTTGGTGATGAGAGGACACAACAACATGTGGCCACAATTGTATTAAAAAAATTATTTTTCATAAGGCTATTTTAATAGGCAAAGGAAAAAAAAAAAAAAAACCCCATTTTAAAATTAAAGAGGGCAACATTATTGCACGGTCCAAAGCATTTATAGGAAGGCCCATGAAAAAAAATGAAAGAAAAAATTGGAAAAAAAAAATGTGCAAAAGAAAATTGGAAATTGTGTATGAGATGCAACTATTATAGCACACCAAAAACCGGCTTGTGTGTTAGTTTTCAGAGCTAGCCAAGATGAATTTGTTGATTACTTACTCTTTGCACTCATGAGCGATTTGGTGGATATATATATATATGGATGAAAATATGTGGATGAAAATTTACCTAAGGCTATATATGCTATCATTAACCTTGTGCAGAGATGGGTAGTTACAACTTCCAATCTTTCGGCTCATATAGTCAGAGCCAAAGGTTATGGTGTTGATGACAATTTCTTCATCTATGATGAGCTTTTGGCGAGATGGGTTGTAGTAGTTTGAAGTTGTGACAAAATGTGGTAGATGCCATCTTGATTGCCTTCTTCTATGCACCCCAATCATGTATGAATTCTACCCCATGTATGATGTTGGGGTGGACTAATCCCCCGCCCACCCCCCACCCCAATCATGTTTCACAACAATACATACATACATACATACATATGCGCTTTTGATACGAAGATGTATGATGGGAAAATCAACCCGCCACTCATCAATGATGTTTTTTTTTCTGTTCAGTTCAGTTGAGGAGGGTTTCTTTCTGGAGCTCCGAGAAAAGACTTCAATGAACAAAATGATTTGAATATCATACCCGTTTGTTTGAGTGGGGTGGGCTCTCTCTCAATCTCTTATTGCATACTAACCATCTCCATGCATCTACCTACCTAGTAGCCATCTACCTACCTAGTAGCCATCTACCTACCTAGCGCCTTTCTCACTTACCTACCTACCTACCGACCTACCTACCTACCTAGTACCTAGGTAGTAATCACTTGAATTTCCTACCTCTTGAGTCCCTTACCTATGGTACACCACCCTCTTACTTAGGTACCTACTTACCGATGCTACTTTACCTACTTACATAGGTACTTACCAATGTTGGCCGATTCTTTTGATTTTTTTATAACTAATTGGGGAGGAGGGTCTTTGTGCCGACACAAGGTATCAAATAACTAGATTTTGAAAATGTTTGAGACCCACCCTATTCTCAATTTGCATGTTTAAGCAATTCCCCCAATTATTAATTTTCTCAATTATATTTTTTTGATAATACTCCTTCAAAAATAATTTTTTTTTGGAACATGTATGATAAATATTTATTGTATATATATATATATATATATATATATATATATATTGTTCTAATCTCTCGGTATTTTTGAGTGGTTTTTTTTTCTTTAGGAATTTAGATATTTTTACAGAGAATGTAAGTGAAGAAGAGTTAAGTTAAGAAAAAGATTGTGATTGGATTTTTTTTCAGTATGGTCTTTCATTTTATTTACATTATTTAACTCGATGGCCGGAATGTTTTTTTATAGCAGAAAATCCTGCTCAAAGATTGATGGGATATAGTAAGTTGAATTAAGTTTAATAAAATCAAAATAATGATTTTATTTTTTAGTCATGGGAAAAATTGAAGGTAAGTTTTACGGGGAAAAAAAATCTTTTTTTTAAATT
>Ga0116231_10013736_pt1 | contig 11205 bp, 9 predicted proteins | sample S1TSphgellanicum_2_FD_89695 | JGI IMG/M metagenome (GOLD analysis project Ga0116231, IMG submission 89695) | Host-associated microbial communities from peat moss isolated from Minnesota, USA - S1T2_Fd - Sphagnum magellanicum MG | ecosystem: Host-associated > Plants > Peat moss > Unclassified...
ATTTTAAGAAAAAAATTTTCTATGAGTTGAGTTGGAGGGGGTTGTGTGGGTGGAGGGTGGCCCCTGTGGGGGGGGGGGGGGGGGGTTGGGGGGTTCTCAAGTTGTGTTTGTTGTGGAGAATGGACTGTCCACTTTCCATGCAAGCTTTTTGGGGGAGGGGGTTAAATAAAAAAAGCTCCCAAGTTCCTGACATGTTCCCCAAAGAGTTCCCAATAGCACCTCAATTTTCTCCCATATGCTTTCGCAAATGTTGCCCTCCTTTCACCTATATAGCTAGGCCAAAGGGAAGGAATTTTGTAGGTCAAAATAGAACCTTACATTTTGGAGGGCCTCCAAAGTTTCAATTTTTTTGAGTGATGGCCCAATCAAATTGGCTCATTGCAAAATAAACAAGGGGTGTGTCACATTGTGGCCTTTTCATTTACAGTAAAAAGTATCTTAAGCTATTATACTCTATAATGAATCTAAACATGATACCCTTGCCTTGGTAGGCAAGACCAAGAAAATTGAACTCAGGAGGCACCTCATCTCATTTAGGAAAGGTGAATTGGAGAGGTGAAAGATGGAAAGGTACCCCAACTCTTTGGTATGGGTATTAGCCCAGGTGAAAGATGGTGACAAACAGTTTTGGAAAGAGAAATTCCATGCAGCCAATGGGAAGGTTCAGCATTCAGAAACAGTCCAGTTTTTTTTTTGTGGACATATGGGGAATGGGGACAGGTGGGGGAGAGAGGGATTTTTTGTTTTTTTCCCTTCTGTCAAATGCGTTCCCATATGTTCACATCATGTTCCCAAAGTCTTCCCAAATATGTTTTTCAAGATGTTCCCAACAGCACCTTGGTTTTATCCTGTATGGTTTGCCCAAAGTTGTCTCCTTATCAATTGTATAGGTGGGCCAAAAGGCCTCACATTACATCTTGACATTGAAACTTCCATATTGGGTGAGTTTTCAAAGTCTTAGTTTAGTTTTTTTCATTTTTGGCAATGGGCCAATCAAAATGATTCATTGTCAAAAAAGAAAAAAGAAACTTGGGAGGTACCCCCATCTAATTCCAATGATGATGTTTCATTCGAATTAATTTATGTAGGATGGGTATTTTGGTGATCGTAACGGTGACATTTCAAAGTCATTCTAGATTATAATTTGTCGTAGATCAAATTCCATTTCAGAAATTTTATTTTTTTTATAGATTTCTTGTTTTTTTTTGTACCTTATCAATGTTTTTGTTTATTTTGTATCTTGTTGTTTGTCTTACACCTTTTCCATGTTCTTTTTCTTTTGTTTGTTTGTATCTTATCTTCAACTTCTCCAATGAATTGGACTTCACATCCAAATGACTTTTTTTCTCGGGACTCCCAAGTGGGACTCCCGCGACTTTGGGGCCGCATAACTTTGTGTGCAAACCTCTAATTGAGATGAGGTTTGAAAAAAGTTGTAGCCCTCGTTGAGAGCTTTTCAACAGTATGTCACACACCACCAACACACAAGGAAATCAGGTCGATTCCTGACTTTTAGTGGTCGGGAGTCAAACTGCCAATTTGACTCCCGACCCTTCTTTTGGCCATAACTTGTGTTTCAGATATCTAAATGGGTCATGCAAACCCATTTTAAACATCTATGTTTCAATAGCTTTCCAATGGTATAAAAAATTCCTTGATCCATTGGGTTTTGACCCTTGCAATTGCTCTCTGAACATTCAGGAGTTCATCGGGATTCCAACTCCCAAAATGGAAGCTCCTTTGAGAGTGTGAAGGCTCATTCCCTCACACTTTCCTTCACTCCTGGGCTTCCCTCTTGGCCCGTAACCTTGTAGGCCCTTGCCTTGGTCACAAGCCCAAGGCTAGGGTTGCAACAAATTAGTTTCATGTTGAATTGTTTTGCCCGACGCATCTAGTTCACGAACCACTCTGAAACTCATTTTCTTTTTTTTGAGGTCAAGTTCATGCCGAGTTGCTCTACTTGATGCATCTAGTTCGCGACCCACTTTAAAACTTATATTCCTTTTTATGAGGTCAGAAGGTTTAGAGATTACATTAATGCCTAAAGAAAACATTTAGCATTGCAGAAACAGGTGTTGAGAGAGAACACCAAGACTTGGAAAAGGGGTTTAACATTGTGAAAACCAAGGCTTGGAGAAGAGGTTTAACAATGTAGAAACATGCGTTGAGGGAGGGAAGGTGCATTGTAAACATCCACCAAAAAATGCATGGCAAAGGAAGTGTGTTTACATTGTCAATTGTCCATTCTACATCTTACATTTAGTTCTACAATAAGAGCACCAACAACCTTACCTCAAGGTTTTTCTTAGGTGAGGCATAGTTTTAGTTGCAACCATGACCTTCATATTAAATAGTTATGATGAAGACAAAGTTTTTTACAACTAACACCTAGAAGACCTCACCCTATGGCAAACATTTTTGTTCTCATTGTGGTCATTTTTGGTGTTTGCTCATTTGGTTTGTGTGTTTGCTTTCAAACTTTAACCTCTTCATGGCTTGCCCAATCACTAAAGAAATTTCAAAATTTGGATCCCCTAAAACTTACATTTCATAAATATTCTTCAACCCTAGAACTTGTTGACAATGGCTTAAAACATTTAAAAACACCAGAACTTGTAGAACCTAGAGTCCAAGAAATTTTATGTGAGAACCATGGCCTTTTAGTACCCCCTTTGATGAATGATTTTGTTGTTGAATATATTTTGTTGTTGCCCATGACTATCCATGTTGTGGCATCTTCATCAAATAAACAAAACTTGGTTCAAGGTTGTGGGCAAAACTTTGACATGGAAAGCCTTAGAAATTGTCCAATTTAACAATGCCTCTTACCGTCACACAATTGTTATACAAGGTCCTCCAAGGCTTTTTCTTAAAGCTCAATTAAATTTTTTATTAAAATGTTTACAATATTGCATCATGGCCAATGACTCATTAGATTCATTAAATGATACTAAAACTTGACATTTGTAGATGACCTTTCACTATGTATATTTTTAGAATTTTGAACCACATGACTACCATTGCCCATATCTCCTTTAGTTAATCTTAGTATTCTTGGTGGTTTTGATTTTGGATATGATGATGGTGAGGGTCAAAATTGTTGTGATTTTGTTGGTTTAGGTCTCAGATCCAAACTTTTAATTTGAGTGAATAATTTGAATGCTCCAAATTCTTCTTTTGACCATCATTGTTTTTTTGATTTTGGCCTAATGATTCCTAACCCACAACCCTGCTTGCTGGTGTTGTTGGTTTGTTTTTTTCTCATTATTTGGTTGTGAAAACATGGTTGATTGGGTTGGATTAGATCTGAAATCATCAATTCAAATTAAATGGCTAAGGGACATCAACTACATTCTCTTATGATCAAACCTTAAAATGTTGATTTCAATTTTGATGATGCAGTGATCAAAACTTCATGTATTTTATTCCATCAAATTTAAGATTTGGTCTAACCCTCCCATTCTGGTCACATTTTTGAACTACATTCTAAACTATTAGTCTTTAACCCTAAATAACATATGCCTTTGGTGGTCTTGGTGGTCTTCATTTTGGATATGATGGTGGTGGTGGCCAAAAAATTTATGATTTTGTTGGTTCAAGTTTTAGATCCAAACCTTTAGCTTGAGTGACTAATCTAAATACTCCAAATTCCACTTTTAACCATCATCCTTTTTTTGATTCTAACCTAATCATTCTTAACCTAAACCCTTAAGCCCCCCTTGGTGGTATTATTGGTTTTTTTTTCCCATGATCTAGTTATGAAACATGGTTGATCGGGTTGAATCAAATTTAAAGTCATCACTTCAAGTTCAATGTCTAATGGGCATCATTTACATTCTTCTTATGATCATCATTAGAATGTTCATTCTAGTTTTAATGATGCAATGATCAAAACTTCATGTATTTTATTACATCACATCTAAAATCCCCATGTCTAACCTTGGGTGATGATCATAATGGTCTAAATTCCCATTCTAATCAAATTGTCCTAATTGTCTACTTTGATTGTATTTAAACACCTAATTTCCAACATATTTTAGCCTAAGTGTAGTGGTCAAATTATGTTATGTGCAATGTTTCCAAAAATGGCAGACCTTTGGGCAAACAAAAAAACTAAAACAAATGTACAAGAAACGTAACAATTTAAATTTGTTACATTACACAAAATTAAGTTCCCTCAAAGAAAAAAGGTTTTTAAATAGATTGTGGAATCTCTTCACCTTACCTTGAAAATATTATTCATAACTAGTGCCCTAATATGAAAACAACCCTTTCAATCTTTTTAAAATCACCCTTCAAAATCTACAAAATCAAACCCTAAGCAATAAACACTAAACCCTAAAACCCATAGCTGTAAATGGTATAAATTATTAAGTCCCCATAGTCTTAGCCCCCCTGACCCAATAGCCCTAGTTCCCATTGAACTAACTACAATAACACTAGCCCCCATTACCCCAGGCCCCACAGTCATATATGTCCAAAGCAACTAAACCTTTAAAACTTTGTAAATCAAACCCTAAAGTACAAATTAGCCAATAGCCCTAAACCAATACCCAATAACCATGGCCAATAGCCACATAGCACCTTAAACCCCTAGGCCCTAGCTCCCTAGCCCCTAGCTCCCCACCCTAGCCATGGGCAGCCTGTGGAAAAAAACACCCTGCTTTGATCAATTTGGGGAACCCCTCCTGGCTTTTCTCAGTTTGGACCCTATCTGCTTACTTTACGGACAACACTAAATAAGGGATGAGGGGTCAGAAAGGGGGTGAAAGTGGGGCCTAACTGGGCATACCTTTATGGATAACTTCCAATAAACAAGAATTAAACAGGAAAAGTTTTGGAGTTGCTGTTTTTCTTTGTTTCAGGTTTAGGTTACACTATCACTTTGAAACCTAACCGCAATTCAAAAAAATTACTATATAGTATGAAATTTGTGTTGTAACCAAGGTTTTTCTTTTGGTCAATTTTGTCAATGAGCCAAATTTAGAGGTCAGACAAGACATTAGTAAATTTTTTGGAACCTTGCCTAGTTCTGGTGATTTGCAGGAACTCATTATCTAAAAAAGGCAATTTTTTTAAATTCCTCAAAATGAGACGAATTTTGTGTAAAAAGCCCTTTTGTACAATTCACAAAGGACTTTTTCTGTCACCATTGTGGAAAAATTTACCCAAAAAAACCCATTAGTCATAACAAGTCAAAAATTGTCATGCAGAATTTGTTTTCATATTTCTATTAGTTTTAAATCCTTGGACTCATAATTAAAATGTGATTTGGTGTGTAATTCATGACACCGTGTATAATTAAAACACAACTCATGCAACATACACCATATAATGCATTGAATTTTCATATATGTTTAAAAAATCATCGAAATATTAGTAGTATAAATTACATACATTTTCAAATTCTAAATCAATCAATCCAAATAAAAATAACATAATTAGTACACCATAGTTGTATTTGAATAATATAGATGCATAAGTTCACATTCTCATAATCAACAAACAACTTTGTTCAAAAAAGTCATCATAATCATTTTAGACAACTCAGATATTGCACAACATTGTAAAACATTGTGGTATCTTACCATGCATGGAAAACAGAAGCATAAGGTTTGCATGCTCATTCTTCCGAACTATGTTTACCACAAGAACCAGCTATTACCACATTGGATGTCACAATGGCTGACTTGCAAGGAGATTTGCCTTCATAAGTTTTCATGGTGTTGGAATGTTGAAATGCCATGAATGGATAATCATGTGTGCAATTGTATGCCGTGTGCGAGTGGTAGGTGGATTGGCCCTTAGCCATCAAATGTACTAAAAGCCTGTCAACATGAAAGTGGCGATGCAATGAACACTATGCTTTGATTAGTGCTTGATTTTAAGAGCCTACTATTTAGGTCAATTCGATCCCCATTCGCTTTCAACCTATTTAATGATCGTTTCCCAGCTACAGATTCTTGGATTCAGTTTCTCTCCTGCTTGTCTATTGGTATTTTAAGAGCATGGGCACAGCCGGCGGGTGTAAGGATGTGAGCCTTGATAGGATAACAGACTACTTTGAGTATTGAATAAACATGCTCCAGGATGCTGCCAAGCAGACCAAAACAACCACACATTCAAAATTGGGCTGTGTGATAGCTACCCACAATCACTTGATGAAAAGAGGAAGAAAAGGAGGCGTACCAAATGTTTAGGTGCTGTGCTGACTACCTCTGCTGGTTGGTCTGGGCCTGAAATGGCTACACAGAGCCCTCTACACTTCATATAGCTCTGCAACCTGCAGCTCCCATCCCTTTCATCACATTCACCTCCTTAAAAACATTCACTATCCAACCCTTGAAATGAGCAGAGGTTCCAATCAAAATATCAGGATTTGCAACACCCATCTACTGACCAATCAGTCATAGATCACCAACAACAGAATTTTCCATACTTTAACTTCTTTTTTCAAATTTGTGAGAGGACTTAGCCAAATTTGGCTACAAGTCAGAGAAGAAAGTAGAAAAGTTTAAGATTCTTCCTTTATTTTGGCTTTATGTTGGTACCTAATATCTAAATATGGTGACTTTAGACTGTTTTTCCTCATGATGTGGTGGCTTAATGTGTGAGTTATGAACCTACTGGCTAGGCAAATTCCATACCCCATTTCGTTTATTTGATGGGTATTAAAAAATTAAGGATATGTGATATTACAAAATTAATTTCAAGTTATTTGAAATAAAAGGCACTTTATTTGAATTTAACGCCCAAATCAGAAGTTCAAAATTTTGAATTTTAAAGTAAAATTGCTTAAATTCAATTCAATTTCAAAAAATATGAAACTAACAAAATTTATGTAAATAGTTGAAATTGGACCATGTTGATTTTTTCTCATTATATATTATACAAAATCATATATTAAAAATTCCAAGTTTTGTCAGGTGACAAAATATGATCAAAAAATGTGTTGAAATCTATGGACATCCATAATGGATGGTCTAGATTAATATTTCAATAATAAAAGAAATTGTGAAAAAATTATTATGTTGACAAATGGCAATTAGTGGTAAGGTTATTTACTAATTGCAAAAGAATGATTAATACTTGCAAATGTTATACACTAATCAAAGCATGAAAGTGCATACATTAACCATATATTTCATCCATGGGAAATGTGCTAACATTATGCTAAGCATTATTTACGATTAAAGATTCAATGCGATCTCACTTATGCAACTAAAGGATCTTTTAGTTTGCTAAGTTGGTTGTAACTATTTTTTAGTCACAAATTGTAGTCGCAAATTGATTTTTTTTTACTAATGTCATTCCTTAATCTCAACATCATTGACCTAATAGAACTTATGATAATTGTCGCAACCTCACTTTGGGGCTAAGTGTGAGAATGCAACTCACACTCCCGAAAGTGGGAAAATGGAGTCCTCCGAGACTCTCAAAAACTCAGAGCTCGATTTGAGGGGTCAAATCTCCTCACATTTTTCAATGTTGAAAGCACCGTGTATAAAGTATTGGGAGACATGGTACATCCAAAGTGTGTCTGCACGAAATTATACAGTGCTATTTTGAAAGAATCACCTTTCACTTCCTATTCTAAACCCTTTTGATACTTGAAAGCTGACAATATGACCATTTCACATGGGTAAAGACCAGCTTGATTATTTTCCGTTGCATTTTCAGGATGCTCCCTGGCCTGAATTTTGCAATAATTGAGAACTGTACAGATGAAATGTGGAAGGCCCAGTACAGCCTGCTCTTTTGACGCCTGTGAAATGGTCACATTGTCTGCTATTTTCTAGTGTCAAAAAGGTTTAGAAAAGCGGGTGAAGGTGATGTCTTTCAAAATAGCACTGTATAATTTTGTGCACACAAACTGTGGACGTACCATGTCTCCCCATATTTTGTACTGGGGCTTCCATCTTTAGGAAGCTACAGTTTTCAAACTCAGAACTCTATTTGTTGCAAATTTGCATCATTTTCCCCATTTTATAACTTTTTGTCTTTACTTATAAAAGAAAGTGGAAAGAAAAATCTTGATGGTTTTTAAGTGGGCGAAGGGTCTGAAAATAGATCCTTCCAGATTTGAGACCCAGTTTCTGAACCTACCTGCCTTGAGCCAGACTCTCAAATCTGGAAGGGTCTATTTCCAGACCTCCTATACATAACGGGTGGGTCCATTTTTTCCTTTGCATTATGACGATATATAAAGAAATTTTGATGGCTTGTACTTACTCCCCCACGCCATAATATCCATCAACTGATTATTCTTTAATTATATTGTGGCATAAGCATGATCTATTTTAAATAGTTAATGATTTAAAAATTCATCAATTCATGTTCCCCAAAATTGATAATACTCAAAATAAATTCTCACAACTCTTATCCTTAATGTTGATACAAAAATATGATTATGAACCAATATCCAATAGTATGTACTTCAATTGCATATAAATGCTAATTCTAGTAATAGACTAGGTCAAAATTCATTGACCCCACTAATTGATTTTTGGCACACCTACCTTATTAACTGTTTGCAAAATTGAATCTCCCACACACATTATAAGCATAGAATAAATGGGAACTTTGTCGGCAACAAGTAGAGAGAACATGTTGTTAGAAAAAAATAGAATTCTTTATAACTACTTGTATACACACAAAGTTATAATATTATTGTATTATGGAGGGTGTTGAATAGGCTTGTGTGTAACTGTGAATTCTTTTTTGTTGTGACCAATGAAATTGCTAGATTTGGTGGTCTCAAGTTTTTTCTCAGTTATCTTGGTGAACTACAAATTAAATGTGTGATAGAGTTTCGTAGGTTTGTAAGAATTTCAGAGGACCAATGAAATGGTAGAAAGGGATCATTATTTTTAATGCTTAACAAAATAGAGTTTTTTTTTTTTTGAGAATCTACCTTTTGCATAACCAGCAATTATTACTCAAAAAAAAAACGAATAAGTTGATAATCAAGGGTTTTAAAACCAAGGGGTTTTTATTTTAAAACTTTTTTCATATCCTGCCTAGCCAGTTATTGGCAAAAAGCAATAACCATCCAACACTGGATAGGGCATAGGTCCCCCTAAGACTCAGACTATCTGGGAGGGTTGGACATTGTCCATTACAAATACCCTTTTTTGGCCTTTTTAAGAACAACAGCAGACCTGACCAGAGATAGAGAGGTGGAAAGCACTGGAGGGAACCGAACCCCAAAGCTAATTATAGCAGCAGCAGCACAAACAGGAAGTTGCAGGTTAGTGCCCCATAACATGTACCGGGACGATGATCCACTGTTTTTTTGGGGTCAATTTTGTGATGTAGCCAAAAGTGGCGATGAGCCTGAGGAAGATTTAGCCAGATCAGGCTATAAGCTAAATACTAATGTTATTTTATGAACATCCTTTTTATATTTTCGGCTATATATATGCTTGAACCATGTATAGAAATCTGCAAAATTTTCTTAAATTTTGGTCGAATTCTGACTTTTGAAAATCTCAAAAAGCACTTGATTTCAGCACTTTTAAGTTTTTAATATAGCTTTTAGGCACTGTAATATAGCAAGCCAAAAAAAAGGCTTGTGCCAGGACCAAACTGCGATTAAGGATTCGACAGTGCCGCAAGAACACGAAGGGTTGGATTTCAGCGCCTTGTTGGATGCCCCAGATGTTAAATCTAAAATATAAAATTGCATCTGCTAGCGCAGTCGCAGATTGGAAGTGGGCTCACTTAGCCCATTGACCTACTGAAAGGGACAAAGGGCTTTTTTAGGAAAAGAATGGGCCCAAGTCATTCATATTTAGAGAACAGATTCACCAAGTAGCCAAACAGGAGGAATCTTACAATTTTTTACACCCCCCTCTAACCTCTAGACCAATTTCACTAAGTCCTCAATCTTCTGCATGATTGCCAATCCACCCACTTCACAAGTTTGAAGAAAGAAAACCATTGCTAGAATTTGTCATTTAAATATGGTGAATTCACACTATAGTTAATCAAGTAGTTGTGACATCAACTTCTCAAGACTATCTTGGCAAATATAATCCCCATCTCCAGTTTTTGATATCCTGCTTACTTGGACAATTTCCTGTTGTAGCAAGCACATATTGCAGGAAAGCGAATGGGGCAGACCATTGGGGAAGATAACTTGTGAAAATGATTGCTGCTTAAGTGCAGTGCCCTTACAACAGCTGCAGGTGAGAAGCTGAGGAGGGTTAAAGAGCCAACAATAGACGAACTATACTGTGCAATTGGCCACCAGATTAAAGGAGGAGCTTAACATAATTCATGAATTTTTGGGATTGTGCATCTCTTTTCTAGAGACCTATGTGTTGGATACATGGGTCTCCGTATTTGATTCTAAGGAATGTATGCGTGTTCTTCGGTGGGTTGCTGTTTGAGTATTGTTTGTTTTTTCTTCTTAAGTTTTCTGTGTTTTCAGTGAGAAAATTGGAACAAAGTTGCAACAATGGTTTTGAGACTTTTGAATGTAGGAAAAAGTGGGTTTGTGGAAATGGTTTCTACTCAAGTCGCCTCAAAGACAAATCTGACAAGTTGCAAAAGGTATTTCTTTCTTATTTGGTCTTTCCTCTCCTTTGGTTTTCTTTCTTGTTGTTGGGTGATCCCTTGTGCACATTTCATCCCTCGAGAGCTCCTAATTTCAAGGTAAAATTTTGCAAACTTCACCCACAAGGAAATTTCATAAAATCAATTTTGTAGGTTGAAAACTTGGATCCCAATTTCCCATCTGCCAACAGCAATTTGTAATTGGGGTAAATCCATCCCTACAAAGAAAGGTTCAACCGATCTTTGAAGATGTAACAAAAGGTGTTGTGATAGTCTATCTCATGTTGTACGTTGAAGAATCAAATCCCACAGTTCTGAAATGCAGCAAGATGCATAAATTTTGTTGGTTTCATATTTTTTGAAATTGAATTGAATTTAAACAATTTTAGTCTAAAATTCAAAATTTTCAAATTTTGATTTGGGCTTTAAATTCAAATAAAAAGTGCCTTTTATTTCAAATAATTTGAAATTAATTTTCTAATATCACATGTCCTTAATTTTCTAATAACCATCAAATAAATGAAATGGGGTGTGGAATTGGCCTAGCCAGTAGGTTCATAACTCACACAATAAGTCACCACATCATGAGGAAAAACAGTCTGAAGTCACCATATTTAGACATTAGGTACCAACATAAAGCCAAAA
>Ga0116231_10013737_pt1 | contig 11204 bp, 4 predicted proteins | sample S1TSphgellanicum_2_FD_89695 | JGI IMG/M metagenome (GOLD analysis project Ga0116231, IMG submission 89695) | Host-associated microbial communities from peat moss isolated from Minnesota, USA - S1T2_Fd - Sphagnum magellanicum MG | ecosystem: Host-associated > Plants > Peat moss > Unclassified...
TGTTGGATCTTAATATTTTGATAACTTGTGCAAGACAATTTCAAAAACAAACTTTTTTTTGTGTGATGATCATGACAATGTGTTAGAGGAGGCTGTTGAAAACCATGATTTAGAAAAGCTTTTAGAAAATGATGAGATTGCAAGATTAATGATTAAATGTGCTGTTGTGACTTGAAGATTTGTGTTACTTCAAAATCAAAGTTTTTGAAATTTCACATTATGTATTTATTTTGCCAAATCGTTTTTATTTAAAAATTTCTGAAATTTCAAAACCATGCGGAAAGTGTGTGTATGAAAAACATTCACCTTTCCCAGAAGTGAAAGCTGCAGATTGTATATTTTTTATTACCTTTCAAATGTTTTGGGTGAACTATGCAGAAAACCATTTTTTAGTTAATTTGTTTTCTTGTGCAGATAATTTAGATTTTTTTATGAATAAAAAGATATAAAAAGTTTGTGGTGAAATTGGATATGCACAATTTACCCATCATACAAAAATAAAATGAGGACTTAGAATTCTTAGGCTTGGCCATTTCCATTTTGTTCTTGCAAGGTTCATTTATTAGCAAAATCTCACACCTATTGCTAATTGGGTGCAACCAACACTAAGAATGGTTCCTATGCATGATGATTCTATGAGTGTGGTTTGGCCATTGGCAATCACCCCATTGTGAATGTTTTCACAACAAGTTGATACACATGAAATTCAAAGAGTTTGAGGAACTCATATCCTCATAGAGACACCAAGTTTTTGTGCAACTTAGCAATATGTTCTAGCAATGTTTATACATTGCTCATACCAAAATGGAACCCTCAAAATATTGTAGAATTAGGAGAGACCTAATCTATCTCTATTTTACTCCAAAAAATGCCATATTTTATTCTTAATTTACTTTCCGAGTCCACCCACAACAATATGAATTTCACCAAGATAAAACTGTATTGGACCTTGAGTGTCCCCCTTTGCTTAAATCTAATGTTTAAATCTAATGTAGGGCTAAATATTAATTCATCATTCCCTGGGAAAACTCTGTATTTAAACTCAAAAGCCATATTGTTAGACCAACACCACTCTAATAAGCTACATGTTGCATGGCCAATTGCTTGAGTTTCATCTTCCATTTGGATAGTGAGCTAGATTTTGGTGGTTTGTTATTGGTGGTTTGTTTTAGTGGTTGGGTATCAACAATACTTTCCTACCCTTTTCATCCTTGTCATGAGATCATCTGTGAATGAGTAGAGTTCATATGTGGGCTTGGTAATAGGGGGTATGGAGAACATTAGCAATATTTTTTTCTTTTTTCCAATTGAATGAGTGATGGGTTTAAAATGTCATTGCCTTTGACTTGCAATTCCAATGTTCAATTAAAGAAATAAAATCCTCTTATTATGTTTTGGCTAGTTGTCAACAAATCATTGAACCTGTGAAAAATCAACAAAATTGAAATCATTTATGTGGTTTTATTAATAATATTATTTCTTGTCACCATGATGTTTTTAGTCATTTTTGTCATAATCATAATATGTCCAATGTCAAATTTGAATCATCACATCCTAGGTCATAATCCAAGACCTTGACCATCCAACCACCACCTTAGTGCAAGAGATATTTATATGTTTTCCAATAAACATATGCATTATAACCGTATTACATAATTGGGTAGTTTACGATAAAATCGATAACAAATATCATTAATTTTATTATTATGTTTCATGATTACATTGGAATTTGTAGTGTCTTTTAATTTCAAAATGTAAAAAAAGGCATTACATTGTATTGACTTCGATGATTTGATTTAATTAAATGATTTTTATATTAAAAATTGAAATCTGATTTTTAAAATTAAATCCAATTTACTGCAATGTATCAATTACTTAATTAATTAATAAATATTATTATTTAATTCCAAATGTAAGAAAATTAATATTTTAATATTTTGATTAGGTCTATAAATTCAACAATATTTGTCTTAAAATTTCATGTTCTAAATCTCACAATGAAATGAATTTGACTTATGAAAGTATATAATTAGAATTTTCATGAATTTAATTTCATAATTTTAGTTAAAATATTTTTTTGAATTCCAAATTTCAAAACATTACATAAAATTGAAATCATATTCCAAAAGAAAAAATGCAATGTCTTTTGTTATGATGAGGTAATTATGTAACTATATACTAATGAATTTAACTTCAAATGTGAAGTAAATAATTATAAATTGATGCTACAACTTCATACATCTTTGAAATTACATTGTAAATGTATAAGAATATAAGAATATGAGAACCATATTACATTAGTTATTAAATTCCAGCCTAGGCCTTTAAGGTTGTGTTTAGTTTGGTTTGGAACTATATGCTTTTTGATGTTTTTTGAACTTTAGTCATTCAAGGCTTCTACTACATGAATAGTTCAAGTTTCAAATGTATATTTATTATGTTTTGTAATTAAAGTATGAAATTTCAATTTAATGATCCATTTTTTCATGTCATTTTAGTTTTGTCCCATGTTTCTTTTATTTGAGTCACTATAAACTGTAGTTGATAATATGAAAACTATGCTTTAAGGTAATTTTGTTTTATTAATTAGGTTAAAAAGGTAATTACATTAAATGTTTTAAAGTTTTAATATTGCGGTAAAGAATTAATATCAAAAGTAGCATCACAATCACATGAAATAGTTTTTAAATGATTGATTTTTGTCAAATTGGTCATATAATTTAGTGAAGATCTCCAAAGTCATTGTGTTCAATTTGATAAGATAATTTTAAAAATAATAATAATAATTATAGGCATACTTAGTTTTGATGTGATTCAAAATGAAGATAATATGTTGTAATCACATGAATAAAAGCCATTGCAAGTGTAAACAATGGTTAGGTTTTCATATTTTGAATGTTAGAAATTGTATTAATGTTGTAAGTTTTTAATGTGTTTACATAATGTTATTTTTAATATATTATGGAAATGTGTGATATGTTTTGGAATGAATCTAACGAAATAAAATATTAAAATTTTTATTAGATATTATAAATAATATTAAAAAAACCCTATTTTTGGAGAATTTTTTTAAACATATATTTGCATGATATTAAATGTAACTTTTTTTAGGTCATAAAAAAAATTTAGTGGATTTTCAATTTAAGAATCAAAATATTTAATTTTTTTTTCAAAATAAGCACTTATCAAAGTGGTAGGGTTGGTTCTTGTTAGTGTTGATACATTTAGTCATTCATTTCAAACAAGTAGCTTTGATTATACAATTAGTTTAATTGCAACGCTACTAGCATAAAAACCATTTTTTTGGTAATAGTGTATGAAATTCAATTCTAAATCAAAATGTAACCAAGTATTAAACAAAATTGTTGGTCAACTAACCACTAACTTGTTCTAACCAATAATTAACCAATTTTTAACTAGTAACTAGCAAGTGTTGAATAAATAACCTAACCTACTAATAATCTACTCCTTTAATACACACTAGTAATTATACAATAATGTTCAAATTTGACAAATAATCACATGAATAATGGTTCAATTTCACTTGCCATTTGAATGATGCGTGAAATATACTAGAAAGTACAATTTGGACCAATACATCTCATACATCCAATGTTTCAAATGAAGCCAAAAGGTTCCCACAATGTTCCCATCAAATTCACTTAACATTTCAAAAAGTTTTCCAAGTGTTCCTAAATGTATTCCCAAGTGAAATATCATGAGGATATAGTGTGTACTATGTGATTCATATTAATTACTTAAGGTAGGGTGCACACACAAATTCATTTTGTTTTGCACTAAACTTTTATGTTTGGCCATCACCAAAAGAAAAAACAAAAAACTCAAATTTCTTTCTTCCCAAATAAATTTTTTTCACCTTGCATTCTCAAAATAGAAGCATGGGAGTCTTTTCCTTTTATCATTTTCAACAATACAATTAGGCTAAGGTAAAATGGTGGTGAAAAAAATTGGCCTCTTGAGTTTTGCTACAACACCTCATTTTGGGAATACAATTTTTAATTATTAAAAATGTTAGTAACCATTTTTGGTGTAATGACAAGGAACATCACTCTTTTTATCACATATGTTTTGTCCAAATTTGTAACAAAGGAGCTTACAAGTTGACGAAAAGTGACACATTTTTATCCTATATGTTTTGCCCGAACTTGTAACAAAGGAACCTAGAAAGGTGGCTAGAGGGAAAGACTTCATTTAAAGGACATACATTTTTTGACTCATCTCTCTTTCAAGTGTTTTAACACCTCTTGGGTTTAGAATTCTTTGATAGCCCAATAGGACTTTTAACCCATAAATAAACCTTTATCCTAATCACATTCGATTGCATTTATTTTATATCGATAGCCCCCATCGCCCTAACAGCCTATTTAGGGAGTTGGGCCCTTGTAGTTTCGATCATAATTGTTAGATATATGATTGATCATCTTCCTTTCCTTTTTGAGCCCTTGAGATGAATTGACAACATCACCTTTCCTTTTTAGCAACATCTCAAAGTGGCATGTGATTCTTTACCACCCCCAATTCGCACATGTTTTCCTTTGTTTAAATAAGTCATCGAGCAACAAATGGTTTGATTTCAAGATTCCATTTCGAAACGTCTACACCATCATACCTTTTCTAGCATGCTTTCCAATAAGATATTTGAAACCCGTCATGCCTAAATTTGATCATGTTTTGGCCTAAGGGTGGGCGTTTAGTTTACAATTCAATCAATTTTCCCAACCTTTCGATTATTTTCTTTATTTTTTTCCACAACACTTTGAATGTGATTTAGATTACCCCATCCCTCAATTGTAGGTATCCCTCGATGCATGTGTACACATTTCATTGACCATATGGGTATTCATATCTTATATTATGTTCATGGCAATGAGCGCACAGATACTCATGATGCAGTTCATAACACCTTTGTTGCCATTTCACAAGATGCAAATTTCCACGTGGGACAAAAATAAAACAATTACATGCACTTTCTTCATTCACATTCAATTCTTTTCGTCAATGAGTTGACATTGTGTTCACCAAAGATGACATTCGCACCTTAGTCGACGTTATCATTGTTGACCCAACGTGGGCGGGTTAAGTTCCTTAATCTTATGCAACTCAAGGATTCATTGCCTTCAATGTGTTTCAATTGAAAGAAAGGAGCTATCGCGATCGACACCCCATTGATCAACTCCTCCTATTAGTAATTGAGGTTTTTGAATGTCTACATAAACAAGATGATGTGTTTTGACATGATTGTGTTAATGTCATTTGGAGCTTGAAAGGGTTAGAGGGCCTTTTTTTTTTGTTTTTGTCTTGGTTACCTTTTTTCAACAAAAAAATTGAATCCCATTGCAAAGGATACAAGCATCTTCCATTTTAAATCGAGTGGTAGCTATAAGCCTAGTTATTTTTTAACTTCCACCTTATGAAGACGCACCTCCCATTACCATGGCTGACCTATTTGAAGTAGTCAGTTTCTAACATAGAGAAACATGGCCGACCTATTGCAAGTAGTTGATTTCTAACATGGAGAAACATTGCCAACCTACTATAGGCAGTTAGTTTTTGACATGGAGAGATTTTGACATCTAGTTTTGATGTCTTGTAAATTCTCCCTTTTCCTTTTTCTTATTCCCTTGTACATTTTCCAAATCTAAAGTGTCTTTAGGAATAAATTTTTGTACATTTTCCAAATCTACAATGTCTTTAGGAATAAAGTTTTGTACATTTTTCAAATCTACAATGTCTTTAGGAATAAAGTTTTGTACATTTTTCAAATCTACAATGTCTTTAGGAATAAAGTTTTGCAGGGTTGCAACAAGATGCAAAGTGCAACAAGGGTAATATGTTGGTTACATTTTAGGACCTACCTAGACTCTACCTAAACCTAATAAGACCCATACTACGTATGAAGGGTCTTAAGATCCTTGGGTTAGTTTGAGGGGCCAAGTCTAACTAACTCTGGCATTTCTTAGGTTGGGTTCAAGGTAGAGTCTTGATCTGAGGTTGGTCTTTCCAATAAGAACTAAACCAAATTGGGGTTTGATTTCTGAAACTGGAACTTGATTTCATTTTCCTAATGAACTGGACCAAAACTGGTTCTTGGTTCTACTTAGGTATGGAACTAGAACCAGAACTGAATCTAGTTTCCAGAAATGAAACCAGTATCAAATTGTTTAGTGGGGAAGAATTGGATGGGAATGGTCTCCCCATTCCATTCGGACTGAGATAATTCTAATTCGTCTTTTAGAACCAAAATTGGATGTTCATCCCCAAAGTAAATCTCACCCTGTTTATGAGCAAACTCAATGTTCTGATGCTATATTTTATATTTTTTATAAATAACTCTAGTATATTTTTATTAAACACTTTTAATGACCATATTTTCTTACAAATCCATGTTAATTAACTGTGGGTGCATGTTTTGATCAGTTTTTTTGTTTGCAATGGGCCAATTGATTGGCCTATTACCAAAACATTATGAAATCCCCCTTCCCCTGAAAAAATTTACATTGTTTTACACTTATATTGTTTTATATAGCTGCATAAAATCCTATATATGTATTGATTTTTACACTTACACAAATGTAAATGGACATTAAACACTTACATGGAGTCTAAGTCCCAAACCATTTACACACACAACATTGGTATATACACTTGCATGCCCCCAAAATATTTACACAAGTACCTCAAGGTGTGAAAGAAAGCCTTGACAGTAAGTATCATGTACTAGGTAGGGGAGTGGGCAGGGTTCGGATGATTCTGGCTCTGAGCAAGCATGTGACGCGAGGATGCGGGGGAGCTAGGAGGCCCAATCAGTGGAAACCTGCCCCATCCTTAAGATTAAAGTCAGGGAATCAAAAGGAACAAAAATCCAGGGAGCATGGCAGAATTGGCAAGGTAGGCCAATTCAAATGTTTGTCATGTTAATCAGGCTGAAAAACACCTTTTACTAATTCCCCAGTCCCTCTAACTTTAATGTTGGAGGGCTAGAGGTCATACTAATGCCCATTATCGGCAAGGGTGCAGCTTGTAGAATGCCCTGCTGTCAGGACTTTCCCCCTAAACACGAGTAAGCCTTAAATTCGAAGGGCCTAAGTGCCCATTACTTGTCAAAGATTGCTTAATCTCCTCCTCTTCACATTGAAAGATTATCCATTAGAAAACCCTTTGCCATTGAAAGAATCTTCAAAAACTTGCCCTTGACAAAAACAAGAGATGTGACCTTGTGATGCTTCCCAACAGTTACATCTTGTCAAAGATGGTGCTGACTTTACCATCTTTCCATCCAGTGTATGCTATTCTGGTGCATGCCCTACAAATGATATGCAAATATTTGAAGCATCAACAGTATTTCAGTCTTAGAATATCTCCTGGTATTCTTGATCAAATTGGGTTAAGGTTTTTTAAAAATAAGTGTCCTTCACATTGAAGAATTAGGAAAGAAGTATGCCTTTTACATGTGAAAGGTCTCATAAGTTTTATCTTTCACTAGAAGGGCCATCTGCTGTTGTTGAAGGGCATAGAAGGACTCAAATTTAATGCCTAAACATAACCACTCAAATATATAAACTCCTTGTAGGAAGACAAAACAGAGTCTGGATGTTTGCCACATTCTGGTGTTGGGTCAGTTGAATGTCTTCCATGTTTATCATGCTGCATCTACCCAAGCTCCATACGCCTACTAGACCAGATATGACAAATTGTTACGAAACCCCATTCAATTGGGCAGGACGATATATTCCCCCCACCAAGCTACACAAGGTTTGTAAAAACAGTGATTTGAGTAAGTTCTGCACAATTATATTTCATTTTCTAAAGGCACAGAAGAGCAGAAATTTTTGGTTTTCAAATGTTTGCTGTCCATCACGTTTGAACCCGACACCAAACTGCTGCAGGCCTAATTAATTACCCGTAGCCTAATTCCAGTCACCATATTGTACTAGGGTCTTAATTTTATTGAAAAAAAAAGCTATAGGACTTAGTGTAATGCGTTGCATGGTTTTTGCACAAGGTTTGAGAACTACTTTGTAAATAATTAAAGAATTTTAATGGAGGAAGGCATGATGTAGGCTAGTGGTGGGTACTAGTTCCTGCTTCTGCTTCTCGGAAGTTGTGACTTCTCAAACTCTGACAAGATGACAACTTATTTCTATCCTTTAAGTAGACAAGTTTTGATTCTGGAGGACACAATTACTGTGGAGAACCTTGAAGGCTCCATAAGTAGGCTCCCCAGAGAGCTCAATAGGAGTCTTTAGTGTGTATCCCACTCCAGCCACCATATCACAGCTGGGTTTTAACTTTATTTAACAAAGACTCTGTCATCCCTGTGGCAAAGCCATGTCTAGTGCGGTGCAGGTCACCAAATTGACACCCCTGAAGTTTGAGGGGTTTGTTTAGTTCAATTGCATCATTTAGAAAATTTATAATATGGACAATTGAACATAAATCATTCCAAGATTCAAAAGGACTTATGTACAACATGCAATAATTATTGGATATTTAATTCCCCCCCCCCAATAATTTAATAGTAAGAACACAATAATACACCATAGTTGTAATATACTAAACACTATGAAAATCTAAAATTGTAGTTTTTTTTTTTTTGTTTTGTTAAACACTCCTTTTTGGAACCCCAACCATGAGCAAGCCTAAGGTTTGAATTTGTTTTGTATTTCATGGAATAGTTTTTCTCTTAATATGTATGTTAGTTCACTTCTTTTTCATTCAATTTTAAGATCTTTTAAAAGTACTTGATTGAATTTATGGTTTGATATAATATTATTTTTTTTGTGACAAGGGTGGTTACAGTTGAAATCAAAAGTTTATCAATTTCAACTTTTTAAAATTGAATTCTTCAATTTGGAAATTCCAAAATATGCATGGAAGGTGGACAATTTTTCTTTGAAAATTTTTAGGCATTGCTATCAAAATCAACTTCTTTCATTTTTGTTTACTCTTTTCATGTTTAAATTATTATGAAGCTTTAAACATGTGAGGTCCCTCACAAAAAAAATTACAAATTATATATTTTAAAGAAAAATTCCATTAAAATGGCTTGAACCACCACTTGATACACAACAAACTTTCTTTCCTATTTGATATTAAATATCCAACAATTGTCAATATGTTTCTTTAATATTTTCTAGATTTCTAGTTAAAATCTAAATTTTTAATTTTGAGCTTCATTCATCATCAATGCAAAAATATTATAACAAGAATATCCTAGGGTGATACATGAAAGATAGCCAATTTGAAGTCTATTTCCCACTTTCCAACCCCAAATTACCCATAATGTCTACCCATAGTTCTCTAAAAATTTCAAAAGAAGTTCCATTTGGGAATTTAATCTTCCATGCTTGCAAAAAAACTCAAGGATTTCTTGGAGACCTTAAAATCCTTCCTTTACAAAATATCAAAATAAATTTATGCAATTCCATGTCTTTTGAAGGTTTTGCCAATAATTAAAAAAAAAGGTTAAATGCCATTTGCTTTCTCCAGTATTTTCATATTTCATGCCAAACATATCTCTTCAAAATTTCCAATGACTTCAGCCCATTATTGTCCTCATGTTTACACATACAAACATATGTATCACATAATATGGCCATAACATATGAGATGATGTGAAGGTCATAATAGATGAAATGATATCATATAGATATATGATGTAATACGTGATATTGGATTAAAGAAATGGATACAATTTCATATTCTTTAGACTTCCAACTTTTTAGCTGCGAATTATTGGCAATTTGAAGATTTCAACTTGTGTTTTGTTTTGTTGACCAAGGTGAACCAACATTTACACTTCAATGAAAGCATATTAAAGAACAACTTTAGGCGAAAAATGGTGATGTATAACAAATATGACAATGTACATTGAACTTTTTTTTAGTGGTAATATTTTGACATCCTAGATTTCAACATACAATTTTTAGAATGTGCATGATAAATTTTTGCAATTCAAAGTTCATTTAAAATTAGAGGATTGGGTACATTCAATGTAGACAATATATAACCTAGAGTTTTCTTGATAGCCATAGGCCATCATATTGGGTGACATGTTCGATTAACAAAGGAAAACGAAATTGAAAAAATAATAATGCCTATTTCAAAGTCTTTCCCTCTTTCATTTGATTATGTTGATTAATTAAAATATTCATTAATAGTTTTTTTTTATTGCTTACCAACATTGAAAAATCATTTTTTTGACCAAAGTGCTTGTAAAAAATACTAATTTTCAAAAAAATGGTGGATTATTTTTTCATACATCATTTTCATTCTTCACCTACAAATATCACATATAACCTTACTTTTCAAAAAAAAAAAAAACAATCATTTTTCATACTATGTGATGAATACTATTTTGGTCCAAATATGTTCATTATGTAAAAAAATAATTTTGATCTTTTGTTAAATTTTTGAAAAAAATTGATTAAATCAAATTCCAAACTTTTGAAATTTCCCCAAATTTCACAATATTGTTATAAGTTTGGTGTATACACATCTTGTCAAGTTTTTGAAATGTAAAAAACAATATTCCATGATAACAATTTTGAGGAACTCTTTCAGCAATTTATACATTCACCTTCTCAAGCGAAACCTTGTAATAGGCATAGTTTACTTGGGAAATATTAAATTTGGACTCTAAGACCTTGCTTTAGCCTTAGGACAATATATTTACCAGGGTTAGACACAAATTAAATTTCTTTTGAAGTTTTGAGTTTTTACCATGGTACCAGTTTAGGTCAGTGATATTAGTTAAAAGGATCTACCAAACAAAGATCAGAGTCCATATGTGGCAACTATTTTTTCCAAATCTAGAGAATTTTTAAAAAAAAATTCATAACAAAGGGGAATGTTACAAATGAACTTCCATTTAAAATAAAGTTATTTCATTTTTTATGAAATTTCACACCCAAAACAACGCTGGTGTAGGTGCTGGCTCGGCAAGGTGTGCTCTTCTTGGTCGATTTATTTTAGTTCCACTTTACACTAGGAGTCGGGGCCAATGTTCAACCCAAATCCAGCATTCCTATTGGTGCAAAAGTTGAAATCAGCATGAAGGCCTTTACACTAGGAGTCAAGGCTGACATAGAAAAAAACTTTTCAATCTGCCCCAAGTTAGTAATAAATGCTGAACATTATGGCCTTTCTATTGGCCCCAAGGCAGAAAAAAGGATACCATCAAA
>Ga0116231_10013738_pt1 | contig 11202 bp, 6 predicted proteins | sample S1TSphgellanicum_2_FD_89695 | JGI IMG/M metagenome (GOLD analysis project Ga0116231, IMG submission 89695) | Host-associated microbial communities from peat moss isolated from Minnesota, USA - S1T2_Fd - Sphagnum magellanicum MG | ecosystem: Host-associated > Plants > Peat moss > Unclassified...
AAAAAAAAAAAAAAAAAGGCCAGAGGAAAACAAAAGAAAAAAGAAGGCAAAAAACAACGTGAAGGCCAAAAAAAAAAAAAAACACAATGACAACAAACAAAAAGATGGGGCCCAAGTGCGAGCTTGGGCCCTTTTATAAAACATCAGCACTACTCATAGGGTTCATAAGGTTTGAGGTGGTCATGTTTGAGTCATGGTTGCCTTAAACCTCCAATTTTGTCTAATTTAACTTTTTATTAATATATTCATTGATCTAATATTCAAATCTAGGCAAAAAATTGATATCTTTCCCATATTTCATTTGTGATATCTAGATTAAACTATGAACATTACAAGGTTCAAAGTTATGACATTTGACAATTATAATATCACCCCAAATATCATAGTTTGCGACATCCAACAAATATCAAACTTGTGATGTCTCTTGTGATATTTGAGTCTAATATCCAAAAAAATTGGATATTTGCCCAACATTGGTGGATGCCATAAAATTTCATTTTCCAAGTATGAGCCAACAATGGTTTTCAAAGATCTCACCTCTTACTATAATATGCACATATATTAAATGGGTGGGGGTTTTTGTGTTGATCAACTACCTATCCAACACTGGTTTGAACAACATAGATTAAAATTCTTGTCTATTTGGTCTTATGGCTAGTTTAGACAAACGTCTAAAGAGTAGGGTCCAATGAAATTGAACATTCCTATTGGTCAAGAGCTTTAAATTGGTCCCAAGGCCTTTAGATGAGGGTCCAAGACCAAGACAAATCAAATTATGATTTAGCTTACATGGCATCATTTTAAAAGGAAAACTAATTGATCCAAACAAAAAAAATGAGCTTAAAGGAGAGCTAATGGTTTGGAGAACCAAAGTGTAACCTAGGGTCCAAGGTTGTTCATTTCCTTTTTTTTGGGTTCTTTTCCATTGTTTTCTTTTACTTAGTTATAAATTTTTTTTGTGAGAATGGACGACATGTTATGGATTGAGGACATTGTTGAGAACACACGAACTTCTCCATTTTTTTTTAATCAATTTTTGGAGTTGACATGGTTGGTTTTGTGGATCCTCACAAGGTGGTTGTTAGAAGGAGTGCATTTTCAACCTTTCTAAGGGCACAAAATGGAGGTGAATTGAAAGGTGGGCTAGAAATTGGAAGGTTGAAGTGCCAATTTTCATAAGTGAAAAGGGATTTGGATTTACAAGAGATACTTCAACCAATTCCCATTTCAAAGAATTCCCATTTCAAAGAAGAGAACACTAAAAAAAAAAAAAGGCAATTGTGTTGAAAGACCAAGATGAAGGGGGTCAAAAAGTTGGAAAAAGTTGGGTGGATGATGAAGTACCACCTCATTGCTCTAAGAGGAGATTGGAGCTTGAATTTGTCAAAAATGCAAAAAGAAAAGATAAATTTGGTCATCATCTTTAAATTTTTTTTCAACTTTGAAACCCTAGTTGTGCATGTCAACCCTAGTTTAATAGTAAGAGTAAAAAAGATGAAGAAAACTAAAAAATTAAAAAAAAAAACCATCAAAGAAAAGAAAAAGAAAAAAGAAAAGATCAAAGGTTAACTTAATCCTCTCACATGTCAGTCACACATTTTTGATATTGAACCCTCAAATTGGACCCCAACCCTTCAGACAAACTCATTGTATCTTAGCAAAAAGTGTTTTTTTTAATGTGAAAAAGGGTCCAATTCAAGGTTCAATGTGCTTCAAATTGATCCCTCAGGTTTTGGTCCCTGTACCCTCTTGTCTAAAGTGGCCCTTAGTCAAATTAAATGGCTAATAATTCCCCCCCCCCTTTTTTTTGGAAGATCTACATTTGGTTTCTCCTCCTTCTAGACCCTTTTAGATGTTTGCTTTTGATACATGTTTCTACCCACAGTTGTAAATCCTAGGAGATCTAACTGTGTGGATTCAAGCTAGCACGTTTCAAGATCTTCCATCACATAATCAAAGACATAGGCAGTTGGACCCTTCTTTATCATGTAGAAGTCTCTTTCCACTATTTAGATAACATAAACTAGCATTGAGACATGCAAATGGTGAAGCCTAATCCCAAAAGACATGGGAAGAAAGGATCCCAGGCTAAGTTGATGGAAAAACTAGTGGGATCAAAGGGCCATGTAACAAAGCTTCCATTTCCCGTTTGAAATTGAACCACAAAAATTAAGGCATGTGTGAGAACCAATTTAAGGCTTTTGTATGATGGATAACCGAGGACTTTGCTTCCCACTGCAGGATCCAAGTCCCTGTCTCCAAATTGCACCTGGTTTGTTCCTGAGAATCTTGTTCCATGGAGTCTTTAGGTATAGAACCTACTAAGTGATTTTATCTCTACAATATATCAAACGGGCCATCCTGTAGCATAGAGAAAGTTAGTATTGGTTGCATGCTAGATACAACATATATTCATTTGGAAACACAAACAAATATTTTTGGAAAGCGCATAGGAACTTGCCCTTCAAGCTCCTTGAAAAATGGTTATGCACACGGCAAGGAAGGCCTTACTAGGCTCTGACATCTCCAGGTGGTTGACACTCTTTCACCAGCATGTATGTCATTGATTCCAATTAACATAAGCTTGTGGAACAGGAACTTGTATCTGTGTGTGGCTCCAATATATTCCTGTCATATTCTACATGCAAAACCATCTCTGCCAATGTTCCAAATTTAGACAACTTAATAACACCGTGCAAGGTGCTTAAGAATTTTGTAGAATACCAACTCCGGGATGGGATTTGCTCATTTATAAAAACAATTCTGGATACTACAAATATTCTAAAACTGGATTTCACTGGCAGGAGCACTCTTCCCAGGAAAGAATTTTTAGAAGTACCTTGGAGTCCCAATGAGCATGATTGGGAACCTCATCATTCTACTCCTGTATAATAGCAGATAGCACCCAGTAACACACCATGGTCCCAAATGAATAAAAATATAAACCAGTTGTGCACTACTCATTTAGGTCAAAATGGAGGTGGCCCCTTCATTTGCAGCAGGAGTGATAAGGCATCAACCACTATACAGAAAGAATCTCTGCTTGTCACTTGAAACAGTGGCAGCACATCACAATTATGATGTGACTTCAAGAATACTTGGCTGACTCCAACCCATACAACCCATACAGGACTCTTTACAAGATTTAGGATTTCAAAGAGCTAGAAGAACTTTGAACCCAAAGAGTTCCAGATCATGCATGATTTCTCAGAATTACATTAGGTTCATCTGATTTAGACCAACAGAGAAGGTTCTGCTCTCAACACTAACACAAAAATGTAACCAACAAAGGATCCCTCTAAATGAACAACTTATCCTGCAGACTGTAATTGACAGACCATGATCTTCATCGCATTTGCAATGAAGGCTGTGATGACTCCCCATTGCCTTCATCAGCTCCCAACAGTGTGTGTCAATAAGTAAATAACAATCCACTCAAAACTTCAGACAAACCATTACATGGATGGACATATTTATGGGATTGCAGAGAGGACTCCACAACACTGCCAAGGTAACATGACCAGAATGAGTGCTGTCATAACCATTTATATAAACAACTGCATCCTGAGTTTCTGTAGCATTTCCAGAACACAGACAGCAGGAGTTACATCAGCAACTTTTAACTAACATCTTTGATTCAAAGAATAGGATGATGAATGTGGTTTCCTAAGATACATCAGGGAGCGAAGGAGATGCTAAATCATAAGAGAAGACTCAAGGCCATGTTTTGCCTAGGCTCATAACTAACATCTACTGACTCTCAATCACAGGTTGATGGCAGGGCAATCCCCACAGCCATGCCCTATGAAGCCTATTTTCCTTACATTCAGACTCCAGGGGTTTTTACAAAAATGGAATTTGGAGTAGATTTTCCTACTCATAATGACAGAGGGTTTAGGCTAGCTACTTCTAGACCCTTTTGAGGAAGCCTGCCTGAGCTCTGCCTTGAGCTGCAAAGGATCAGATGTGTCATTCCTCACCCTTTTCACTTTCTTAGTTCCAAGAGACCTGTGCTTGAAACCATAGATTTCAAGAATCTGATTGTCACCAAAGTTGAAAGCTCTCTCCATCTGGGTCAGACATCTTTGTACAGAATAATCACCAGCCTTTGAACATGGTTTGCATCCAACAAAGTGAGTTACAAAAGGCCATCTATGGTCTCCTAAGCCTGGGTGATGTTTCTCCATCATTTCCTCGTACTTATCAACCAAGATGGCCCAGTAACCATGCAGATAGTATGAGTTCTCCAGAAACACTTTGTCTGCCCACTCTTCTGTCTTTGTAACCAAAAGGTAGACAAGTGCAGATTGATCATCAGCTTCAAAGATGGGTCGTCCTTTCAGAGTCTTTGAGAGCAATTCACCTGCAGCAAAAAGTGTGGACAAATAATGTCAGAGAAACAGGGTGCTGCAAAGATGAGCCTTAGCCATCATTACAACAAGCCTTCTCACTGACAAATTTTTAAAGGTGACGATCTACAACTGGCCTATGAACCAAACACCAATTTGCATGGGCTTTGCCATCCATAGTAAAGGCTCTTCACAAAGAGAAACAACGATTGTCAAATACTGATCTGATGACATACAACATGTGCTATCAAAACAGCTCCAGAAGCACCTAATAGTAAAGAGTTGTAGCATATAACAAGCTTGGACTCAACCACCACATGTCTCTAAGGGTCCAAACACTCGAAACAAAGCAAGTACCAGATCCTCAAGCATTGAAAGTGAACTGTTTTAGGGCCAATTCCAGCAGCATGTTAATGTTATGTAGCAGCTGATGCACCAGGTGTACTGGAATTCTTAAGGGCATAACTCCAAAAAGACCAAGAGAGGAAAGAAAAACACTTGTTTGAAGGATGATAAAGATCAATAGAATCTGACAAGAGGACGTGAGGATGAGAATATCATCTCAGTATGTGCTATATGCAACAGACAGAAAACTTTTTTGCTGTCTCACGCTTCCGTTTGAATCCGCTTTGTAGGAAAGAAGAAAAGGAGGATTATCACAGAGTGTAATTGAGAACCTACAACAAGAGAGAACCACACGCACCTGCTTTGTCTCTGATGATGCCTTTGGGGCCCATGGGCGCCCACGCGTCAAGAAGGTCAAGAGTCCACTGACAGTTGCGAATGAGGAAGCTTCCCGTGTTCAGCCCAGTCCAGCTCTTCTCCTTGTAGACAAGCTCGTCGAAACCGTGCATCACCAAGTTGTAGTTCTCATACTTGTGGAGCGGCACCTCGAACAACATGTCCGTGAACATGGCATCGCTGTCCATCCACCATATCCACTCCACCTCCGGGTGCCCCAGCATCAGTTTCCGGATCAAGGGAAGCTTGGCCCAAAACCCAGCCATTTCTTGATCCAAATGTGCCATGTTGTAAAAGATTTCTATACTGTGGAGGCGACAGTAGTCGATCTTGTTCTTGAGCGACATAAGAAGGTAATGATCTCCGACGGGATTCTCGCAAGGAGTTGGCTGCGACCCAGTGACGAGAAGCATTCGAGGCTTTCCATTGGAAGTCGTACTAACGTTGGGATTCTTCGCCTTCCATTGTTGCCGTTGCTGATCCCAGTCCGTGATAAGAGGGCCGAGTCGATATGGCTCACTCGGATCTCTCCTCACATCTTCATTGTCTTCTTTGAGAAGGAGCCTCTTAGCAGGTCCTCCTTTCTCTTCCTCCACCTGAGCAAGAACCCGCGAGCTATGCATCCCGCTGGTCGCAGAAGTCAGGTGCATTCTAATTTCTTCAAAGTCCTGTACAGGAGTCCCAAATTGTCCAGCTCCTATAGTTCCTCTCAAAACGAGGATCGTCATCAACCCACACATGATAGTCAAATTCAAGTTTCTGATCGCCCTCCGCAACCGCCTTCCATTCATGAGCCAACTCAACTTCCAACTCGACGGAACAGAAAAATTCAACGACATCGTGACAGAAGAAAAACAAAACCCCGCCAAACACCAAAACTTCCCCACCCCCCAAAACCAGAACACCTGCCAAAACTGCGAAAAGTTCCTAATCCTACATACTTTCCTCTCACACAATCTGCTAAACCCAAACAGAGGAAGAAAACTCTTTCTCACACTCTCTCTACAACTCCAACAATGAACCAAACAACCTTCACCTAACGAAAGAACCAAATCTCAACAATGAAACAACCGACTACCACATATTGTGTAAAGAAACTCTCAACCTACGCACCTAGTGACCACTCACCCAAAAAGAAAAAGAAAAAGAAACCGACAAAACGAAACAGAAGAGCAAAAGAACAAGCTCTTCTGGCACACGATAGTCGCCAATGCAACAGGGGTTGGTTCCAGTGGCGTTCAAGAGGAACTCAAGAGCGATTAATGCATGCGCTGCTCAGATTGGGTACAGGACACAATGGCAGGCGGAGAGGGCGGGTTTTAGCGCAAACAAAGTCGTAGCAACTCCTCCTCTTTCCTCCTGCCTTCTCTCCAACTCTCCCGTTGGCGTAGGTCTGTCACCTTCGCGTCCGTTAGCATCGCTCGCGGACGGCCATCGGTCACAGAAACCAGAAGACTTAAAAAACCAGCAAACTCGGCCGCAGACTAAAACAACGCGTTTAAGCCGTGCTGCGTGTGCGACCGACGGTGTAACCAAATGAATTTTTTGTGTTTTTTCTTTTGCAAAAAGAGTTTTGGAGCACCCCGCGTAGCTGTGGGGCCGTAGTAGGTACCTACCGAGAGAGTTTTTTTTAAACCGTTACGAATTAGAAAAAGGGAGGAAAAAATAAAAAGGAGTCCTGGCGGCAGAAGAGCACTAGTACAGTTGTTACCGGCTCCTCCTGAGGTAGGTACCCACTCCCCCACCCACATTATGCTATAATGATGGTCCCCAATTTGTTGAATTCTGGAGTTCCTTTTTGATGTTACCATGCATTTATTCGCGTGGAAGGAAAGGTTGATCCCCCAAATAATTGAAAAATTCACCATCCGTAGCTGACTACTAATAATAAAGGTGCATTGACACTTGGTGTTAAGGACTCTAGTATTAAGTCCCCTAACACCAAGCTACGTCATTTAGGACCTACACCTATTTACCAAGAAGATTTTATGTTAAGTTAATATTCACTTAATGTTAAACAATCACCCATTTAACATTGGGTGCCACATAAGATGCCACCTAGATTTTCACTTAACACTGACTTAACGTTATATGTGAATGCACCTTGATTCTCAAAATAGGGGGGCCTAGGACGAGGTGATTAAGAAGAGCAAGAAGACAAAGGTGCTTGGTTTTGGTCCAAAATAATCTTTGATAATCTATTTGCAAGCAACATTTCCTTCCTTCCTAGAACTGGGACACCAAGGTAAACATCAAACTTAAGTTATAGCCCATGACCATGCACTTTGCTATAAGTCATCTGAAGGAATAAGCAAGTTGTCACCAAAAGCAACTGGCAGCTGGGACACCAAGGTGACCTGAAGAAAACATTAACTAAGATAAAGCCCATAACTAAGCAATTTCAATGAGGTTTCTGAAGGAACCAGCAATTGCCACCAAAAAAGCAAATGGAGCAGACAAACCCTGCTATAGCTGTAAGGAGCTGGCAATGTGTTAACATCTCACTTCCTAAACAAACACCTCTTCACATCGAGATTTGTGTCCAGGTCTTTGCATAGAAGAACACCTGTTTTGAGCATAATAATAACATATTTGGGTTTTAGGGTTTTAAATTGCCTGATGTTCAGCTGCCATAGTGATTCCAATTTGTTTGCTGGGTTTGTGTCATGTAGAATTGATTGGCATCTGTGACATGTGTAAAGGTCATGATGTCAAACATATATCAGTTACATAAAGGTGTATCACCATAGTACCATGACAAGTTCAACATTTCTGTGTTAAAAATATAATTAGTGTGGAAGCTGCCACCTGCCAAGGTACTGCAATACTACTAGCATATAGGCTTTGCTAAATTATTATTTAAAGAGAAGATAAATGACCAAGATTTTGCCTATTCACATCGTAGGAGTACATGTTATTAAAGCATTATGTTAATTATTTATAAAGATGTGCTGATTATCAAGCATGGGTACAATATCCATACATTTATTGTATGGGTATAGATCGCCGTTTATTCTTTTGTGAATTTTTGCATTGTGGCCAAAAAAAACAAAATCGGTGCAAATTGTAGAAAGGCTTTTGTAGAAAAACGTGCACAAAAGTCACCTTATCTTGACCAAAAAAAAAAAGTCACATGTTGCCATATTTGGACTACCAGTTCCTATTAGGTAGTCGCCATATCTGGGCAGGATTCTTACTTTATTGTTTGACCTCTAGCCAAATTTGGCTCATTACTTAATACTCTTGTGGATGCTGGCCAATCCACCTACTTGCCAAAATTGAAAAAAAAAACCCTTGGTATATACATGGGTGAACGCAAGGTAAAACTTTGGGTTAATTGGGAATATGATTACAAATATGCAAAGTGGAGAAAAACCACCATAGTAGGTACCTTGGTGGCTTTGGCATAATTTATACTATTTTTCGAATGTTCACATTGACATTAAAATACTTGTTTAAAAGAAAGAAAAAAATTGGGAAGGAAAATGAATAATCATTTGGAATATTTTAATTTTCAAAATAGATTCTTCAATTCAATTAATTATTCAACAAACATATTTGACCCTGAACCCCTGACCCATGAACTTGGTTGATTTACAATGCTCAAGTTTTGATTGTGGGTTCTAGTGTTCAGCTCGATTGTAGTACCTTTGGCAATCACAAGGTGGCATGGAAGCCAAACACTCATGTTGGATTCTTTTACTAGTCCATAGTAGGTTGCAACAATGACAAAGATATTTAATGTTTTGAATCAATGCTGAAATGTTTGGTAATGACTTGGCCCACACATGGCCCCTCTTAGATGGTTCTAACTGAAGTGTTGGATTTTATCATCCCCAAACCATTGAGCCTCAAATTTTTGTCACAAAGCATTCATCACAAGGTTCTTCAAAGTGGTGGTAATGTTTAAAAGTCTCCAGGGCTCCAATTCTGGGATTCTTGTACTACTAAAGAACGGCATGAAAAACTCAAGAGTGTAATGAAAATTCAGAATCAATGTTAAGAGCTTATGAGGGTTTAGATAAGTTTAGGTTATAGGTCAAATTTTAGGGTCTATAGATCGAGGGTTTCAAATTTTGTTAGAACCACCATTGGAACCTAGTCGAGTAATTGGCCTCTTTTCAAAATTGAATTAGAACTTGAATTGAAAGCATTACGTCATTTTAAACAAGTTAAGTTGTCTAAGTAGATATGTGTAACTTTAGAAATAAAAAGTACAAGTTAGGCAAAATATTTCATTTAATTGGTTGTGCATAATCAATATTACATAATTTCCATATTAAAAAAAAAGAAAAAAAAGGTTACAACCAACCCCAGAGTTTCGTTTTGAAATTTGGACAACATTGTTCAAAACCTCAAGGTTTAAATTCTGACTTTGTCTTTTCCACCTATGATTGAGGATCTTGGATTTTGCCCTCAATCCAACTACACCAAGAATCCAACTATACCATGGAGTGCAAAATTTTCAAGCCTTTTTAATTTTCTTCATAGCACACTGACGTGTCATTGCTGAATTGCTATCAAATAAGATAATCACCTAGTTATTAGTTATTATGGGTGTTGGGTGGGTATGTCCATTTCAACATGTATCATTGGGGAAAGCCAAGGAAGCTATGAGAGTGCATACCATGAGTCATGTCTGGCCTCACCCCATATATCATACCAACACAAGCTACCCAATGATATGCCTTATTAGTCTTCTTTTAATGGGCGAAATTTTGCCAATTTTTTTTTTAAAAAAATAGTGAAAGTGATAATGGGATTTTCTGTCACCTGATTTTTGGAAAAACACACACATTTTCATAATGTTACATCATTTTGCAATATGTAGCCAACATTAGAAGAAGGATGCCTAGATTTTCATACTTTCATAATTCATTCATAGCCAAATTCGGCTAAACCTTTTTTCAAGGATGATTGCCACCCCAGCTCCAGAGGTTTTTCTGTTGTGACACGCTATTGACGAGATACCTTTTTTATGTATAAAAGCTGCCAGGCACACTGCCACAAAAGTTTTACTGTGTTGCAAATCTGGCTACTTCTTGGATTTTTCTCCTTCAAAAGGGAAAAAAAAAATTCAACCAAAACAGCGAATAAATGACAAAATATTCTCAGTTTGATTTTTTGGTGTGGCCACGCTTAAGGCGGTGCGTCCAAAATTTCGTAGAAAAAACACTAGCCACTGCCGCCTTACCCAATCCCATGTCTCCAACTATTTTACACCTTCAAAAGTTGACAAATAGAAGCCTTTACGATCCAATAGAAGATTAGACATATCCTGATAAATGATTTCTCAAAAAGTAGTCTCAATACATGACTTTATTGTTGAACACAATAAATGGCTTAAACCATGGAATACCAGTACATACTCCGTACCGCTCAAATTCCAAAAGTGAAAAAAATGATGAAAACCTGCCAAACTTATTTACCCCCAAAAAAAAAGGCATCAGCTTACTTCAGCTACCGAAGTGAAGAAGCAGAAAACTAACTTGGTCAGCAGCCTAGACAACCAAATATCAGGTGCGGATCTATGGACAATGGAAAACTCAACCCTTTAAAGTTGAAGTTTGACAAAAGAGGGACACTACACTGGCCAAGCACTGGCATGCACAGGATTGAGTATGACTTTGTGCACTTGTTTCCAAAATAAGAAGTTGACCCAGTTTTCCACAAGCTAAAATATTATTGCTGACAATAAAAAATTGGAAGAGAGAGCCGATGCCTTGACTTAGTGGATACCTTTAGTGTTGTGCATTTATTTGAATATATGAAGAAGAGTCCATTTTGGTTTTGTTAATATTTCAGAACAATCAATGGATCTCATAACTGGTTCTTTGAACCACAAATCAAGAATCCACAGTCTCTATATATAAAAGAATTGGTGTGTGTCCGTCCGTCCGATATCCTATTGGCTGGAACTCAGTCCAATGGGTATCACTCAGTGTCAGGAAAAATCACTCAGTGTGATGGGTATCACTCAGTGTCTGGATTGTTTGTGAGGAAAACAGGGTCCCTCAGTGCAATGGGTAAACTCTTGGGTGGGTTGTGAGAACTTTCGGTGAGAGGAAAAGTCACTCAGGGTATCGGTATCACTCAGTGTAATGGGTATCAC
>Ga0116231_10013739_pt1 | contig 11201 bp, 5 predicted proteins | sample S1TSphgellanicum_2_FD_89695 | JGI IMG/M metagenome (GOLD analysis project Ga0116231, IMG submission 89695) | Host-associated microbial communities from peat moss isolated from Minnesota, USA - S1T2_Fd - Sphagnum magellanicum MG | ecosystem: Host-associated > Plants > Peat moss > Unclassified...
GGCGACCAGTTGCGCGAGGTAGTTGGCGTCAGTCTGGGTCACGCCGCCATTCGCCGCTCCCTCCGCCAGAATCGCCGCGGCTTCGCCTTGGGCGTCCTGGCTGTAGAGGTTTGGGCCGGCTGGCGCGGCCTCCGGCGCCAGCAGCGAACCGCCGGCTGGAGCGGCCGCCGGGTTGGCGTTTTGGCGGAACAGCTCGCCCACGAAGTACGTGTTCTGCGGCAAGTCGGCGCTTAGCGTGGCCGCCGCCTGCGTGGTGGTGCCGGCCGCGCCCGCGGCCGCCAGGGCCAGCAGCCCCGCCACGATCAGCGTGCCGACGGACCAGGCCAGGAAGCCGTGCGCGGTGTCACGGAAGAACACTTCATCCGTGTGCAGCGCGACCCATTTGGTGCGCAGCCGGCCGGCCATGTAGCCGCCGAAGATCGAGGCGACCCATTGCACGATGATCAGCCAGATGGCCGCCAGCACAGTGAAGCTAACGGCGGAAACGCCCTGATGCGGCCAGGGAGAGATGGAAGACAGGCCGAGCCCGGTGCCGAACAGGAGCAGAATGACGGAGATTGCGGCGGCGGTGACGCCGCCGGCGAACACCGCGGGCCAGGAGACGCCGGAGGCGGCCTGGCCGCCGGTGTCCGGCGCCGCGGCTGCGGTCGTGTATGCGGGTGCGGGGTGCAGAACGGTGCTCATCGCTCAGCCGTGAAACAGCAGGAGGAGCAGGATGATGACGGGGATGGGCACGCCGAGAAGCCAGAGGAGAATGGCGGGCATGAGATGGGTTCCTTCCTGAATTGTGTTAGTGATCGCGCAAGTCGGCGGCGGGTGAGGGGAATTCAAGGAAGAGCGAAACGTATGAAGGCAATGTCATTGGGTGTTAAGGCTAAACGGTGGGCTGCGAGCTGTTCATGATGAGAAAGTAAGTTAGCCGCAGATTACGCAGATTAACGCAGATTATATCGGGGCGTAATTCTTGAATCCTTGTGGTTTCAGGTGCGCCGGCTGAAAGGCGTGGATGGCCGGGTCAAGCCCGGCCATGACGTGACGAGGGCGGTGGGTCATGGTTTGGGCAGGCTGGTAGCCATAACCGACTTGCATGGGTTCGGGTTCATTCGCGTCATTGCGAGGGCAGCGGGCGCCGTCCATCTTTCGTGTCGGTTGCGAGAAAGATGGATTGCTTCGCTGCGCTCGCAATGACGTGGAGGGGTCAGTGCCTATGCTGATGGGAAGAGACGCAAGCTGATCAAAAATAATCTGCGTTAATCTGCGTAATCTGCGGCTAACTCTTACTTATTTTCTCTATCAAATAATCAAAACCCAAACATATGGTCGAAGGAAAACCCGCCCGCGCGGTCGTCAACGCCGTGGAAGCCGAACAGGCGGCAGGTGGCATCGCGGATCAGCACGTAGCCGGTGTCACCCGCGGCGCGCAGCAGATCGGCCGGAAAATGCGCGGAGGGATAAACCAAAACGGAACCGGAACAAGCAATTTCGAGCGCCCGGCTCGCCAGCTTTTCGCCGCTTGCATCATAAAGCTCCAGCGTGGTGGAGGATTTTTCTACCCACGGCGCGGAGGCGGGATAAATCAGCACGCAAAACGTCTCCCGCCCGCCAAAGCCGAGTTTTAGAAATAGCCGCGTCGAAAGCCCGGGCGGCGGACCGTTATAGGATTGGGGCTCGCTTTTGTACGTCATGATCGTGTTGAACATATGCGCGCCAAAGCTGCTCTCGGCGGCATGGAAGCTCACGCGGTCCTCATACCGGAACAGCGCGTGCAGCCAACCATTGGCGTCGCCGCCGTCACGAAAATCATAGACCAGCTCGGCATGTCCGCCCTGCGGCAGCGCGCCTTCGGGCAGCACGTCGTCCAGGTCCACCGCCACGTCATGCGCGCGCGGCAGCACGCCCAGAAACCGCTCGACAATTTTTTCACCATCCGGCGCGAACACATCCAGCCTTAACGGCAAGTTATTTTCTGTGACCGCCATCGGCGTCGGCTGCACGATCGTTTTGTACCGTCCGCGCGGCAGCACCGGAAACGGCAGCAAAAACCCGCGCCCCAGCGCGGGCGACAGCGTTTTAATCCCGGCATCAGGCCGCAAATCCGACCGCTCCACGTTGATATGCGCGATGCGCGTGCGCTTCTCGCGCGTCACCTCATAGCGCGGCCGCACCACGTGCCGCCCCGCGCGAAATTCCAATTGCGCTGGCCAGAAAAGTTTCGGAAAAAAATCCGCAACGTCCACCGGGCAGGTGGCGAAGGGCGGAATCTCCTCGTTGATCGTCAGCGGCGCCTCCGCCCCCATGCGGTCCAGCGCCATCGCGCCCGCCGGAATCGGCACCGCGTGCGAATTTTGAACCCACAGCACCACACGCTCGTTTTCGCGCGGCGCCGGCAGCCCGGCGAAACGGTCCGCCGGCCAGGCATTGGCGTCATGCGTGCAGGATAATGACGCGCCGTTATCCGTGGCGTAGGTATCCAGCGCGTATTTCACCACGTCATGTCCCGCGACGCCGACGGCATGGATGAACAACTGCCCCACGAACGGCGGCAGGCCGAACCGCCGCCGCACCTCGTTGCTATCGATCACGAACCCGCCGGCGGAAGGCGGCGCCTCGGTCTGCCACTCCGCCTGCACCGCGCCCGCCGCATCGTAAAGGCGCTGATAAAATCTAACCTTCTCTGCGCCGTACCCGGCCCAATAATTCGCGGTGGTCAGCCGCGTGCCGAAATGCCCGTCATCGCGGAAGAACACGAAGTTTGTGGCAAAATTCACGCCGTCGAGATACCGTTTCGTGTTCGTAATCAAACCGTCTGGCAGCTTCACCTCATCCAGCGTCAGCACCGCCGCCCCCGCCGGCACAAACGGCGCGATCCGCGCGGCCAGCCTCTCCGCGTCGAACGCCGCCACCAGGACCACCGCCGCCTTCGAATCTAACAGCTCCGTCAGCGCGCGCGCCAAAAATCCGCCGCGCGAAGAACCCACCGCCAGCGTGTCGTGCACATAAACGCCCTCGACATCAAAACCCGGCGACAGCGCCAGCAGCGGCCCGGCAACGCCATCCGGGTCATACACCGCCACCAAACCCGCCTTGTTCAACCGCGCCGCCAGCCTGGCCAGGGATTCCGCCGCCACCGGATGGGCCAGCGCCTTATAGACGGCGTTACCGCCCTTCACATTATCAAACGTCTCGATATCCAGCATCTAGTCATGTCTTTCACAAACCCAGCAGCGCCCGCAGCGCGGCGCCGGCGGCCGGAGTATCATCCATCGGCGCGGGCTGCCACAAGTCCAGCCGCCCGGCAAAATCCCGCACCCGGCCATCCGCGGCCAGCATGTCCATGAACGCGCCGATCCGCGCCGAACGGCCCGGCAGCCGCACCAGATAGACCGGCAGCGCCGTGGCCACCGCCTCGGAGACCATGGACACCGAATCCGCCGTCACCACCACCGCATCGGCCAGGCCCAGCATGCCGAAATACGGATTCGGATGCCCGCCGCCCCAAATCCACGCGCCCAGCGGCCCTAGAATCTCCTTAAAAACCGCCACCACTTCCGGCGCGGTGCGGCGCGAGGGCGTCACTGCCACGCCGGCGCCATCGCGCATCACCGCCGCCAGCTTGCCGGCCAGGTCCCGCGCCTCCGCCTCGCCCAGCCGGTAGCGGCCGTTGCTGCCACCCAGCAGCACCGCCACCAGGGGACGGGGCAGCTTCGCCAGGGACGGCGCCCACACCATCGCCTCCCATTTCAGCCGCTCCGGCGTCACCCGGTGCAGCGCCGTGCGCGTCACGAACACGTTCTTGCCGGTAATCCCGTCATGCCGGGCGGCGAACACCAGATCGAATTTTTTCAGGTCCATCCGCGGGTCCTGCACCGCCACCGCGCGCACCTTTGGGCCGCGCAACGCCGCCGCGACGCGTGAGCCCTGGCCGCCGCACGCCACCACCACCGCCGGCAAAGGCGCCGCCACCACTTCCCGCGCCACAAAATGCAGCGGCAAAATCCTGGAAATCGGCGGAAAACTGCTGGCCAGCCCCCGCCATTGCACCGGCCGCACATCCGCCGGCAGCCGCGCCGCCTCCACCAGTCCGAGCGCCTGGTTGCGCAGACCCGCGAGGTCTCCACAAATGATTCGAGCCTCCATGACGCATCGTTGCGTCGTGAAATCGAAGCGGTCAATGCCCCGCGGTAATTGCACCTTCACGCCAGGCCGTTAAGGTAGGCAAATGCCCAGCGACGCGAACATCTCTACGCCCCCGGCCGCCGCCTTGCCGGCCGCGGAACGCTGCGCGGACCTGCCGGCCTTTCCGGTGTTCCTGGAAGCGCCGGATATTTCCCCCTTTCTGCACGGCAATACCGGCATTCCCGGGTTCACAACGCATGATTCCGGGCGGCCCGGGCCGCATACCGTGCTGATTTCGCTGATCCATGGTAATGAAATCGCCGGGGCGATCGTGCTGGCGGAAATGCTTCACGATAACTTCACGCCGCTTCGCGGCAAACTCACCTTCGGCTTCGCCAACACCGCCGCCTACGAAAAATTCGACCCGGAAAATCCCGTCGCGTCCCGCTTCGTCGAGGAAGATCTCAACCGCGTCTGGGACGATATCCAGCTGTTCGGCGTCCGCCGCTCCCTGGAACTGGACCGCGCGCGCGAAATGCGGCCGCTGATCGACGTGGCGGACATCGTGCTGGACCTGCACTCCATGCTCTGGCCCTCCGAACCCCTGCTGCTGTGCGGCCCCGCCCAGGCGGGCCGGGACCTCGCACTTGCCGTCGCCAGCCCCGCCATGGTCATCGCCGACCAGGGCCACGCCGGCGGCAAACGCCTGATCGACTACGGCCGCTTCACGGAAGCCGCCAGCACCGCCGCCTGCATCCTGGTCGAAGCCGGGCAGCACTGGGAACCGGGCGCGGTCCGCCAGATGCGCGCCACCATCGCCGCCCTTCTCGCCCATACCGGCCAGGCCGCCCCCACCGCCCCGCCGCCGGCGCCCCGCTTCGCCGAAGTCACCCATGTCGTGACCGCCAAAACCAACCGCTTCACCTTCACCGAACACTTCCGCGGCGGCGACATCATCCCCCTCCACCACACACTCATCGCCCATGACGGCGACGAAACCATCCATACGCCGTACGACAATTGCCTGCTGGTCATGCCCAGCCTGCGGCCGAGCCGGGGCCATACGGCGGTGCGGTTGGCGATGGTGAAGTAAGTAAGGCCAGGGGGGCTTTGCCCCCCTGGACCCCCCACTAGGGCCGACGGCCCTAGGACCCATTTAGTTTGGTCTCGTGGGTGGGTAGGCTTTTGCCCTTTAAGCCCCATCGCCGTGCGCGCACGGCGATGGGGCTTAAAGGGCAAAAGCCTACCCACCCACGAGACCAAACTAAGGGGTTCTAAGGCCGTCGGCCTTAGCGGGGGTCAAGTGGGCAGCGCCCCCTTGCCTTACTTCCTTTCTTCACCCGCCAATCAGCACCGTCGGACACCCGAGCACGACCATGCCGCCATGGGCGCATTGGCTTGTCATGCGCGCGGCGGGGCGGCCGCCGATGATGACGGTGGTGGAGCCCATGACGATGGCGTCGGGCGGGCCGACGCAGACGCACATATCGCCGACGCAGGCCGCCGGCATGCCGCCGATGAGGACGGTGGGCGCGCCCGGCCCCGTGATCGGGCCGCCGACATGCGGCACCAGCACCGTGACCATCGGGCAGACATGCATATCGGTCAGCCGGGCGGCGGGAAATCCCATATCGGAACATTAACGTAATGCGAGGTAGCCGTCACGAAAAAACTGTAATAGTGTTTAAGAAGGTTTAAGAAGCGAAATAATAGGATCAAATCGTAGGAACGCGTAAGGGCTTCACGCGAACCAGGGAGAGGTGGCGTTGCGACGTTTGTTGCCGGTCTGGGCTTTGCCCTTGGGATTTTCGGGCGCCGTTATCGCGGCCGCGCCCGCTTTCGCGCAGATCGCGCAGAATCCCTTGCCGCCGTCCTTGCCCAATGTCCCGCAGCAATCCCCTCTAACACATATCGCCCCGGTCACCCCGCCCAATCTGGGCGCCGGCCTGCCCAATTTCGGCGCCGGCGGTTCGGAAAGCGCTTTGCCCAGCGCGATTATTCCTGTGCAATCCGTTAGCATCATTGGCGCCACCGCGTTTCCGCCGCAGGCGTTGAACGCCGCCACACGCGGCCTGGCGCAGCACGACGTGCCGTTGTCGCAAATCGAGGATGCGCGTCGCGCTCTGGTTGATTTGTATCGCGGCCATGGTTTTGTGCTCACCACCGTGTCGCTGGACATCGACGCGCAGGGCAATGTGCGGTTCATCGTCACGGAAGGCCGCATCGTCGCGGTGAAATTGTCGCAGGATATCGGGCCGGCGGGCACGATGGTGCTGAAATTTCTCGACCATCTGACGCAGGAGCGGCCGGTGTCGGAGGCGTCGCTGGAGCGCTGGCTGCTGCTGGCGCAACAGATCCCCGGCGTGTCCGTGCACGCGGTGCTGCAGGCGGAATCCGGGGATCCCGGCGCGCTCACGCTGGTTGCCGAGGTGTCCAAGCAGGATGTCTCAGCCCTGCTGACCGCCGATAACCGCAGTTTTCAGGATACCGGCCCGGCCGAGGGCCTGCTGGTGCTGGACGCCAATAGCCAGACCTCGCTCGGCGACCAGACGGAGGTGTCGTTTTTCCACACCTCCGGCGGCACCGATAATTTCGGCCAGGTTTCCACCAGCGCCTTCATCGGCAGCAACGGCCTGCGCATAAAACTCTATGGCGGCGCCGGGCGGTCCATTCCCGGCGGCGTGCTGCGCGAAATCGGCTATCACAGCTACATCACGGTCTTCGGCGGGGAGCTGTCCTATCCCCTGCTGCTCAAGCGCAACCAGGCGCTGACCCTGAATTTGCGCGCCGATGCGGTGGAGAATTTGATTGACGCGTCCGGCCTGCGTTCCTCGGCGGACAGTCTGCGCGTCCTCCGCGTCGCCGGCCAATATGCCTGGCAGGATCTGTGGGCGGGCAACACGCGCGACGCGCTGAACATCGTCAATCTGCAGGAATCCAACGGCCTGCCGATCCTCGGCGCCTCGCCCGATCATCGCCCAGCCGGTGTGGCCGGCCGCGCCGGGGAAGTCACGACCTTCTGGAAGCTCAACGGTTCCGTCAGCCGCGTGCAGACGCTGTTTTCCCCGTTCACGGACGCCACCGTGGCGCTGCGCGTGGAAGCCGGCGGCCAATACGCCTCCGACGTGCTGCCCTCCGAGGAGGAATTCTATCTCGGCGGCAGCCGTTTCACCCGCGGTTTTTATTCCGGCGAGGTCACCGGGGACAAGGCGTATTACGCCACCGCGGAGCTTGATTTCGACACCGGCTATCATGTTTCGCTTGACAGCCGCAACATCGATCTCGGCATACAGTATTACGGTTTCTACGACACCGGGGAAACCTGGTCGAACCTGAAGACCGATCTGAACCACCGGCTGGCCTCCGCCGGCGGCGGCGTCCGGGTCGGATTGACCCGCAATCTCGAAATGGACGGAGAAGCCGCCTATCGCCTCACAACCCAGCTCGCACCCGCCAATACCGGCGAGGCGCCGCTAAAAGACACGATTTTGTACTGGGGCGTCACCGCCCGCTACTGAATTTTTGAGAGGTTGCTTATGGAGCGTCATTCGCTTCGCCGCGTTCACGGCCGGACCATCTTTCTTAAGGGCGCGCTGTTTGCCTCGACCGCGCTGGTGTTCCCCGTCATGGCGCCGCGCGCCGCTTTGGCGCAAATTTCTCAAACCGCGACGCCGCAGGGCGGGCAGGTGGTCGGCGGTTCGGCGAGCATCGGCCAGGCGCCGGGCAGCACGACGGTCAACCAGTCCTCCCAACGCGCCGCGATCAACTGGCAGAGTTTCAATGTCGGCGCCAACGCGAAAGTGCAGTTCAACCAGCCGGATGCCTCCGCGGTCGCGCTGAACCGCGTGGTGGGCGGCGATCTGTCGCAGATCAACGGCCAGATCAACGCCAACGGCCAGATTGTTCTCATCAACCAGTCCGGCGTGGTGTTCGGCCGCGGCTCCCAGGTCAACGCCGAGAGCGTCGTGGTTTCCACCAGCGACATCGCCACCAGCGATTTCATGGCCGGCCGCATGAATTTTACCGGCGCGCCGAAACCCGGCGCGCAAATCATCAACAACGGCAACATTTCGGCGCGCGATGCCGGGCTGGTCGGGCTGGTGGCGCCGCAGGTCCTCAATAACGGCGTCATCACCGCGCAGCTCGGCCAGGTGGTGCTGGCCGGCGGGTCCGCCTTCACGCTCGATCTCTACGGCGACCGGCTGATTTCGCTGGACGTGACGCAGGCCGTGCGCGCCGTCGATGTCGGCGGCAAATTGGTCCCGGCTCTGGTCACCAATAGCGGCCTTATTCTGGCTGATGGCGGCAAGGTCACCCTCACCGCGCAGGACGCGGATGCGCTGGTCACCCAGCTGATCAGCGCCGGCGGCACGATTCAGGCCAACACGGTGGGGGCGCAGACCGGCACCATCTCGCTCTCCGGCGTCGGCGGCAATATTTCCATCGCCGGCAATCTGATCGCCGCCGGCACTGGCGCCGGCCAGAAGGGCGGCGCCATCCAGGCGCTCGCCACCGGCACGGTCGCGGTCGCCCCGACCGCGCAGCTCGTGGCTTCCGGCGAGGCCGGCGGCGGGGATATCGCCATCGGCACCGACCTCGCGCGGGCGGAATCCGGCCCGTCCGACACCACTGCCCCCGCCGCCGCCGCCGTCACCATCGCCCAGGGCGCCACCATCCGCGCGGATGCCACCGGCATCGGCAATGGCGGCACCGTGACCCTGCTCAGCCAGAATCTCACCGATTTTGCCGGCAATATCTCCGCGCTCGGCGGCCCCCAGGGCGGCGATGGCGGCCTCGCCGAAATTTCGTCACGCGGCGTCATCGACCTTGGCGGCACGGTGGCGGACACCGCCATCGACGGCCAGCCCGGTGAAATTCTGCTCGACCCCGCCACCCTGATCGTCACCGTCGCCGGCGGCCAGCACAGCACGACCGCCAGCGAGGTCGATTCCACCTGGCTCGGCGGCCTTTCGGGCAACATCGTGCTCTCCGCGAGCTCGCTGCTGGAGGTGCTCAGCGACGTCAAATCCACCAGCCTGGACTCGCTGAGCCTGGTCTCCGGCGGCAATGTCTCCATCGACGCGCTGATCTCCTTCGCCGGCTCGCTCGAAATGGATGCGGGTGCGGCCATCCAGATCGGCCCCAGCTTCTCGGTCAATGGCCAGGGCCACACCGTTTTCAGCGACACCGGCGGGCTGGACGCCGACAACATCTATCTCAACGGCGCCACCGGCATCGGCATCGGCGCCAAAATCGACATTTTGGCCGCCGGCGGCGAACTCGCGCTGGACAGCACCGGCGGTTCGGTCACCGATACCACGATCACCGGCCTGATCGTCGCGACGCCGGCCACCATCAGCGGCATCATCGACGCGCCCACGCTCTCCGGCGGCACCGCCGCGATCGGCGGCAATGTCTTTCTGGATAACGGCCAGAACGCCATCGCCACCCTGGACAATTTTTCCCTTGCCGCGGGCGGCACGCTGGAACTGGACGACGCCGCGGGCCTCGCGATCACCGGCGTCGTGGCGCCCAGCGCCACCTTCTTCTCCACCGATTCCACCGACGCCGAGGATTTCGACGTCACCGGCCTGCTGGACGCCAAAAACCTCCTGGTCCTCGACGGCCCGAAACTGACCGCCGAGGCCAATGCCGGCACCGTCATCACCGGCAACCTCGCGCTCTTCGGCGGCGGGGATGTCTCGCTCACCAGCGCCCACAACACCATCAACGCGCTGCAGACCGTCAGCGGCCTGCAAAACCTCTATCTCGACGACAACGCCATCCTCAACATCGGCACCGCCATCGGTATCGGCACCGTCTTCAGTTTCACCGGCGCCGGCATCAACGAAACCGGCGCCGGCCTGATCGACGTGCCCACCTTCACCGCCTTCAACGTCGGCGGGGACATCAACCTGGAAGGCGCCAACAGCTTCGCCAATGTCCTGGCGGACACCGCGGGCAGCATCAACGTCGCGGACACCGCGCCTTTGGACATCCCCGGCTTGGTTTCCGGCTCCGATGTCTTCATCACGCTCGCCGCCGGCAAGGCGCTAACCGTCGATACCGGCGAACTCGACGCCACCGGCGCCGGCGGCACGCTCGCCATCATCGCCGATTCCCTCAAACTGCCTGACGCCACCGCCGGTCAGATTCAAGCCGTGGGCGGCACCATCATCGTCGCCCCCGCCACCGGCAATGGCGCGCTCACCGTCACCGGCCTCGCCGCCAGCGGCGGCGGCGTCCTCGGGTCCGATTTCCTCACCGACATCAAGGGCGAGGAACTCGCCCTCCAGCTCGGCACCGCCGGCGCCACCGGCGCCATCAAACTGGGCACCGGCCAAACCGACGACATCGAGCTCGGTGGCGCCAATCTCAGCCTGGTCACCTCCGGCGCCGTCACCCAGACCGGCCTGCTGTCCGCCGGCACGCTCGCCTTCAATGCCGGCAGTTTCCGGCAGACCACCGGCCAGGCGGAACTCGATCTCACTGGCTTCACCGGCACCGCCGCCAGCGGCATCGTCAGCCTGGCCGCCGGCGCCAATCTGATCGGCGCATTCGGCCCGGTCACCGCCAAGGGCACCATCGACCTCGCGGACAACGAAGCCGCCAATATTACCGGCGCCATTTCCACCAGCGGCACAATCATCCTTGACAATTCCGCCGCCGGCTATACCGAAACCGGCGCCGGCGCGCTCGACGCCGCCACCCTCGCCACCGGCCCGGACGGCATCGACGGCAGCGCCCTCCTCGGCGGCGCCAACGCCATCGGCACCATCGCCACCTTCGAACTGTTTGGCGCCGGCGCCAATTTGTCCTTCAACAACACCGCCGCGCTGGCCATCGACGGCGAAATTTCCGTGCCCGGCGAGGTCACCGTCAGCGACACGGCCGCCGGCATCACCGAGCTCACCGGCGGCTTCATCTCGGCCGCCTCGCTCGCCACCTCCGGCACCATTGGTGGCGATGTCAACCTGGGTTCAAACCAAAACCTCATCGCCGCCTTCGGCCCCATCACCGCCAGCGGCAATATTGTTCTGGGCGACGACGAAGCCGCCAACATTGCCGGCCTGATCACCACCACC
>Ga0116231_10013740_pt1 | contig 11200 bp, 6 predicted proteins | sample S1TSphgellanicum_2_FD_89695 | JGI IMG/M metagenome (GOLD analysis project Ga0116231, IMG submission 89695) | Host-associated microbial communities from peat moss isolated from Minnesota, USA - S1T2_Fd - Sphagnum magellanicum MG | ecosystem: Host-associated > Plants > Peat moss > Unclassified...
ACCAGAATCGTCAGCGGCGCGGGCGCCGCACTCTCGAGGCGTTCGAGGCTCTCGGCCAGGAAACGCGCGCCGAAATCCTTGAACGCCGCGGTCGGCCCGTGATAGAGCTCGAGCGCGAACAGGGGATGCTCGCTACCCACCACGGCCGTCGTCGGCGCCGCAAAATCGAGGGCCGCCGAGGCAATGCCGCCAAGCAGCGGTTGCAGCCGGTCACCCGCGAAGAATCCGCCCAAGGCGGTCGTCGCGAGGTCCGGCAGCGACTGCGCGGCGCCGCGCGCGGGCGGATCGACCCGCGGCAGGTGCGCGGGCATGTAAAGACCCCCGTCCGGCGCGAGGCCGCGTGAGATCGCCTCGCTCAAACTCGTGGCCGGCGAGGAGCCGCGCGTGCTCAGATAGGGCAGTGCGCCCATCAGGCTTTCACCACGCGCGCACCGTAGTTCTCGATCGTCGTGATCCAATGATCCGTGCCGAGGCCGTGCTCGGCGAAGCCGGCGACCATGGCGCCACGCACCGCTTCGGCATTGACGATTTCCGACCACGCGAATACCGTCGGACCCGCGCCGGAGATCGAGCAGCCGAGTGCGCCGGCCGACATGGCGCCGCGCTTGACGTCCAGGAACCCCGGTATCAAGCAGTGGCGCTGCGGCTCGATGATGACGTCCTCGAACGAATCGCGAATCATCTCGAGATCGTTCGAATAACAGCCGCTGATGAAGCCGGCGAGGTTCGCGGTCTGCCAGACGAAGTCCGAGCGCGTGACGTCGGACTTCAAGATCGCGCGCGCCTCGCGCGTGCCCAAGGCCATGTGCGGATGCACGAGGACGCAGCGCAGTCCCGCCGGTACCGGAATCTGCTTTACGCGGGGGTTGTCGATGCCCACCGTGAGCACCAGGCCCCCGAACAGGCTCGGCGCGATGTTGTCGACATGCACCGAGCCGCTGGCGACGATTTCCCCCTCCATCGCGAACTTGAGCAGCCGCAGGCGCGACAACGGCTCTTCGAGCAGGGCGTTCGCGGCGAACACGGCGGCGACCGCCGAAGCCGCCGAGCCGCCCATGCCCGAGGACAACGGAATCCCCTTCTCGATGTCGAGTTCGAACCCAAATGTCAGGCCGAGCGACCCGGCCATCGCCTGAATGGCGCGGCCGGCGGTGTTGCGCGTCGGATCGATCGGCAGGTCCCCGGCCACCCCGGTGATCGAGCGGATGCGCACGACCGGTTCGGCGATGCGGCGCACGCGCACGCGGTCACCGACCGCCTCCACCGTGTGTCCAAGGATGTCGAAGCCGATACCGACGTTGGCAACGGTGGCGGGTGCGAATGCGGTGACGTCGGTGAGCACGCGGATGACCGGTAGGCTGCGGCTAGAGGTGAGCGCCGAGGTAGGCGGACAAGCGCAGCAGGTCCGAGAACACGCCTCCCGCGGTCACTTCGGGGCCCGCCCCGGGGCCCTGCACGATCAACGGATTGTCGCAGTAGCGGCGCGTCGCGAAGCGCACGACGTTGTCCGTCAACGCCATGTTACCGAAGGTGTGCCTGGCATCGAGGCGCGTCAGGCCGACCGTGGCCCGGCCCGCCGCATCGATGCGGCCGACGTAGCGCAGGATTTCCGACCGCGCGCGCGCCTCCGCCAGGGTTTTCGACATGGCGGCATCGAACTGCGGCAGTCTCTGCATGAACTCCTCGATGCTGCAGGATTCGAGTTCCTTCGGCACGAGGCCCCCGACCTTCACGTCGGACATCTCGAGAGTCAAACCCATCTCGCGCGCGAGGATGATGAGCTTGCGGGCCACGTCCACGCCGGACAGATCGTCGCGCGGATCGGGTTCCGTGTAGCCCTTCTGCTTCGCCGTGCGCACGATCGAGGAAAACGGCTCGCTGCCGTCGAAGACGTTGAACAGGTAGGCGAGCGTGCCGGAGAAAATACCCTCGATGCTGGTGATCTCGTCGCCCGTCTCGCGCAAGTCACGCAGCGTCTGGATGATCGGTAGTCCGGCCCCGACGGTCGCCTCGTAGAGATAATGCGTGCCGGTTGCGCGGCGCGCGTCCTGAACGCTCTTGTAGAAAGGCATCGAACCGCTGTTCGCCTTCTTGTTCGGCGTCACGATATGCACGCCGCGCGCGAGCCAGTCCGGGTAATGCGCGGCCACGTCCGCGCTGGCGGTGCAGTCGAGCAGCACCGTGTGCGGAATGTAGTCCGCCTGCACGTGATTCATGAGCTTGACGGCATCGAGCGGCTCGCCCTTCTCCGCCATGCGTGCGCTCCAGTGCGCGAGATCGATGGAGCCCTCCTCGAGCAGCATGCGCTTCGAGCCCGCGATCGCGCGCACGCGCAGATCGACGTTCAAGGCCTTCAGGCGTTCCTGTTGACTCGCGATCTGTTCGAGCAGCACGCGACCGACCGTACCGGGCCCGATCAAGGCGATCGACAGCGTGTTCGGCGACAGATAGAAGCCCGCATGCACGGCACGCAGCGCCTTGGCCGCCGCCTTGCCGTCGACCACCAAGGAGATGTTGCGTTCGGAGGCGCCCTGCGCGATCGCGCGCACGTTGATCCCGGAGCGGCCGAGCGAATTGAAGACCTGGGCCGCGACGCCGTGCGCGCCGGCCATGCCGTCGCCGACGACCGCGAGAATGCTCAAGCCGCGACCGACGTCGACGCTTTGAATCTGCCCATCGCGCAATTCCGTGTCGAATGCGCGCCGCACGGCGTCCTCGGCACGCTGCGCCTGCGCCTGCGGGATGGCGAAGCAGATCGAATGTTCGGAGCTGCCCTGCGAGATCAGGATGACCGAAATACCCGCATCGCGCAGCGCACCGAACAAGCGATGCGCCGTCCCAGGCACGCCGATCATGCCGGCACCCTCCAGATTGACCAGGGCGACGGGGTCGATGGTCGTGATGCCCTTGACCTTGAGCGCGGAGTTCGGATGGGCGCAGATCAGCGTGCCGCGCTTGGCCGGGGCGAAGGTGTTGCGGATGTAGATCGGGATGTCGCGCGCGACCGCCGGCTCCATCGTCTGCGGATGGATGACCTTGGCGCCGAAATACGCGAGTTCCATCGCCTCGCTGTACGAGAGTTGGTCGATCACCTCGGCGTTCGGCACGAGCCGGGGATCCGCCGACAGCACGCCGTCGACGTCGGTCCAGATGTGTATTTCGGCGGCGTTCAGCAAGGCGCCGAAGATCGATCCGGAAAAATCGCTGCCGTTGCGCCCGAGCGTGGTCTGCACGCCCTTGACCGTCGTCGCCACGAAACCGGTCACGATGAGCCGGCCGACGAAGGTCTTCTCGACGAGTCCGCCGAGGTTCGCCTCGCTGACCGACCATTGCACCGCGGGCCCGAGGGGGCCCCACTCGACGATCACGACGCGGCGTGCGTCGATCCAGCGCACCTCGCCCGGCACGCGCGCCCGCTCGCGCAGAAAGGGGGCGAACAGGCGCGTCGACCAGATCTCGCCATAGCCCGCGATCACGTCGCTGAGCGCGTACGGCGCGGAACGGATCAAGCGCACCGTGTGCAGCATGCCCACGAGATCCTTGAGGTCGGCATCGAGCGCCGCCGCGTACGCCGCGTGCGCGGATTCCGACACCAGCTCCGCGGCCAGATCGAGGTGCCGCCTGCGCAGCGCCTCGAGCGGTGTCGAAAAATCACCGTCCGGCTGTTCGGCGAGTTTGACCAGGCCGAGCAGGGAATCGGTCACGCCGCGGCATGCCGACAACACGACGGCTTCGCGCGGATTCCTCGAGCCCTCGATGATCTCTGCAACCCGCCGAAAACATCCCGCATCCGCGACGCTCGAGCCGCCGAATTTATGTACGATCCATTTGTCCATAACCGCCGCGCAACCCGCTCTGCAGCAGGCGATCGCGGCACTCCACTTGCGCGTCCGAATTGATGAATGCCGGCCCTTGCAGACAACTGCGAACTCTAATGGGTCCGGCGGGAGCCAGGCAAGCAAATCCGCTAAACTGGCTAGTATGGATTATTCCATCACGGAGTTATGCCGTTTTTTCAAGGACGCGCAGCAACGCGCGGAATCTCTGGTTCTGGCAACGATCCTGCGCACCGAGGCATCGACCTATCGCAAGGCGGGCGCGCGCATGCTGATGACGGCGGACGGACGCGCCAGCGGCATGCTGAGCGGCGGCTGCCTCGAGGCCGACCTCGCTCTGCGTGCTGCCCGCGTGCTCGACCGGCGCACACCCGAACGCGTGTGGTTCGACACGCGCGGCGTCGAGGATCCGGTGTGGGGATTGGGAATGGGCTGCCAGGGCGCGATGGACGTGTGGCTGCAGCCGGAACTGCCGGCGAACGGATATCCCATCATGTCGTACCTGCGGCGCTGCCTCGACAGCGGTCGTCCGGGCGGACTCGCGCAAATCGTCGGCGGCGATGCGGCGCCCGCCGACCTCGGGCGCACCGCCTTTGCGGACGAGTCCGCACACGACTCCCTCGCCGCCGCGGCGGCCGCGTCGCGGGGCGCGCGCCCGGCACTGCGCCGCCTGCGCGTGGGCGGTGCGGACGTCGAGGTATTCTCGAGTCCGGTCGAACTGCCGCCGAGCATTCTGCTGTGCGGAGCGGGACCCGATGCCGTGCCGGTGCAGGAGTTCGCGACGCGACTCGGCTGGCGCGTCAGCGTTTACGATCATCGGCCCGCGTTCGCGCGGAGCGCGCATTTCCCCGGCGCCGACCGAGTCCTCTGCGGCCCCGCCAACCGCCTGCGCGAGCACCTCGATCCCGGCGGCTTCGATGCCGCGATCGTCATGAGCCATCACCTCGCCTCGGACCAGGGCTACCTGGCGGCCTTGGTCGCGGCTCCACCCGGCTTCATCGGGTTGCTCGGACCCTCGCACCGGCGCGAGCGCCTGCTCGCGGGCGCCGGTGACGCGGTGCGCGCGATGAGTTCACGGATTCACGGCCCCGTGGGTCTCGACATCGGCGCGAGCACCCCCGAAGCCATCGCGCTCGCGATCATCGCACAGGTGCACGCGGCGCTCGCCGGCAGGACCGGCGGGCCGCTGGTACCGCAGAACGCGTGATCGTGCGAACCGGGCCGTCATTTGCGGCCGGATTTGGGCAGGCCCGTGTGTTGCGTGCGAAACGGCACGGCGCCGGGCACGCGCGCTCGTGTGCCGTTCGGCTGGTAGGCCGGAATCAGGTGATGCTTGCCGTTGCCGATCAGATCCCTGCGACCCATGCGCTTCAAGGCTTCGCGCAACACCGGCCAGTTCTCGGGATCGTGATAGCGCAAGAACGCCTTGTGCAGCCGTCGCGCCTTGATGCCCTTGGGCACCAGCACGTCCTCGCTCGTCCGTGACACGCGCTTCAAAGGGTTCTTGCCGGAATGATACATCGCCGTGGCGGTCGCCATCGGCGAGGGCAGGAACGCCTGCACTTGGTCCGCACGAAAGCCGTTTTTCTTGAGCCATACGGCGAGTTCGAGCATGTCCTGATCGCTGGTTCCGGGGTGGGCTGCGATGAAATAAGGGATCAGGTATTGTTCCTTGCCGGCCGCACGCGAGAACTTGTCGAACAATTCCTTGAAGCGATAGTAGGTGCCCACGCCCGGCTTCATCATTTTCGACAACGGACCCTCGCCGATCGCCTCGGGCGCGATCTTGAGATATCCGCCCGTATGGTGCGTGGCGAGTTCCTGCACGTACTCCGGCGATTCGATCGCGAGGTCGTAGCGCACGCCCGAGGCGATCAGCACTTTCTTCACGCCCTCCAAGGCGCGTGCGCGGCGGTACAGGCGGATGAGCGGCGCATGATCCGTGTCGAGATTCGGACAGACGCCCGGAAACACACAGGAGGGCCTGCGACAGGCGGACTCGATCGCCGTACTCTTGCAATGCAGGCGGTACATGTTCGCGGTCGGGCCGCCGAGATCGGAGATCACCCCCGTGAACCCGGGCACGCTGTCGCGGATGGTTTCGATTTCACGGATGACCGAGTCCTCCGAGCGGCTCTGAATGATCCGGCCCTCGTGTTCGGTGATCGAACAGAACGTACAGCCGCCGAAGCAGCCGCGCTGGATCGACACGGAGAATCGGATCATGTGATACGCGGGAATCTTCTGCCCGCCGTACGCCGGATGCGGCCGGCGCGCATAGGGCAGCTCGTAGACCGCGTCCATCTCGCTCGTCGTGAGCGGAATGGGCGGCGGGTTCAGCCAGACGTCGACGCCGCCGTGGCGCTGCACGAGCGCCCGGGCGTTACCCGGATTCGATTCGAGGTGCAGGATGCGCGAGGCGTGGGCATAGAGCACGGGATCCTTCGCGACCTGTTCGTAGGACGGCAAGCGGATCACGCTGCGCTCACGGTCCGCATTGGGGACCTTACGGTGGAACTTGACCACGTTCACGCGCGGCGTCGCGACGGATGCGAGGGGCTGTGCCGCCGCCGCGAGGGGCCCTGGCGCAGCCGCGAGCCGTTGAGTTTCGTCGGCATACGGATCGACCGGGGGTTGGAGCGGTCCCGGCGTATCGAGGTCGGTCGAGTCGATCTCGGTCCACTCCGGCGGCGCACCGCGCCGCACGAACGCCGTGCCGCGCAAGTCGGTCAACGAGGCGATGGATTCACCGGCATCGAGCCGCCGCGCAATGGCGCCGATCTGGCGTTCCGCATTGCCAAACACGAGTAGATCGGCTTTCGCATCGACGAGCACCGAGCGTCGCACCTGTTCGGACCAGTAATCGAAGTGGGCGATGCGGCGCAGACTCGCCTCGATGCCGCCGATCACGATCGGCACACGGCCGAAGGCGGCACGCAGGCGCTGGGCATACACGATGACGCTGCGATCGGGCCGCAGACCGCCCTGCCCGCCCGGGCTATACGCATCGTCGCTGCGGATCCGACGGTCGGAGGTGTAACGATTCACCATCGAGTCCATGTTGCCGGCGGTCACGCCGAAGAACAGGCGCGGCGCGCCGAGCACCTCGAATGCGGCGCTGCTGCGCCAATCGGGTTGGGCGATGATGCCGACCTTGAACCCCTGCGCTTCGAGCACCCGGCCGATGATGGCCATGCCGAAACTCGGATGGTCGACGTAGGCGTCGCCGGTCACGACGATCACGTCGCAACGATCCCAGCCGAGGCTGTCCATCTCGGCACGCGACATCGGCAGGAAGGGCGCCGCGGGCGACACGGTGCGCGCCGGGCGCTCGGCCGGGAACAAGGGGGCGGCTATTGGCAAGATCGACCGGACGTCATCCCACGTCGACGGGCACGTAGATCTGCGCATCTTCGCGCTGGATCAGCAAGGCCACGCTGTGGCCCGCCCGCGCCACCTCCCGCTTCAGTTCGGCGACCGACCCGACACTGGTGCCGTTGACGCCGAGGACCACGTCTCCGGCCTCGACGCCGGCGGCGAGCGCCGGTCCTGTCACGTCTTCGACGACCAAGCGGCCGTGGGTGTGCAGTTCGCGCTGTTCCTCTGGGTCCAAGGGGCGCACGGCGAGGCCGAGCTTGCCGCCGTCGTCCTGCGTGTCGGCTTTGGCGGCCTGCACCGGTTCGTCCTCGAGCAGCACGGTCTTGATCATGACGTTGGTGGCCTTGCGCTCGTGCCAGATGCCCAGCTCCGCCGTCGACCCGGGCGGCAGTGCCGCCACCACGGAGGGCAGATCGTAGGACTCCTCGATCGGCGTGCCGTTGACGCTCGTGATCACGTCGCCGGGCTTCAAGCCGGCCTTCTCGCCGGGGCTCTTCGGTTCCACGTTGCTGATCAGGGCGCCATGCGGAATGCCGAGGCCGAAAGTCTGCGCGAGCTGCTGGTTCACTTCCTGGACCTGGACGCCGATGCGGCTACGGTTGACCTTGCCGGTCTTGAGCAGCTGATCGCGGACGTTCAGGGCAAGATCGATCGGGATCGCGAAGGACATGCCCATATAGCCGCCCGAGCGGGTGTAGATCTGCGAATTGATGCCGATGACCTCGCCGTTGAGATTGAACAGCGGGCCGCCGGAATTGCCCGGGTTCACGGCGGCATCGGTCTGGATGAACGGCACATAGCCCTCGTCCGGCAGTGGCCTGCGGGTCGCACTGACCACGCCGGCGGTGACGCTGTTGGCGAAGCCGAACGGCGAGCCGATCGCGATCACCCATTGGCCGGGCTTCAAGTTCGCGGCGTCGCCGAAACGCACCGCCGGCAGGCCGGTGGCGGCAATCTTGATCAGGGCCACGTCGCTGCGCTTGTCGACCCCGATGACCTTGGCGATGAATTCGCGCCGATCGGTCAGCTTGACCGTGACCGTGGCGGCGTCGGCCACGACGTGTGCGTTGGTCAAAATGTAGCCGTCGGCGCTGACGATGAAGCCCGACCCGATCCCGTGGGCGGGGGCCTGATGCTCGGGATTCGGCATCTGGTGATGGAAGAACTGGGACAAGGGATCGGCGCCCTCGCCCGCCTCACCGGCCGCATCGGGCTTCTCCACGACGCTGATGTTCACCACCGAGGCGCCGTTCTGCTCGACCAGGCCCGAGAAATCCGGCAAACCGGTGACCCGCAAGGGAGCCGAACTACGCCCCGGGACGGGAGCCACGGGCGGCAGGGGGGCGGTCAGGGCGGCGCCCGGGCCGGGGTCGTCGCGGGTCGGATCGGCGTCGGCCGAGGAACGCTGATGCACCACCACGCCGACCAAGACGGCGGCGACGACACCGAGCGACCACGTTCTGATGCTACCCATGGGACCTACCACCTATTGCGCTGACCGATGCGAAGACGCCCCGCACTACAGTCGCAGATGGTGGCGCCGGATTCAATTTTCCAGAGTTTCCGCACATATATTTCCCACGAGGGGACTTACATTGTCCAGTGGACAGATGATGAATTTGAGTGTTCACGCACATGCCAGTCGATCTTCCGCCATGACCGGACCGCCCGTGGCTCCGCTAGACCCGAGCTTGCTCGTCGTCGGCGGGGACATCAAACGATTGCAGTGGCTGAATCATCACGTGACCAGCCATTGGCCGAGCGCCCAGGTCACGACCGCGCCGGCCGGCGGATCGGTTGCCCGCCTGATCGAACAGCGCGAGCGCGATGCGGTCGTGCTATTGATCGATTTCGCCGACGAGCAGGCCGCCGCGGCGCTGCTCGCGAGCATGGCCCTGTGGCTGCAGCGGACCCCGCGACTGTACTGCGTGGTGCTGGCGGAACACGGCAGCGAGTTGACCGCGGTCGCCGCCCTCAAGAACGGCGCCCGGGATTACCTGCCGCTCGGCATCATGACCCGCGAATCCCTGCTTGCCGCCATCGAGACGCCCTACCTGTTGCGCAAGGCATCGCAGCAGGCGGCACTGGCCCAGGTGCCGGTCCTCGAGCTGCCGAACATCGACGTTCCGGGTTACGAGATAGTGAAGGAGATCGCGACCAGCAACTTCTCCTCGGTGTTCCTGGCGCGCAGCGAGAAGCTCCGCCGCAACGTGGTGCTGAAGACGATCACGCGCGGCACGAGCCAGCGCGAACGCGACGACGCCGAGCGTTTCCAACGCGAATACGAAATCATTTCGAGCATCGAACATCGCGCCATCGCCGAGATCTACGGCTTTGGCGCACTGCCCGAGCACCAGTACCTCGCCATGGAGTACTTTCCCTGCGGCGACCTGCGAGACCGCCTGCGCAATCCGCTCAGCGTGCCGGAAAGCCTGTATTACCTGCGGACGATTGCCGAGGCATTGCGGGTGATCCACGCGTTCGGCATTCTGCACCGGGATTTGAAACCCGCCAACGTCATGCTGCGCGAGGACAATGCACCGGTGCTCATCGATTTCGGCCTGGCGCGGCGAACCATGGACGACGGCGAAATGACCGGTGTCGGTCAGGTGCTCGGCTCGCCCTACTACATCAGCCCGGAACAGGCCCGCGCCGAGCGCACCGACTGTCGCACCGATCTTTACAGTCTCGGCGTGATGTTCTACGAGATGTTGACGGGCCAGAAACCCTACATGGGTCACACCGTCATGGAAATCATGACCCAGCATGCCCGCGCCGCCATCCCGAGGCTGCCGCCCGAGCTCGCCGACCAGCAGCCGCTGCTCGATCGTTTGATGTCCAAGTCGGTGGATTCTCGCTATGCCTCGGCCGATCAACTGCTCGCCGACCTGGAAGCCGCGCCGGCGCAACGTTTGATCGCCTGAGGCCACCCGAGCTCACCGGGCTGTGATAGCCATCACGGCCCGAACGCCGCACGATGGCTGCCCCTTCCCCAGGGTGTGAAATCGGTCAGCCCGCGGATGGCCACCGTTTGGCAGGCTAGCCTCATGTTCATGTCACTGACGCGTCCGCGCCGCGACCACGCGAAAACCGAGGATCACGCCGGCACGATGCTGTTGCAGCATGTCACGGACGGCATGTTCGTGCTCGATGCGACCGACAAGGTGCTCGAACCGCTGTCGGAGTCGATGCGCACTCTGTTCGGCCAGCGCGACCTGCTGCACTTGAGTTTCGCGAAAATGCTGCAGCCGATCGTCAGCGAGAGAACCCTGATTGCCGTCTGCGATCAAATCGCGCACTGGCGCAAGTCCCTGACCCTGGCCGACCGCATCGCGATGCCGCTGCACCTCGACATCGAAGTGCGCATCCCGCAAGGCGAGGGCTCCGCCGACACGGGCCATTACGCATTCGATTTCTTCCCGCTCGAGCACCCGGAACAGCCGGGCGTGTGTCTCGGCCGCGTCATCGACAAGACCGCGACGGTGCGTCAGGCGCGCGAGCTCGACGATCTGCGCAAGCAGTTGTCCACGCAAGCCGCGATCCTGCGCAGCGTGCTGCGCATGGGGCGGGTGCGCTTCATGACCGCGGTGCAGAGGACCGACGCGGCCATGACCGCGATCAACTCGATATTGAAAAAGCCGGCGCGCGAACAATCGGCATTCCGCAACAAGCTCGAGGAGACCCTCGAGGAGGTTTGCCGGATCCGGCGCGAGGGCGCCACGCTGCAGCTGCCCTCCCTCGAGCAGGCGGCACGCGAATTCGAAAACTCGCTGCACGACATGCGCCATCACAGCACCTTGAGCGGCGGCGACTTTCTGCCGCTCGCATTGAAGCTCGATGAACTGTTCAGCGAGTTTGCGCTGCTCCGGTCGGTCACGAAGACGGCGGGACCCGTGGCCCCGGAGGGGGTCGACCAGAGCGCCGTTCCGGTCACGCAGAACGGCACCCAGATTCTCGAAGCGCCGCAGTTCCTCGCGCAAATGGCC
>Ga0116231_10013741_pt1 | contig 11200 bp, 12 predicted proteins | sample S1TSphgellanicum_2_FD_89695 | JGI IMG/M metagenome (GOLD analysis project Ga0116231, IMG submission 89695) | Host-associated microbial communities from peat moss isolated from Minnesota, USA - S1T2_Fd - Sphagnum magellanicum MG | ecosystem: Host-associated > Plants > Peat moss > Unclassified...
CAAAGCGGGAGAGATGCATCGCGAGGATGGCGAGGGCCGAGAGATATTCCAGCGCGAAGTCGCGATCCGACACAGAGTCCAGTGAATTGGCTGTGGGGCGGTCGAATCCCAAGGCCGCCGCGGTCATGTGCCGGTCGATCGGAAAGGAGGTGCCTGCCAGCGCCGCGGCCCCGAGCGGGCATTCGTTAAGCCGCGCCCTGCAATCAGCCAAGCGCCCGGCATCGCGGGCCAGCATCTCCACATAAGCGAGCAGATGATGGCCGAAGGTGACCGGCTGGGCGGTTTGCAGATGGGTGAAGCCGGGCATCACGGTCGCGGCATGTTCGGCGGCGCGGGTCGCAAGCGCCAGCATAAGGTCCTGAATCTGGGCCTGCACGCCGTCAATCGCATCGCGCACCCAAAGGCGGAAATCGGTCGCCACCTGGTCGTTACGGCTTCTTGCCGTGTGCAGGCGCCGCGCCGCATCGCCGATCTTGTCGGTGAGGCGGACCTCGATGTTGGTGTGGATATCCTCAAGCGCGTCCGACCAACTGAACTGGCCGGCTTCGATCTCGGCGGCAATGCCGGCCAGACCGTCATCGATGGCGGCAGCATCGGCGGCGGACAGAATGCCTGTCGCACCCAGCATCGCCGCATGGACGCGGCTGCCGGCAATGTCCTGACGCCATAGATGCTGATCAAACCCGATCGAGACATTGATGGCTTGCATCACCACGTCAGGTCCGGCACCAAACCGGCCACCCCATTGCAGATGCGACCCCACCGGAGCTTGTGACTTGTCCTTGACCAACCTTAACCGCCCAACGCGTGCACGTTTGTTAAAGCGGCGATCCATCATCGCCGCCGCGACAGGCTTAGCGTTGAGCGCCGCGCGGGGCAATGAAGCCGCTGGCCAAACGCTGGACGACCTGCCGGATGCAGCTGGGGCGCTGCAACGCTTTGCCCCCGTCCCAGCGCCGAATTTAACGTTCACCGGCCGGAACGGCGAAAACCTCAGCCTCGCCAATTATCGCGGCCACGGCCTGGTCGTCAGTATCTGGGCCACCTGGTGCGGACCTTGCGTCGCCGAACTGCCAAGCCTGGCCGCCATCGCGCCGCACCTCGCCGCCAGCAAAATCCTCGTCCTGCCGATCTCAATCGACATTGAAGGCCTCAAAGTCGTGCAGCCATTCTACCAAGCCCACAATATCACCAACTTGCCCATCCTCCTCGACCCCAACGGCAACGACCCCGATGCCCTGAACGCCAACGGAATCCCCGTCACCATCCTCATCACCCCAACCGGCCACCTGATCGCCCGCACCGACGGCGGCGCAAATTGGAACACACCCGATACCATCAACCTCATCACCCAACTCATCAGCCCACCCCCGGCCAACCCGGTCCAACCTGTCTAGCTCTTGGTTTCATGCAAGTAAGGCTAGGGGGCGCCGCCCCCTAGAACCCCCGCCTAAGGCTCGCCTTAGGAATCCATTTATGAGGCTTCAAAGAGATGGCCGCACCGGACTCGTGACAGGTCTCAGGCGGCCATCTCTTTGAAGCCTTAAGGGTTCTAAGGGCGCGCCCTTGGCGGGGTTCCAAGGGGCAGAGCCCCTTGGCCTTGCTTGGCCCGGAACCCACGGGCTTGCCAAGTTGGGTTGGGGTTGCCAGATGCGGGCTATGGTTGATGATCCGGTTGGCTGGCATGGCACGACGATTTTGTGTGTCAGGCGGGATAGCAAGGTTGCGATGGCGGGTGATGGCCAGGTGAGCCTTGGGAATACAGTCGTCAAAGGGAATGCGCGTAAGGTTCGGCGGATTGGCGGGGGCGGCGTGATTGCCGGTTTTGCTGGTGCGACGGCGGATGCGTTTACCTTGTTGGAGCGGCTGGAGACGAAGCTAGAGCGGTTTCCGAATCAGTTGGAGCGGGCTTGTGTCGAGCTGGCGAAGGACTGGCGGATGGACCGGTATTTGCGAAGGCTGGAGGCGATGCTGATTGTGGCGGATGCCGAGCGGAGTTTCACCATCACCGGCAATGGCGATGTTTTGGAGCCGTCGGATGGGGTCGTTGCGATTGGCTCGGGCGGGAATTATGCGTTGAGTGCAGCGCGGGCTTTGATCACGGTGCCTGATATCGGGGCCGAGGAGATTGTCCGCCGGGCGATGAAGATTGCCGCCGACATTTGTATTTATACCAACGAAAATCTGATTGTTGAAACACTGTAATGGATGTTCCTGTTTACTCGCCACGCGAGATTGTTTCTGAGTTAGATCGGTTCATTATCGGCCAGGGTGATGCGAAGCGGGCGGTGGCGATTGCCTTGAGAAACCGTTGGCGGCGGCTGCAGCTTCCCGAAGATATGCGTGAAGAGGTGGTGCCAAAAAATATTCTGATGATCGGGCCCACGGGGTGCGGCAAGACCGAGATTGCGCGGCGCCTGGCGAAATTGGCGCAGGCGCCTTTCATCAAGGTCGAGGCGACGAAGTTTACCGAAGTTGGCTATGTCGGGCGCGATGTGGAGAGCATAGTGCGGGATTTGGTTGAGGCCTCGATCACGATGTTGCGGGAACAGAATCGCAAAGGGGTTGAGGCGAAGGCGGAGCTGGCGGCGGAGGAGCGGATTTTGACCGCGTTGGTGGGTGAGGGCGCTTCAGCCGACACGCGGGTGAAGTTTAAACGCATGTTACGTGCGGGCGAGCTTGAGGATAAGGAGATCGAGGTTTCGCTCTCAGAGCCTGGCGGGGGCATGCCGATCGGGATGATTGATCTGCCGGGGGCGCCGCAGAATGGCGCGATCAATCTCGGCGATATGATGAAGGGAATGTTTGGCCGGCCGGCGACCAAGCGGAAAATGCCGGTGCCGGAGGCGCGCCGGGCGCTGGAGCGGGAAGAGGCGGACCGGTTGCTGGATAATGATGCGCTGACCAAGGATGCGCTGCGCCATGCCGAGAATAATGGCATCGTGTTTTTGGATGAGATCGACAAGATTTGTGCCAAGACCGAAGGCGGGTTTCGCGGTGGCGATGTGTCGCGCGAGGGCGTGCAGCGGGATTTGCTGCCGTTGATCGAGGGAACGACGGTTTCGACCAAATATGGGCCGATCAAGACCGACTATATTTTGTTCATTGCCTCCGGCGCGTTTCATGTGGCGAAGCCCGCGGATTTATTGCCGGAATTGCAGGGGCGCTTGCCGATCCGGGTTGAGTTGTCGTCTTTGTCGCGGGATGATTTCAAGCGGATTTTGACCGAGCCCGAACATTCATTGCTGAAGCAATATACGGCGTTGCTGGGCACTGAAGGCGTGAGCCTGGAGTTTGCGCCGGATGCGGTGGATGCGCTGGCTGGGCTGGCTTATGACATTAATGACCGGGTCGAGAATATTGGCGCGCGGCGTCTCGCGACCGTGCTCGAGAAGCTTTTGGAAGAGATCAGCTTCACCGCGACCGACCGGCATGGCGAGCGCGTGCTGGTCGATGCGGCTTATGTAAACGAGAAAGTGGCACCTTTGGCGGCGAAGGGCGATTTGAGCCGGTTCATCCTTTAAGCCTGCCGGCATTAATGATACGGGCCTCGTTATGAACAGGATTGTATCATGGCCGGGGCGGGCTGAATGAATCATCGGACTGTGGGGCTATTGGTCACGCTTGGCGGTCTATTGGCTCTCGGCGTGGCTTATTGGGCGCAATATTTTGATGGTCTGGTGCCCTGCGAGCTTTGCCTGTGGGAGCGCTGGCCGTACCGGCTGGTGATCGTTCTGGGAATTTTAGCGTTCTTGTCGCGGCCGGCGACGGCGCGGGTGATTTTTGGCTTGGCCGTATGCGTGCTGCTGGCCGGCGTCGGCGTGGCGGGGTTGCATGTCGGCGTGGAGCTGCATTGGTGGGTCAGCCCGCTGCCTGAGTGCAACGGGATTTTGAAGCCGGGTGCTCCGTTGCCGATGGTGCCGGCGCGGCCTTGCGATGCGCCGGTTTATTTGATTCCGGGATTGCCGGTGTCGATGGCGGCGATGGATTTGATTTACGAAGCCGGTTTCGCATTGCTGCTGGGCACCTATGTATCAAAAAAGCCAAGGCGGTTTATCAGATGAATGAGCAAGTGAAGCGTTTTATCCGGGTGGACCATGCGGGCGAGTATGGTGCCGCGCAAATTTATGCCGGCCAGCTAGCGGTGCTGGGGCGCGGGCCGCACGCCGAGACGCTGCAGCATATGAAAGACCAGGAGCAGCACCATCTCGACACATTTTCCAAGCTGATCGCCGAACGGCGGGTGCGGCCGACGGTTTTATTGCCGTTATGGCGGGTGGCCGGATTTACGCCCGGCGCCGTGACGGCGGCGATGGGGCCGCGGGCGGCGATGGCGTGCACGGTGGCGGTGGAAGAGACGATTGATGCGCATTATGCCGCGCAGGAAGCGGCTTTGGATGAGGATGAGGCGCCATTGCGTGCCACGATTGCGGAATTTCGAGCCGAGGAGCTGGAGCACCGGGATATCGGCCTCGCGAATGAGGCAGAGCTGACGCCCGGGTATAAAATTCTGACCGCGGTGATCAAGGCGGGGTGCCGGGTGGCGATTGCGATTTCGGAGCGGGTCTGAGCGCCCCAGTTGTTGTTTTTGGCGGCCTAACTCGGACGCATGATGAGATCGATGCGCGCGCGGCGCGGGCCGCTTCGGGGCTGAGAGCATTCGGCGTTGGTGACGGCGATTGCGTTGTGCTGCTGTTGCGCAACGGGCTGTTGTTTTTTGAAGCGTCCAAGGCGGTGATGCTGGCAGGGGCATATCCGGTGCCGGTGAACATCAATAAGCCTGAAGATGTGCCATATATTATTGAAAATTGCCGGGCCCGGCTGGTCATCGCCGAAGGCGATTTCGCGGCATTCGTGCCGGCGGGGTTGCGGATCGTGCGGGCAGAAGATTGGGACGATTGGGTTGCCGGCTGGGCGCCGATTCTGGCGCCGGCGGCGGTGCCGCGGGCGGCGATTATTTATACCTCCGGCACCACGGGCCGGCCGAAGGGAATCAAACGCGCGCCGGTGAGAGGTGAGCATAGTTCCGCGCGGGCACTGCAGGTTTATGGATTGGATATGGCCCCGCCTTTGCGGGTTTTGATCAACGGTCCGTTATTTCACTCGGTACCGAACGCTTATAGCCGGCTGGCGTTACGCGCCGGCGCGGATATTGTGCTCGAGGAAAAATTCGAGCCGGAGGCGCTGCTGGCGCAGATTGCGCGGCATCGGGTGAGCCATATGCATATCACGCCGGCCATGTTCGTGCGGTTGCTCGGGTTGCCCGCCGATATTCGTGCGGCGTATGATTTATCCTCTTTGCGTTATGTGGTGCATGGGGCCGCACCCTGCGCGCCTTCGGTTAAGGCGGCGATGATCAGCTGGTGGGGGCCGATTTTGCATGAATATTATGGCTCAACCGAAACCGGTTTGCTGACCTGGACGGATTCGCAGACGGCTTTGCGCAAGCCGGGCTCGGTCGGGCGGGCGCTGGTTGGGATTACGCTGAAGGTTTTTGATGATCAGGGGGTCGAGGTGGGTCCGGGCGGTCTCGGGCAGATTTATGCCGGCTCGGAGAGTTTGCATGAGTTTACCTATATCGATGCGGCGGCGAAGCGGGCGGAGATCGGACGCGGGCAGCTGGTGACGGCGGGGGATTTTGGCTGGCTGGACGGCGAAGGATTTTTGTATCTGGCGGGGCGTGCCAAGGATGCGATGGCGGTGGCGGGCGCGCGGGTGTTTCCGATCGAGATTGAGAGCGCGGTTCTGGCGGTGCCGGGGGTCAATGATTGTGCGGTGTTTGGGGTGAAAGCCGCGGATGGCGATGAGGCGGTGATGGCTTGCGTGTCTCTGTTTGCGGATTCACAGGTGACGGGCGAAGATATTTTGCGATTTTTGAGGGCCAGATTGCCGGCGCCGAAAATTCCGGCGCGGATTGAGATTCTGGCGGAATTGCCGCGGGAAGATTCCGGCAAGATTTTCAAGAATTTGTTGCGGGAGAGGTATGCGGTGGAAGGTCGTTAAGAAGTTTCCCGCTTGCGCGGGAATGATGGCCGTGGCGCGTTAGGAAATCAGGCTACCGTTCGAGATGTTGAAGCAAGGCGCTGCGGATCTCCTGCGGGACGGTTTCTTCCAGAGCGGCATTGAGCCGGCGGAGCTGGCGGCGTAGGTCATAGAGTTGATCCAACAATGAGAGGATGGTCGGGAAGGCCGGTTCGGTGATTTCGAACTCGTCGCGCAGCTGCAAAATAAGGCGCAGGCGGGCGAGGTCGATTTCCTGAAAATAAAGGGTGCCATTGGCATTTTGCGGGCGGATCAGGCTTTCGGCGATCCAGCGATTGAGGTCGTCGGCCGAGAGATTTTCGACTTCGATAAAAAGTTGATCAATCGTGATCATGGGGCAACTCCCATGGCGGCGCGGGGGGTGTTGGGATGCTCCGGCTTCCAGTCGCGCAGGAAAGCTTCCAAGGCGGCGTCGGGCTTGCCAATCTGGACCCGGAGTTTGACGTAGAGATCGCCGGCCGGCTGGCTGCCATGGGCGGGCATACCGCGGCCTTTCAGCCGCAGTTCGGTGCCGGTATCGGTGCCCGGTTTGACGGTCATGGCGACCGGGCCGGCGGGGGTGGGGACGGTGATTTTTCCGCCGAGGACGGCTTCGGGGAGGGTGATCGGGAGTTCGAGGCGGATGGTCTGGCCGTCGCGGATGAAAAATGGGTGCGGGGTGATGGTAATTTGAATCAGCGCATCGCCGGCGGGGCCGTTATTCCGGCCAGGCTCGCCGCGGCCACGCAGGCGAAGCGTTTGGCCATCTTCGGTGCCAGGGGGGATTTTGACGTCCAGGGTTTGGCCGTCCGGCAAAGTGAGGCGTTTGGTGGCGCCGTTGATGGCATCGAGGAAGTCGGCCTGCAGGATGTAATGGGCATCGGCACCACGGGCGGGGCCCGTGCGGGATTGTGCACGATTATTGAAGATGTTGGAGAATAGATCCTCGAAGTCAGCATCGGCGAAACCGCCGGCGCCGCCGGCATTGCTGTAGGCGTAGCGGTTGCCGGCATCGCTTTCGGCATAATGGCGGTAGCCGCGCGGCGGGGCTTTTTCGGCACCGGATTCGTCGATTTCGCCGGCATCAAAACGGGCGCGCTTGGCGGGGTCGGAGAGGAGTTCATTAGCGGCGGAGACGGCTTTGAATTTTTCTTCCGCCGCTTTGTTGCCGGGGTTGAGATCAGGGTGGTGCTGTTTGGCCAGCTTGCGGTAGGCTTTGCGGATATCATCGGCGCTGGCGGTTTTTGCCACGCCCAGAATTTTATAGGGGTCGTCTGCCATGCTGTCCTCGAAACTGCTGCGCCGTTAGATGGGGGCCGGGAGCGGCAGGTGAAAGCTTTATGTCGCCGGAGGTCAAGTTCGGGGCGCAAAGCTGTGATATGATTTGAGTGATCAAGTGAAGGAAGTTGGCATGTCGAATCATCTAAAATTCTATATCGATGGCGCGTGGGTTGAGCCAGTGGCGCCGCACGTGATTGACGTGATCAACCCCGCCACCGAGCAGGTTTACGCGCGGATTTCCGGCGGTGCGGCGGCGGATGTGGATAAGGCGGTGGCGGCGGCGAAAGCGGCGTTCCCGGCCTTTGCCCGGACCACGAAAGCCGAGCGGATGGAGCTCCTGAAAACCATTCTGGCGATTTATGAACGGCGAATGGACGAGATTGCTGAGGCTTGCGCGCACGAAATGGGTGCCCCGATCGGGTTTGCGAAAGATGCGCAGGCGTTTGTGGGGCAGGCGCATTTTAAGGCGCTGATCCAGGTTTATGAGGATTTCGAATTTACCGAAAAACGCGGCACGACGTTAGTGGTGAAAGAGCCGATTGGGGTGTGCGGGTTGATCACGCCATGGAACTGGCCGCTGAACCAGATTGTCTGCAAGGTCGCACCCGCTTTGGCGGGCGGCAACACGATGGTGCTGAAGCCGAGCGAAATCGCGCCGATTAATGCGATTATCTTTGCCGAGATCATGCACGAGGCGGGCGTGCCCAAGGGCGTGTTCAATCTGGTGAACGGCGACGGGCCATCGGTCGGGCAGAAGCTCGCCGAACATCCGGACGTGGACATGATGTCGTTCACCGGCTCGACCCGGGCGGGGATTATCGTGGCGAAAGCGGCGGCCGATACGGTGAAGCGGGTGTGCCAGGAGCTGGGCGGCAAATCAGCGAATATTTTGCTGCCGGATGTCGATGTGGAGGATGCGGTGCGCAAAGGCATCGGCGCGTGCTTCATCAATTCCGGACAGTCCTGTGACGCGGCGACCAGGATGTTGGTGCCGCGGGCCATGCATGACGAGGCGTTGCAAGTGGCGGCGGATGAGGCGGCGCTGCAAATCACCGGCGATCCGTTCGCGCCGGGCACGGTGCTGGGGCCGCTGGTGAGCCAGGTGCAGTATGACAAGGTGCAGAGGCTGATCAAAGCCGGGATCGATGAAGGTGCTACGTTGGCCGCCGGCGGGCTGGGCCGGCCTGATGGGCTGAACCAAGGCTATTATGCGCGGCCGACCGTGTTTGGACATGTGACGCGGGATATGACGATCGCGCGGGAAGAGATTTTCGGGCCGGTCCTGTCGATCCTGCCTTATGATAGCGAGGAAGAGGCGATCGAGATCGCCAATGACACTGTGTATGGGTTGGCCGCCTATGTGCAGAGCAAAGATTTGGCCAAGGCGCGGGCGGTGGCGGCGCGGATGCGGGCGGGCAGCGTGTATATCAATTATCCCGATAGTGACTTCATCGCTCCGTTCGGCGGTTACAAACAGTCAGGCAATGGGCGGGAATATGCCGATTTCGCGCTGAATGATTTTCTCGAGATCAAGGGCGTGGTTGGCTATGGCGATTGACATCAAAGGGTCAACCACAATGTCGCAGTCTTGATGTATTTCGGCCCTGTTTTGGGAGACCTAGGATGACGATTTCACGCCGCCGTTTATTGTCCAATTCCGCGATCTTGCCGGCCGGGATGGCGGTGACGGCAGCACCTGCGCTGGCAGAAGCAGACCCGCTGAAATTCGTGCTGATCGGCGATTGGGGCCGGATGGGGCATGATAATCAGGTTGATGTCGCCAACCAGATGGGCAAGACGGCGGCAGAGTTCGGCAGCGTGTACACTGTCTCGATGGGCGATAATTTCTACGAAAACGGTGTCGCCGGCGTTGACGATCCGCAATGGCAAAGCTCGTTCGAGAAGATTTATACCGCAGCCTCATTGCAGTCGCCATGGAAGATTATTCTCGGCAACCATGATTACCGCGGCAATGTGCAGGCGCAGCTTGATTATTCGAAAACCAGTTCGCGCTGGCGGCTGCCGGCGCGGTATTATCAGGAAACCACAACCTTGCCGGATGGCGGCAAGGCTGATTTTTTCTACCTTGATACGTCGCCGTTCATTCAGCGTTATATCGGCACCAAGGTCGATATTTCCGGGCAGGATAGCCAGTTGCAGCTGGAATGGCTTGACGCCGCCCTTGGCGCCTCAACCGCGCAATGGAAGATCGTGATCGGGCATCATCCGATTTACACGGTGGTCACGGGCCAAGATCATGATGAGCCGGATCTGATCAGCCGGCTTGACCCGGTGCTGTGCAAGCATAAAGTGCTTATTTATATCAACGGCCATGATCATTGCCTGCAGGTGGTGAACCAAGGCGGCATCGCGTATGTGACGAACGGTGCTGGGTCGCAGGTTTATCAGCCGGTCGCCAAGCGGGAAGGGTTCTGCTCAGGCGCGCACGGGTTTATGACGGTGGCGCTGACATCGCAAAAGCTCGATTTCGCTCTGATTGATATGACCGGCGAGACAATCTACACGCAGACAATTACACCCGCTTAGAGAGGAATCGCCTTGATCATCGTCCATCATTTGAACAACTCGCGTTCGCAGCGCGTGATTTGGTTGCTGGAGGAACTGGGCGTTCCCTATGAGGTGAAACGCTATGAGCGTGACGCGAAGACAATGCTGGCGCCGCCGGAATTAAAGGCGGTGCATCCGCTCGGCAAGTCCCAGTGATCACCGATGGGGACAAGACGATTGCCGAGACGGGGACGATTGTTGAGTATTTGATCGAGACTTATGGCAATGGCAGGCTGATCCCGGCCGCGGGAACCAATGACCGGCTCTTGTATAATTATTGGATGCATTATGCTGAAGGTTCGGCGATGCCGCCTTTGGTGATGAAGTTGATTTTCGGCCATATTCCGGATGCGCCGCAGATTCCGTTTTTCATCAAGCCGATTGCGAAAATGATCACCTCGGGTGTGCAGAAAAGCTATCTCGATCCGCAGATCCGCGACCATGTGGCGCTTTGGGACAAGCAGTTGCAGAAGACGGCTTTTTTCGCGGGCGCTGAGCTGACGGGGGCGGATATTATGATGAGCTTTCCGGTTGAGGCGGCATCCTCGCGCGGGACGCTGACGCCGAAATTGACTTCGTATCTGGCGGCGATTCATGGCCGGCCGGCTTATCAGGCCGCACTTAAGGCCGGCGGGCCGTACGCGTTGCTCGGCTAGAATACCGGCTTGCGCTGGGCCCAGGGTTGGGCGGCCTCAAGCTGCGCGGCGAGACGCAAGAGTAAAGATTCCGCGCCGAATTTGGCGGAAAATTGCACGCCGACCGGCAATCCATCGGCACCCCAATGCAGCGGCACCGACATCGCGGGACAAAAGGTCATGTTGGCGAGCTGGGTGAACGGCGTACGCTCAAGGTTTTCGAAGGCGAGCTTATCCACGATGCCGGATTTTAGGAGTAATTTCCCGGCCCGCAGCGTGACCAAAAGCTTGGCGAGCTCTTGCTGGATTTTTGGGGTCTCGAGGCTGCCGATTTTGGCCGGGCCCATGGCGGTGGTGGGGGTCAGGTAGATATCATAGGTTTGGTGGAATTGGCCCATGGCGCGGGCGAAGGCGTTCCACTCGTTGCGCATGGTCACAAACGCTTCGGCCGAAAGTGATCGGCCGAGTAATGCCAGAGCGCGCGTGTCGGGGTGGAAATCACTCTCCTTGGCACCGGCGATTTTGCCAAATTTCGCGACGTCGGCTGCGACATGGCCGAAATACATGCCCATGTAGCAGCGGGCGACGGCTTTGCCGTCCAGCGCGGGGGCGGCTTGTTCGACGTTGTGGCCTAGGGATTCGAGAAGTCTGGCGGCGTTTTGGACCGCGGTGATTTGTTCGGGATCGACCCGGCC
>Ga0116231_10013742_pt1 | contig 11200 bp, 11 predicted proteins | sample S1TSphgellanicum_2_FD_89695 | JGI IMG/M metagenome (GOLD analysis project Ga0116231, IMG submission 89695) | Host-associated microbial communities from peat moss isolated from Minnesota, USA - S1T2_Fd - Sphagnum magellanicum MG | ecosystem: Host-associated > Plants > Peat moss > Unclassified...
ATCACCCCATCCACCGGCCGCAAATCCAAATAAATCACAATCCGCCCGCCACCAACGCCAAACGAAACCGGATGCGCCGTAATCCGCCCATCCACAATCGAAAGCGCAACCACCACATTATCCAGCGGCGCATCCTTATTAATAATCTTATCCCCGCGATAGCGAAACTCCACATTCGCCGCATTAATCTTCGGCAGATTAATCGGCGTATCCGGTATCAAATTCGGCTTCTCATCCGCCCGTACCTGCGCCGCCTTGGTCGCCGCATTCTGCCCCGGCGTCGTCGCCTTCCCCGGCGTCGCCCCCAGAAACCCCGCCAAATCCGTCAAATCCACCCGCCGCGACGCCAAATCCGCCGTCACCAGCCGCCGGCTTCCAGCCGCCGGCGTCGACTCAGCAATCGACCCCTCCAGATCGCTCGACCCCAGCGTCCCCACAATATTCTCAAACCGGAACGCGCGCGCCGCATAAACCAGATTGCCCGACACCTTGTAAGGCGGCGTCGCCGGTATCGGCACCCCCGTCAGCTGATACAAATCAGCCATATTCTGCCCGTCGAATTCCAGCCGCAGATGCGCGCCCGCAAACCGCGCCGGGTCGTCTATCGTCCCCACTAACGCCGCGTGCGTAAAACCGTTCGTGACGCGCAGATCGACCGGATAGGGGCGGGACGCGTCGCGCAGCGACAGCAATGCCCCGCCCACAAAACGCCCAGTGATAGCAGCGCCATCATAAGTCCCATGTGCAGAAACATCCAACTCATCTCCTTGAATAAACGAGGGGTCCGCCGAAGGCCGCGTCCGAATCGTCAGTTGAAAATCCGTCTTGTAGGCCGGCATCACCACCGACGCCTCGCCGTCATGAATCACCAGCTCTCCAATCTCCGGCGGCGCCGAAGGTTTTGCCCCCGGCTTCGCCTTCGCAAAGTGCAGCGTGTAATTATTCGCGGTCCCCACCTGCCGCACCGACGCCACCGGATGATCCACCTCGATCACCGGCAGCACAATGGTTTGGTGCCGGATATAAGCACCCACATCCGCATCCACCACCAGCCGGTCTGCCGTCGCGAACGCATCGGTGGCGGTAAAACCGTCAGGATTTGCAATCGTAATCCTTGTCGCCGCCACCTCGGTGATCCGCCCCAGCCGCACATGTAGATGCTGGATCGACACTTTCCGCCCGATCGCGCTGCCTGCCTGCGCCTCCACGAACGGAATGAACCAGTCCCAGTTCCAGAACCAGATCAGCGCCACGATCAGCAGCAACACCGCCGCGACGATTTGCGCCGCCAAGCTATTCCGCCCGCGCAGCTTCACGGCGGCACCCTGCGACATACCAACCCCTCGTCTAACATTCCCAGCACAGATTGGTAACACCGCGCCCGCGCACAACATTCTGTCACGGAAGTAATCGCCCGGAAGGAAAAGCCCCGTCTTTTCGCCCACCCCCCAAAATGCCATAACCCGCTTATGCTCCCGTCTTCCGGCCAACCCTTCACCAAAATGCACGGCGCCGGCAATGATTTCGTGGTGCTGGACGCCCGCGTCCGTCCCCTCGCCCTCACCCCGGCCCAAGCCCGCCACATCGCGGACCGCCGCCGCGGCGTCGGCTGCGACCAGATCATCATCCTGGAACCCGACCCCAGCGCCGACATTTTCATGCGCATCCTCAACGCCGACGGCACCGAATCCGCCGCCTGCGGCAACGCCACGCGCTGCGTCGCCGCCCTTCTGGCGGAAGAGTCCGGCGCCAGGGTGATAAGAATCCGCACCGCCGCCGGCCTGCTACCCTGCGACATCCTCGGCCCCGGCCTGGTCGAAGCCGACATGGGCCCGCCGCGCCTGGAATGGGGCGACATTCCGCTCGCCCAGCCCGCCGATACGCTGCATCTGCGCCTGGCCTTCGGCCCGGTGGAGGACGCCGCCGCCTGCTCCATGGGCAACCCGCACGCCACCTTCTTTGTGCCGGACCTGTCGCAACTCAACATCGAAACCATCGGCCCCATTCTCGAAAAATCCCGCATCTTTCCGGAGCGTGCGAATATCGGTTTCGCCGTCATCGAATCCCAAGAAAAAATACGCCTGCGCGTCTGGGAACGCGGCGCCGGCCTCACTCTGGCCTGCGGCTCCGGCGCATGCGCCGCGCTCGTCAACGCCCACCGCCGCGGCCTCACCGCCCGCAGCGCCGACATCATCATGGACGGCGGCGACCTGCGCATCACCTGGCGCGAGTCCGACTCCCACGTCCTCATGCGCGGCCCCGCCCTAACCGCCTTCACCGGCATTCTACCAGAATGTTAGTTGGGGCATCCCACCTGCCTATCAACGTCGTGGCCGGGCCTGACCCGGCCATCCACGCCTTTCTCGCCACGGCAACAATCTAATGCCCCTCACCTCCTTCTTCTCCAAACTAAAATCCGGCCTCTCCCGCAGCACGGAAAAACTAACAACCGGCATCACCGCCGGCTTCACCAAGCGCAAACTGGACGACGAGGCCCTCGAAGAGCTCGAGGACATGCTCATCGCCGCCGATCTCGGCCCATCCGTCGCCGGCCGCATCATCGCAAATTTCCGCCGCACCCGCTTCGGCAAGGAAGTCACCGACACCGAAATCCGCGAAGCCCTCGCCACCGAAATAGCCGCCATTCTAACGCCTGTGGCCATCCCGCTAACACCCGAAATCGAGAAAAAACCCTTCGTCATTCTCATGACCGGCGTCAACGGCTCCGGCAAAACCACCACCATCGGCAAACTCGCGATGTTCTACCGCGAATACGGCCTGTTCCCCACGCTGGCCGCCGGCGACACTTTTAGGGCCGCCGCCGTCGAGCAACTGCAAATCTGGGGCCAACGCTCCGGCTCACCCGTTATCTCGGCGCCACCTAACACAGACGCCGCCTCCCTCGCCCACGACGCCTTAAAAAAATCCAAAGCCGACGGCGCCGACATCCTGCTCATCGATACCGCCGGCCGCCTCCACAACAAAACCGCGCTGATGGAGGAGCTCCGCAAAATCATCCGCGTCATCCGCAAGATCGACCCCACCGCCCCCCACGCCACGCTTCTCACACTCGATGCCACCACCGGCCAAAACGCCATTTCCCAGGTCAAAATTTTTAAGGACATGGTGGACCTCACCGGCCTCATCGTCACCAAACTGGACGGCAGCGCCCGCGGCGGCATCGTCGTCGCCCTCGCCGAATTATTTCACCTCCCGATCCACGCCGTCGGCACCGGCGAACAAGCCGCCGATTTGCGGCCTTTCGACGCCCAGGAATTTGCTCGTGCCCTATCCGGACTGCCTGAGGAGAAGTAAGAAGCGCTTTTTTGAAAAAAAGCGCGCAAAAAACTTTTGCATGCGGGTTGGGGCAACTCCGGTGTCTCTTTAGGCGCCCCTGACAGGGGCGCCTAAAGAGACACCGGAGTTGCCCCAACCCGCATGCAAAAGTTTTTTTGGTTACTTTTTTTTCAAAAAAAGTAACTTCTTTCTTGCCTTTCCTAAACCTTCAGAATCACCCCCGCCGAAACCACATTCACCGCGATGCGGCAACATAACCCTCCGTTAGCGCGGGGGCGCTACACATCATACGTAATCAAAACATCATCGCCCTTCGGCGTCGATTGACACGTCAAAATATACCCCTGCGCCACCTCGTCCGGCGTCAGCCCGTAATTCACCTTCATATCCACCTGTCCCGCCAGCAGCCGCGCCCGGCACGTCGCGCACACGCCGCCCTTGCACGCAAAAGGCGCCGGCATTCCCGCCGCCCGCACGCTGTCCAGAATATTCCCCAACACCGCTTCAAACACCACGTTAGACCGTCGCCCGTCCAGCACCACCCCCATCCGCCGCCCCGCGGCCTGCGCCACCGCCTCCTCGGCGGAAGCCGCCTGCGCCGCGCTCATCGCGGCCGCCGTAAACCGCTCCAGCCGAATTTTTTCCGCCCCCACGCCGGCTGCCAGCAGCGCCTCCTCCGCCGCCAGCATCACCCCCTCCGGCCCGCACACGAAAAACAAATCCGTCCCCGCCACATCCACCAGCCGCTCCAGAATCTCCCGGCATTTCTCTTCATCCAGGCGCCCGTTGAAGAATTCCACATCCTCCTGCTCCGCGGAGAGAAAATGAAACACCTCCACCCGCTCCAAAAACCGGTTTTTCAGCGCCGCCAGTTCCTCCAGAAACAAAATCTCCCCGCTGCGCCGGTTCCCGTAAAACAGCGTGAACCGGCTCTCCGGCTCCGTCATCAGCGCCGTCTTCATCAGCGACATCACCGGCGTAATCCCGCTCCCCGCCGCGAACGCCACATAGGCCCGCGCCCCGGGCGCCGCCGTAAAATGCCCCGCCGCCGGCATCACCTCCAGAACATCGCCGGCGGTGAGATGCTCATTCGCAAATGTCGAAAACCTGCCGCCCCGCAGCTTCTTCACCGCCACCCGCAACTCCCCCTCCACCGGTGACGCGCAAACCGAATAGCACCGCCGCACCTCTTCCCCCTCGATCATCGCCTTCACCGTCACATACTGCCCGGCCCGAAATGCAAAAACCCCAGCCAGCGCCTCAGGCACCTCAAACCGCACGGAAACCGCTGACGGCGTCTCACGCCTCACCTCCGCAACCGTCAACTCATGAAAATCCGACACGGCTAACCTCCTAATGCAGCGTAGAAGGAAGAAAGAACTTCTTTTTTGAAAAAAAGAAGCAAAAAACTTTTAATAACCACGGCTTAGGAGCGGCCAAAGTATGGCCACTCAAAGGCCGTGGGTATTAAAAGTTTTTTTCAAAAAAGCGACATCTTCCCTAAATACACTTGAACCGATCAAACGGCTCCCGGCACGCCAAACACCGCCACAGCGCCTTGCACGGCGTGGACCCAAACCGGCTAATCTCCTCAACCTGCCCGCTCCCGCATTGCGGGCACACCGCCACACCAGGCGGCGCAATCCCATAGGCCAGCAATTTCTCTCGCCCCGCCGCCGTCATCCAATCCGTCGTCCACGCCGGCGCCAGCTCCGTCCGTATCGCCACATCGAAAAACCCAGCCTCATCCAGCGCCTTTCGAATATCCCGTGCAATCGCCAGGGTCGCGGGGCAGCCGGAATAGGTGGGCGTCACCACCACCGCCTCCTCCGTCACCTCCCGCACAATCCCCAATTCCACCACGGAGATGACGGGAATCTCCGGGTCCGGTACCGCCTCCAGCACCGCCATGATCGCATCGCGCATCACCACACCGCATCCGGAAAAGACCGTTGCAGATACTGCATTTCCGCCAATATATGCCCCAGATGTTCGGAATGCCGGCCCTCGCGCCCCCCGGTCACCCCGCGCCCCAGTTTCGGCCGCGCCAGCCCCGCCTCGCGCAGCACCGCATCCACCCGCGCATCCCACCCGGCCCGCAGCCCGGCCCATGAACCCGCAAACAGCTCATCGGTAAACCGCCAGCAAAAATCCAAACCTTCCGCCATCCGCCTGTGGCTTTCATCAGTCCCATCGCCCAGCCGCACCATCCAGTCCGCGGCAAAGCTCGCATGATAAATCACTTCCTTGCGCGCCTTGCCGGCAATCGCCGCCATCCGCGCATCCGCACTTCCCGCCATTTCCGCAAACATCAGCTCCTGCCAGGCGGAAAACAAAAACTGCCGCGCCACCGTCCGCGCGAAATCGCCATTCGGCTGCTCCACCAGAAGGCAATTGCAAAACCCATCCTCATCGCGCCGGTAAGCCAGCGCATCCGCATCCCCCACCAGCGCCAGAAAAAACTGCGCCTGCCCCAAAAGGTCCAGCCCGATATTCGCCAGCGCCAGATCAATCTCCAGCGACGGCGCATGCCCGCACCACTCGCTCAACCGGTGCCCCAGTATCAGCGCGTCATCGCCCAGTGCCAAAGCCTGCTTCTCGTCCATCATATGTGCTTCACCGCATCTGGCACTTTGTAAAATGTCGGGTGCCGGTAAACCTTATCCGCCGCCGGCTCAAACAGCGGCCCCGCCTCGCCGGGGTCGCTCGCCGTAATCGCCGCGGAAGGTACCACCCACAAACTAACGCCCTCCATGCGGCGCGTATAAACATCGCGCGCCGCACTCACCGCCATCTTCGCATCGGCCGCATGCACGCTGCCCACATGCCGGTGAGACAACCCGCCCTTCGCCCGCACAAAAACCTCCCAAATCGGAGTCATCACGCCGCTGCCTTCATGTTTGCCTTCGCCGCGTGCGCCAGCGCCGCCTCCCGCACCCAGGCCTGCCCCTCCCACGCATCCACGCGCGCCTTCAGCCTGTCCTTCGCCACCGGCCCCTCGCCGCGCACCACCGCGTAGAATTCCTCCCAATCGATCTCGCCATAATCATAGCTGCCGCGTTCAGAATTCCATTTCAGGTCCGGGTCCGGAATGGTCAGCCCCAGCACCTCCGCCTGCGGCACCGTCACATCCACAAATTTCTGCCGCAGTTCGTCATTGGTATCCCGCTTGATCCGCCACCGCATGGACTGCGCGGAATTGGGGGAGTTGTCGTCCGGCGGCCCGAACATCATCAGCGCCGGCCACCACCAACGGTTCAGCGCATCCTGCGCCATTTTCCGTTGCGCCTTCGTACCATGCGCCAGTTGCATCATGCTCTCAAACCCCTGCCGCTGGTGAAAGCTCTCCTCCTTGCAAATCCGCACCATCGCCCGCGCATAGGGCCCGTAAGATGTCCGCTGCAGCGGCACCTGGTTCAAAATCGCAGCGCCATCCACCAGCCACCCTATCGCTCCCATATCCGCCCAGGTCAGCGTCGGGTAATTGAAGATCGTCGAATATTTCGCGCGCCCCGCATGCAGCGCCTCCGTCATCTCCTCGCGCGAAACCCCCAGCGTCTCCGCCGCCGCGTACAGATACAGCCCGTGCCCGCACTCATCCTGAATCTTGGCCAAAAGGATCGCCTTGCGCCGCAGGCTGGGCGCCCGCGTCAGCCAGTTGCCCTCCGGCAGCATCCCCACAATCTCGGAATGCGCATGCTGCGAGATCTGCCGGATTAGCGTCTTCCGATACGCCTCCGGCATCCAATCCTTCGGCTCGATGAATTCATCCGCCGCCACTCGCGCCTCAAACGCCGCCCGCAGCGCGTCTTCCGCGCCGGCGGCCTCATCCACCAAAGACTCCTTGCTCAGCTCCACCGTGTACATGCCATACTCCTCCGCCGATTGAATAAACCTACCATAAGTCGAATGACCAGTCAATCAATTAATAAAAACGCCCCTTGTTTTCGTTGGCTAATTTCTACCCCCCTGACCGGCCGTTCATTTAATTATAGCCCCTCAATCACCTTCCTCCCCAGCAACCGCGACAGCCCCTGAAACACCGCCACCATCCGCCCATCCGCCCCCGTCACCGTCACCTGATACACGCCGGACCGCCCCTCCCGGCTCAGCTCCACCGCCTCGGCCACAAGCCGCTCCCCCGCCTGCCCCGGCGTCAGAAACACGATCGAAACCTGGTTCGCCACCGCCGCCTCGTTCCGCCCGTTGCAGGCATAAGCAAACGCCGCATCCGCCAGCGTGAAAATCACGCCCCCATGCACCGTCCCATGCCCGTTCACCATCGCCGGCGTCGCCGCCAGCGCCACCCTGGCATAGCCGGCCCGCACCGCCTCCAGGCTCAACCCCGCTTTCGCATGCGCGCCCTCACGCTCTTGCATCAGGTTCGCGATCCGCCAGGCTAAATCGTCTTCGGTCATGGCGGGAAGGAAGCGCTTCTTTTTTGAAAAAAAGAAGCAAAAAACTTTTGCATGGGGGCGAGGCACCTGCGGTGTCTCTTTAACGCCCCCAACGGGGGCGCTAAAGAGACACCGCAGGTGCCACACCCCACCGCCAAAGTTTTTTTGGTTACTTTTTTTTCAAAAAAAGTAACATCTTCCTTCATTTGTAAGGCAACCCCTTCAAAAACATATTCGCCGCCACCTCCGCCACCTTCACCGGCGAAACCGGCCCCTTCGGGTCATACCAAACATGCGTCCAGTTCAGCATCCCGAAAAACATCATCACAATCGGCCGCCTGTCCTTCGGCCGGTTCAGCAGAAACGGCCGCAGCGTCACCACCACGTCGTCCACCACATCCACCACCTCGCGCTGCGCCTGCACCACCAGCGCCCGCTTCTCAGGCGGCAGATGTGCCAGCTCATTCACCAGAATCTTCTGCGCATCCTGCGCATCGACATACGTCTCCATCAGCCCGCGCGCGAAATACTTTAGCCGCTGCTCCGCATGCCAGCTCATCTCCCGCAGCTGCCGGCCAAACTGCACCAGCACGTTCACATGCCGCCACATCACCTCGAACAGAATATCCTCTTTCGCCGGAAAATAATGGTATAACAAAGACTTGGAGATGTTGGACGCCGCCGAAATATCCGCGACCGAAGTCCCCAGAAACCCGTGCTTGGCAAACAGCGGCGCCGCCGCGGCCGCGATCGCGCTGCGCCGCTCCTCAAAATCCGAAGCCTGCGTCCGCGCCACCCCTAACCCCGCGGCCGCAGATCGCGAATGCGCTGCACCTTGCCGACGGACCGCGCGATGCTTCCCGGCATCACCACCTCCACCGCCGCCGTCACCCCGATCACCTCCTTCACCAGCCCCGCCAGCCTTGTCCCCTCCTCGCGCATCGGCCCCTCAACCGCCCCTTCCAGCTTGCTTTCCACAAAAATCTTCATCTCATCCATCCGCCCCGGCCGCGTCAGCTCGATCACGAAATGCGGCGCCAACCCCGCGCACCTGAAAATCAGCTCCTCCACCTGTGTGGGAAACACATTCACGCCGCGGATGATCATCATGTCGTCGGAGCGCCCCGTAATCCGCGCCATCCGCCGCATCCCGGCCAATTCCCCCGTCAGCGTCCCCGGCAGCAGCCTGGTCAAATCCCGCGTCCGGTAGCGGATAATCGGCATCGCCTGCTTGGTCAGCGAGGTGAATACCAGCTCCCCCACCTCCCCGTCCGGCAGCACCGCCCCGGTCACCGGGTCCACGATTTCCGGCAGAAAATGGTCCTCCCAGATCGTCGGCCCGTCCTTGTTCACGGCACTCTCGCTCGCCACCCCCGGCCCCATCACCTCCGAAAGCCCATAAATATCAACGGCATCGATCCCAAACGCCCCCTCGATCTCCGCCCGCATCGCATCCGTCCACGGCTCCGCCCCAAAAATCCCGATTTTCAGCGACGTCCCCCGCGGATCGATCCCCTGGCGCCGGAATTCATCCAGAATCGTCAGCATATAGCTCGGCGTCACCATGATGATATCCGGCTGAAAATCCAGGATCAGCTGCACCTGCTTCTCGGTCTGCCCGCCGGACATGGGTATCACCGCGCACCCCGCCGCCTCCGCCCCGTAATGCGCCCCCAGCCCTCCGGTAAACAGCCCATACCCATAGGCCACATGCACCTTCATCCCCGGCCGCCCCCCTGCCACCCGGATGGACCGCGCCACCAGCCCCGCCCAATTGGCGATATCCTCCTTGGTGTACCCCACCACCGTCGGCTTGCCGGTGGTGCCGGACGACGCGTGAATCCGCGCGATCCTCTCCATGGGTTCGCAAAAAAACCCAAACGGATAATGCGCCCGCAGATCCGCCTTGGTGGTGAACGGCAGCTTTTGGACATCCGCCAGGCTCGCAATATCCCCCGGCTTGACGCCCCGCTCATCGAAGGCCCGCCGGTAATGCGCGTTAAACTCATAAGCCCGCGCCACCGTCTCCCGCAGCCGCGTCAGTTGCACCGCGCGTAGATCGCACATCCCGTTTTCCTCACGAAGCAACGCCATCTCCCGAAATTTCCTTTGTTTTTCAATGACTTATAAGTCGAACGCTTGGTCGATTAATGCATTCGAGCCGGTTTTGGCATGGGTTGTCAAGAGGAGGGGAAAGCAAGAAGCGCTTTTTTGAAAAAAAGCGCGCAAAAAACTTTTGCGGGCGGGTTGGGGCACCTCCGGTGTCTCTTCATTGCCCCCGACGGGGGCAATGAAGAGACACCGGAGGTGCCCCAACCCGCCCGCAAAAGTTTTTTTGGTTACTTTTTTTTCAAAAAAAGTAACTTCTTCCCTAAACCTCCGGCAGCCCCGGCAAATCCTGAAACAGCGCCGTCCCCTTCGCCATCCTCGCCGCGATCGCATCCTTGATATCCGTCGTATTCCAAATCGCCGCCTGCACCCACGCCGCGCGCTCCAGCGCCTCCGCCACGCCGTGGTCGCGGGCATATAGCAGCGAGTCCTTGCTGCCGGCGATCGCCAGCGGCGCCCGCGCCGCGATGGCCGCGGCGGCCGCCTTGGCCAGCGCCAGCGCCGCCTCCGCGTCCGCCGCCACTTCGTTGACAAACCCGAACGCCGCCGCCCGCGCCGCCGTCAGGTTCAGCCCGGTATAGGCCATCTGCTTCACCACCGCGTCCGGCAGCAATTTGGGCAGGCGCTGCAGGCTGCCGACATCGGCCATCATGCCGATATCGATTTCCGCGATCTTGAAATACGCATCCGCCGCGCAAAACCGCAGATCGCACGCCGCCGCCATTTCCAGCCCGGCGCCCACGCAGGCGCCCTGGATGGCGGCGATCACCGGGAACCGCGCCTGTTCGATGGCGGTCAGCGCCGCCTGCATCAGCCGGGCGAGCTGGTAGAAGCTGGCGCGCGAAGCCGGCTCGCCGGTGTCCTGCATATGCGGGCTGGTGAACACCGAAAGGTCCATGCCGGCGCAGAAATTCTTGCCTTCGCCGGCCAGGATGACGGCGCGCGCCGTGCCGGTGGCGTCCAGCGCGCGCAGCGCGGCGGGAAAGCTGCGCCAGAAATCCAGCGTCAGGGCATTGGAGGATTTCGGCCGGCACAAGGTGATGGTCGCGACGCCGTCCGATTCCAGCACGTGAAAAGATTCGCTCATCTTCCACTCCCGTTCGTTATCCGGACGATACAGGTGCGCCGCCGCCCTGGCAAACCTCGCCTTCAGCGTTAGTTAAATCCTTGTGGCGTGAGTCCGCAAATGGCGGCTCACGCCAATCTTCCTAAAGTACGGTTATTCCTCTTCCTCAGCGCGCGGCGCTGTTTGAAAAAGTAACGGCTTTCTTGGCAATTTCCGCCACCAGCCCGTCAATCTGCCGCGCGATCTCCGGCACGCTGATAATTTCCCCCAACGTCCCGCGCGCCGGCGGCCCCACCACGAACAGCGCCGGCTCCGCCCCGCCGCGGCAAAC
>Ga0116231_10013743_pt1 | contig 11199 bp, 9 predicted proteins | sample S1TSphgellanicum_2_FD_89695 | JGI IMG/M metagenome (GOLD analysis project Ga0116231, IMG submission 89695) | Host-associated microbial communities from peat moss isolated from Minnesota, USA - S1T2_Fd - Sphagnum magellanicum MG | ecosystem: Host-associated > Plants > Peat moss > Unclassified...
CAAAAAATAATGAAATCAAATGGTTTGTATGTTTTTTTAAACTCATTAGATGATCCTTGTCCCTCTATGCAAATATGACCTATTAGAAGAAAACAATCCATCTTGTTTATTGCACAAGGATAGTGACCAACAATTGGAATTGGTACATGGGGGCTTTTTTGGTATCCTTCGTATGGTTGTTTGTGGACCATTCCGAAGACAATTAAAAAAAAAAAAAAAACTCATTTTCAAGTTTAACTACTTTGTTTTTTATTAATAACTACTTCCTTTTCTTATTAACGTTCTTAATAACTATCTCCCACCTTTCCTAATAACTATTTCCATTTTATAACTACCTCGTTCTTTTTCCATATCCACTAACTTGGATATGAAAAATAAAATTAACATGTGTGTTTTTTCATCCCTTGAAAGGTATATTAATTTAAATTAAATTTGACATTGACATAAATAATGATGAATTATTGAAAACATAAGAAAAAATAACATAGTCGATTGTCATTGGTAGTGCACAATAGCATGAAGCTCAAATTTATTGTACACTAATGTGATTTTCATATTTACATTTGGTTTATTATTGTAGTATCTTGGCATTATTGATATTAATTAAATTATTTGTAAAAAAATCAACTTTCAAATTAAAATTTTTGGGATATTGAATTTTTTAAATTCTAAATATGAAAATTTCAAATTTCATTAATTATTTTACAAGCATGTGTTGAAGTTGCCTTTGTACTACATCAATCAAAAGCATTTAAGTAATCTTGAAATACAAATGAATCTATTAAATTGTGTGTGCTTTTTACATCCCATGAATATGATGTGGTTACAATTTTCTTTCAATGTGTGTCATTAATTGAATTAAATTCATGGAAGGATGAAATATATGTTGCCATAAAAAGCTTTACAAAAAGGAGAAAAGAAAGCAAAGGATGTAACAAAAAAAGGAAAAAAGAAAAAGAAGTGATTTAGTTTGTGAACAATACACTAATGCTCACAAATTGGGTGCAAAATGAGATGGGCAAGTATTTAAAAACCATAAATGGTAATCACAATAATTTTAATTTTATTTAATTATAAAAGTATAAAATCCATTTTTTATGTGATTGAAACACATTCAAAGTCTATCTCTTGATTGCAAATTTTTCATTATTCAAATATTTAATATTTTGGTTAAATCAATTGCATGTTAATTATAAATCATGCATCTTTTAATTTATTATCACTATGTATCACACAAGGTCTTGAAAACCTTGAGATTCCTTTGTGAACATTATATTTAAAGGTGCATGATTTGAATACATAGAAATGCATTTGTGTTTCACCTTTTCATTCAACAATTTACATTAGAAACCTTAATGGCATGTGAAATAATACATTATTTGCATTTTAAAAGATGAATCTTAAATTATAATTAAAGTTTTTGACCTACATCATCATGATTGCCAATTGTATTAGATGTTTAAATTGCAACAAGTTATTTCATATGAAAAGAACAACATGTCTTGGTGTATTTTAAACCATTAAATCACACTCTACATCCATATATTCTTTAATAGTATTGATAATCAAATTTACAAATAAATCAATATAAAATTACATTATAATTAAAAATAAAAAATTGACTTTTTAATAACTTTTTTTATTATTAAAAAATTTTAAATCAAAATTTATGAATAATATAATGAATTTACATTAATAATTTTTATTAATTAAATAATGTATAAAGACATATAATCATTAAATGTCAACTTAAAACCTTTAGCACCTTTAGCAGGAGGTGACAACAAACAATCTTTCACTATCACCTCCACACATGACTTGGGGTTCGACATTTTATTTTGCCTCTTTCAACCACGTTCTTCTTGAAATGAGTAAGCATTTTCATTTTTTTGAATAATAGAATATATTTCCCCCTTCAACTTTGGTGTCTTTTAAAAATAAATGAAGATTTGACTTGTTTTTCTAAAAAAATTTGAGTCTTCAAATCATTATGATTGTTGTTAGGCCAAGGTCCTAAAAGGATATCCCAACATGGGATGTTGACGTAGCAAACATTCTCAAATATAAACATTCCTACTCAAAATTCAAATTAGTGTAATGTTTGATTTGGGAATGACTTAAGCTTGCTCAACAAATAAAACACACCCAGACAACACCAAGGATGATGAAAGATAAAGAACATTAAAAAGACAAGAATGTTGACAAGGGATGACAAAATATCAACAAGCAATAATAGGGATGTTGAAAAGGTAAGCTAGAAACACTAGGAGCACTAGGTTGGACATGAATTCTTATTTTTTTTGGTATATAAAAGTGGCACCAAGATGTTGATGGTTGAGGGCATTGGATACAATTTCGAAGGACACCACCAAGATGTTGAGTGTTGAGGCCGTTGGATACAATTTCGAAGGACACCACCAAGATGTTGAGTGTTGAGGCCGTTGGATACAATTTCAAAGGACACCACCAAGAAATACATAAGGGACATTGGAAAGGCCCCCAAAAGAATCTTTTGATGCAATGAGGGTGATGGATGCTAGAAATATATCTATATGATCATTGATTACCAATGTCTAGTAATTAATTAGTTTTAAAATAATTTATTTAAGCAACTTTAAATATTTTGACCTTATGTCAATTGATTATCATTGGTAGTCTGAAGCACACAAAGCACAAGTTTTTATGAATGTAAATTTTGTAATGATTTAAATCTTTTTATGGAATGTTCTAATTGTTAAATAATTTTTAAAAAATAAAATTATGATCATTTAGCTTCACTTTAAAAGGGGAAGTTTTCCAAGGGAATGTGAGAAAGAGATAAAGATAATGGTAAAGGAAGTAGAGGTTTTGCCTTACACATTTGAAAAATAATGGGAAAGGTAAGGATAAGATAATGTGCATTTTCATACCCATGTAGGTGGATAGGGGGAGGGATTGAGGTAGTGAGGCTTAGAAGATGCATTTCTAGGGTGCACAAGATAATGTCATGAGTGGTTTGAAGCCGTATACTTCAGAAAATCCAGAGAAGAGTTTGAAAGGATTTGAATGTATTCCAATTTTTGGTAAAGCAAATCTGTCCATGCTCAAGATTTTGTTATGACTAAACTTTTAAAACATCATGAAATGATTTTGAGTCTGTAAAGGATGTTTGATCCTGAACCAGAAGGTTATGCATGATTGATCTCTTATTCCATCATCAGAGATAGGGGATCTAAAAAAATTGCTGAGCTCACTTGGGCTCGGGGAAAGGGCATTTGATCCTGAATCAGAAGGTTATGCATTATCGATCTCTTGCTCCATCTTCAGACATAGGGGATCTAAAAAAATTGCTGAGCTCACTTGGGCTCGGGGAAATTGTGTCTGCCTCCAATAGCTGCACAACTTTATCCATAGTTGGGCGCTCATCAAACACTGGATTTATGCACATGCAGGCCACTTGCAAAACTGACTCCAACTGTTCCTTGGGTACACCCTGTGAGCATTTTGGATCAAATAGATCTGATTGCTTGCTCTCTGCCACACATCGATGTGCCTGTGATCATCACAAAAGAAGATTGACTTAAAGAGATCAGCTGAATTCCAAGTTTTTCAGGTGCTGGCTGGCATCATCATTGCCTCATAAAGAATATTGTCTCGATGAATCTCTACTCTCAGCTTCACAAAAATTTGAATTCAAAATCAAACCCAATATTGAGCTACGCCCTTCTCAAATGCTTCGAACTGAGTGACTCAGATGGAAACTCGATGCTAGTGTTAAGTATCATTCACAAATTTCAAAACACAAGCCTTAAACCCAAACACCTGGCAGAGAGTGAGATTACGACTTGTTACAATGTGAAATCTCCATTCAGATCAGCAGATTTTTGAGAACGATAGTATATCAGGAACATCACACAGCAAGGTCTGTGTGCAAATTCACCAGATATTTGACCAACTCCTACCTGCATTGATTTTGCAGTTTGCCATAGTGTTTGTGTGTGTGAAAGAACACAGGGATGGACATACCCATTGAGCAAGACTGAGTCCTTTAGTCACCAGAGTAGTGTCACTGGGACGCTTGCCACTAAGGAGTTCAAGTAAAACCACACCATAACTGTAAACGTCACCCTTGTCTGTTGCTCGCCCATTCTGCAGGTACTCTGCCTCATAGTTTACAGCAAAAGAACAAGTCAAACAATGGAAAATCTGTGACAATTTGTTGGTATTCATATGGGAGTTTTGGTCTTGCTAGTGAGAAGTAAAGTTTCAACAGCTGCTGACAACTGAAGAAGATTATCATAAGTTTCTGCATGGGGAAGTAGTATATGGAATATGAAATTTACCAGGTGCCAGGTATCCAAAGGTCCCTGCCACAATCGTGGTGACATGAGATGCATTTTCTTCTAACAATTTAGCCAGTCCAAAGTCTGACACATGTGGCTCTAAGTTCTGATCGAGTAAAATGTTGCTTGATTTAATGTCCCGGTGGATAATTCGAGGGCAGCAATCATGATGCAAATAAGCCAGGCCTCTAGCTGTGCCAATTGCGATTCTGATGCGGGCTTGCCAGTTCAACGGCACCTCATGTATCTCCAGTTCTGCAATAATCTCTTCATCAGTTCATCAGCTCAAGTCAATATTTAAGAGCCTATTGCAAAAATCATCCAACAGTGAGGAAATCAAACTAGTAGACTACCCACAACCATCAAATGGATTATGAATGTGATGATGAAAAAACAGTTTTTGATGATGTAGAAAACTAGAGACCACTCACCATGGAGTTTTTCATCAAGGTTTCCATTAGGGAGGTAGTCGTAAATAAGGAGCTTGGCAAGGGGGGAATTACAGAAGCCACGTAAATTCACAAGGTTTCGATGCTTGAAACATCCCAGAATTTCCAACTCCCCCTCAAAAGCACGGTCAGAGCTTGACCCACAGACTGCAATGCGTTTCACTGCGAATGACACTCCATCATCCATTATGAGTCGATACACTGTTCCATATCCGCCAGAGCCAATCACATCCTTTTCTCCAAGTTTTTCCAGTCCTTTTAGTATAGCCATAGACGTATATGGCAGATCACCATGAAATACAACCAATTTTGCTTCAGCTTGACCTAACAAGTCATTCAAAAAGCAGACCAAATATTACACTCCTGCAAATTATGGTGAGATGGACATCCATATTAAGCTCACTTGACTCAAACAAATTTCATACCCGAGTCCCCTAAAACTAGCAAATAAAATCCAAAAACATTCGTCATTTGTGGCACCATTTAGGTACTTGCAAACATTGTATGACTGCAACATTTAGAAGTGACAAAAACAGAGGAGGCTTTCTGCCAATTGACAGTTTTGGCTAGGTAATCAGTACCGTTTGTGACATCAATTTTTCCTGGAAGATCATCACCTTTGGCTCTAAGCTTGTTGCCTTCCCCTTGAGTGCAGCACTTTTGGTAAAAGAACCAACCCCATGAGCACACAAGGGCAAGTAACAATGAGCTGGCTAGAGTAGTCAGTACACTAAAAACTAGGGTGCTGGAATAACTGTGATGCTGTCTTTGAGTACTGGACACGATTGTCCATCCTGCCAAAACCCAACCACCAGCCATGTTCATGTTCAGCTGCATGTGATGTCCTCTATAGCATATGATGAGCAAGGTTTGCAATATTGAATAGCCTTTTTGACATGTGTGTTATTTGTTCTAGATAAGAACCAGAAATCAGTTACAGATGAGTGGCAATTGAACTAGCAAAACATTGAGCTATCTTCAACTATGAAATGCTGTTCACTTTGTCTTGGTCATCTTCAATTCTCAAAGGTTTGAACTGGATGTGCAACATCATGAATCCATTTCTTTTGACTGTCTTCACAGTGGATTTCACATGAAGGAACAGAGTTTTTACCTGGGCTTGTAATCGGGGACAGGCCAGAAGATGGACCATGGGCAGGTGTTGGAGCAGAAATGGGCTGAGCGAATTTACATGCAACTTTTACTTGAGGACCACATAGACCTGGATTTCCTTCAAATCTGCAGTTCAAACTAGTTTGAGTACAATTTGTAAATCACAAATGAGCCTCCTGCAAATGTTTTTTTGTACCAGATGGAAATTCCCTACCTCAGGTTCCCTCCATTTTCAAGCTCAGCTATGCTATACATGGAAAAATAAGATGAAACTAATCAGTTTTTTATGCTGGAATAGTACTGCAAATTTGTTGGCATTTTGGAAAGAAAAACCCCCATGTATTCAATTGTGCTGGTTATGGTGTTGTCAACTCTTTTGCTGTACAAACATATCTTGCTCTCCTCTTTGTCTCACGTATAATAACACATGATTTGACAACAAGTTAGTATATGTGGAGCTTACGATGTAAAGCTTGAGTTGGCAAAAACTCCAGTTGTTGGAATCTCCCCCACTAAGAAGTTTGATGACACATTTCTGCAAATTTGAGCAAGCAAACTTGAAAACCATTTTTTGCTTGTTCTTAAAATCAGCTCTACATAAATTTATAATTCAAAAGTGGTAACTAGTTCCTGTGAAATGTGAACTGTGGGGCCATTCTTATGAAAATAATTGTAGAAAGGATTTTTGTAATGCGGTTAGAATATTTTTTTTCTTCGGTTCCAGCACTAGAGAATGGGGAGAACTTACAGAAAGGTGAGATTGTGAAGTGAACCAAGTGAAGTTGGAATGGTGCCTGTCAGGCCATTATTGGCCAGATCCCTGCACAAAGGAGCAACTTCTAAGTTCTCCAAAGTATACAATCTAAACCTTGTTTCTGATCGATGTTTCAGAAAATTGCCACCATAATCTAGACCAAAACATACTCTATATATCCAAGAAGAGAATACATCACTCTGGGAGATCAATAAGCAAAACAACATCAGGGGCACTTGTAGTAGTCAAAATTGAAATAAACTTAAGATTGAAAAGACTGATACTAGGATCTTCAGATTCTCAGGTTTCTTTTCCTGATTGAACTGATAAGTTGCATTTTCTCAGAAAGCACAAAATTTGGAAAGCATTTCAGAATTTTCTTACAATGCCACGAGTTGTGAAAGATTTCCAAGTTCTTCTGGGATATCCCCAGAAAGATAATTCCCTTCCAAATATCTGCAAAACTTGGACACACAGAAAATTACACCTCCTGAACCCCATTGAAGAAACACTAGAGATTTTCGTCAAGTGCCAACATTACAGTTTTCTCACACTGGGCAGCTAAGGAGTAAGAAAACAAGGATTGCAATGGTACTTCACTTTGTCTAGTGGGTATCACCTCTTGGGTCAGAGACCAGCCATGCTTAGCCAGGGATGGTCTGATCTGAACATCTCTAGTCCGCTATCAAGCAACATTAACATCAAATTTGGTCCAAAATTCTCAAAAACAGCATAGATCTTCATTGAAAGACTCAAATGAATGAGTGGGTGATGTTGGACACAAACTTACAGGGACCTCAAAGAGGAGCAGTTGCCAATTTCCGGTGGAATCTGACCAAAAAATTCATTTTTGTGAAGGCCTCTGCAATCAGATAGTGAAACAGCAATATATGTCAAACAAAAGATCCATTTGCTTGTGTAGCTGAGCCTGCAGCTGGCTCATGGCTTTGCCAAAAAGGTTCAGATCAACTAATCCCTCCTGAGGTTACTGCTTGAATACACTGGGGAACTGAACTCACAGGAGCAACAAAGTAGAGAAATGGTCATGCCAGTGAGAGGACCAAGTACTGTAGCAACTTTGAGGTGGGAAAGATTGAATCATGAAGTTCTTTGCTGTGGGGAGATCATCATCCATGGTAGGAATTCTTACAAGCTAGACTTCATAATTGCAGCTTATAAAGCTTGACTAGAAATGGATTTCAAAACTATGTGAGTGGCAGCAGGAAGTCTGGAACAATATTACATAAAAGGAATTGTGATTTTGGAATTACAAAAGAAACTTTGGCCCCACTCAAAACATGAAGCTTGTTCAATCAGGGGACAAGAAACCCACTGGGAGAGTAGAGGACACTAAGAAATATATTCTCCTGAATGGACTCACAGTCTATGTAACTTGTCAAGCTTCCCAAGCTCAGGTGATATGGATCCTTGCAGCTGGCAAAAGGGAACATTCCTGTAAACACAAAACGTTTGCAACAACAAATTCAACCAGAAACACTTACCAACAAAGCATTACATATATTCAAAGAGGAATCCAAAGTTGAGGTACCTGAGCTGATCCAACCTGGAGAGCTAAAGATCTGAGATTCAACTCTTGAGCAATTGATGATGAGATCAACACTTTGCAATCAGCTTTGTAATGATGACAAAAATTGCAGATGAAACAAAACAGAACTTCAAAAAACCTCTAGATAGATGTTGGATTCATCTTCCTGGACACTTACAGCCCAAAGACACGCCTGGTTGCATTTTGACATCGAATTCCAGACCAATTACAAGGATCAAGATCGTTTTCATTCCAGTTTGACAGTTGACCTCCTGGGTCCTGGAGAAGCCTCTTGAACGACAGCAATGCCTCTCCTGAAAACCAAAGCTCAAGAATGATAACTAGGTACACTTGGGTGGCATGGTATGGTATGGTATGGATTCTTGGATGTGGAAAAAAGATTGAATCACCATTACTTTAATATTCTATTACTTCATAGCATACCAAAAGATACCCCTTTATCTCACATGTTCTATATTAAATATACAAAGAGTAACTTCCCCAAAGGTGTTATGGTATGTTTGCAGCAGCAACACAGTTGAATCAAATTTCTCACTCAATATCACAGACTTGTTACATGATTTTGTATGCCTCAGTACATAGTTAAAGACCAAGAATTGACGAAAGTTGCTTAAGGAAAATGAAGAATCCTATCAACTACACAGACTTGGTTGTACTGCAGTTGCTGTAAGTACTAGGCTAAAAGACCATTTCAATCAGCAGCAAGCTTTGAAGAATGCCATTCAAACTTGTTGATATCACAGAAACATGGGTATAGTTCTATAGCAGATATGGTGTGTTTTACACAGTTATTGCAGTTGTGGGTGTGGTGGGAAATATACTCACCATCTGGCGACAAGGCATCAGTTCTCATGGGAGCTTCAAGTGTCAAGCTTGCAATCAGGAAGAAGAAGAAGAAGAGAAATGCAGTCATGATGCAGCCCATCATTTTTCAGAACTTTTAGTGTGAGCTGAATTTTAGGTCTCTGAGCCTCTTCCTACATTTTCACATGTATACTTGTTTGTCTTTATAGGATATCATGATCTCGACTCTCTCAAAACTGCACTCAGAAGACATTGCCAAGTTATGATGCATGTGATCATCATATCTTCCCCCCTGCAAACAAACCGTATGTAGGCCCACTCACTCAGCTGGAGGACTTCATGAGATTCCTATTGCAAGATCGCAAGTCATGGCCACTAAGGAATCTGATGATCAAAGGTGTGATGGACGTTTGCCAGATCAATGGGTTTCCAGGATGATGAAGATGGGAGAGTCCTAGCCGTTTGAAATAAAGATTGGCTGCATTTCCAGATGTTGCTGCTGCTGCATGGAAGAAGAAACAGCTTGTGAAATGGAGACTTCCTGCAGTCATGGACATCAGAGTACAGTTCTGTAACTTGGAGAAATTTGTGAGAGGAAAGAGAAGGAAGTCCTCAGGGAAACAAGGGGATCAAATTCTTCTCAAGAAAATTCCCATTCTCATGACGGATGAGATTTTGTATCGCCATTTTGGACTTCGCAACACTTCAAGAACTGAAAAAGAGTTGAAAGCACATAACAGAAACTGGAGTACACATATCCACAAGACCCCAACATTGAGCAAAAGCAGAACATGAGGAGAATTCAAGATGGCTAGGAAGAAAATTAGAGGAAGAAGAGCTGAGGAGAACGAAGGAACGAAGGATCGTGTTTGAGCTCAGTTTCAAACATTATGTACAAAACACAAAATCCACGAAATCAAAAGGTCTAGTCTTGCTCCACAAGAAAGGACCACACAGTCTTTGTTTGTTTGTTTGTGCTGTTATAAGATGCGTCGGGCATACGTCTTGTTCTCCAGACTGAAAAGACAACCCACATGCAGCCAGCCAACATACACACATGAAATCCAATTCGGAGCGACAGCAAGCAACTGGTGAGAATATGAGAACAAGGAGAAAAGACGAAGAGGACGAAGAAAAGAGAGAGATTCAGATGAAAGAGCCCAAAATTCAGCGACACTGGGAGGCTCAGCAGCCAGGAGGAGGAGGAGGAGGAGGAGGAGCTCAGGAGCTCGCAGCAGCAGCAGCAGCGACAAAAGGCTGGACAAAAGACTCTGTAGCCATTATTTTACTCTGTGGCCAGTTTTCGCCAAAAAGAGAATTTTCAAATCAAATATTCGAAAAAGAACTGGTTTTTGGAGGTTTTCAGTCGCCAAAAATTGAGGAAAAAGAAAAGTAAGAATCGGCATATTCTTATATTTGGATTTTCATTGTATAGCCAAAAATATAGAAGGGTGATTAATGATATATACTTTATTCCTGGTTTATAGCGAAATTTGGTGGCTATCTAAATCTTGCTGGGGATAATCGCCACTTTGGGCTACAAACCAAAAATGCTATTAAAAAACAACAAAGGGCTGGAGACCAGTTTAAAATTCGATAAAGAAGTGATTTTGGAGGTTTTCAGTCGCCAAAAGTAAGGAAAGGAAAAGTAAAAATCGCCATATTCGTATATTTCAATTTCATTGTGTAGCCAAAAATATAGAAGGATGATTAATAATGATCTATACTTTATTTCTGGCTTGTAGTGAGATTTGGTGGCTAGATGTTGCTGCTGCAGATGATCGCCACTTTGGCTACAGACAAAGAAATGCTAAAAAAGAAAAAATCAACAGGGTTGGAGACAGACAGTTAAAGACGATTCCACGACAAAAACGTCCAAGTTTGGAATTGAAAGCAGTTCTGTCAAATTTGCCGACTTGTTGTGCGCAAAGCCAATGAGTGCAAACTCCGGGAATTAAATCAATTTGTCAGTTTATTGCTGGAATGGAATGTTAAATGGAACAGTTATAAGACAGGAACTGAACTCCCAAATTTATTGTCCTTTTTACTGCCAAATTTTCGCCAAATTTCGACCTGAAAAATATGCTCTCCACTCCCCATTGTTGGGTGAGGGGGGGGGGGGGGGGGGGGGGGGGGGGGGGGTTTTTTTTACTTTTTTTTGCACCTAAAAAATATAAATTGTATCATAGC
>Ga0116231_10013747_pt1 | contig 11196 bp, 6 predicted proteins | sample S1TSphgellanicum_2_FD_89695 | JGI IMG/M metagenome (GOLD analysis project Ga0116231, IMG submission 89695) | Host-associated microbial communities from peat moss isolated from Minnesota, USA - S1T2_Fd - Sphagnum magellanicum MG | ecosystem: Host-associated > Plants > Peat moss > Unclassified...
CTTGGGGGTTTTAGGGGGGGGCGGGGAAGGGTCAAAGCAAAGAGTTCCCAAGTTCTTGACATGTTCCCCCTAAGAGTTCACAATATCACCTCACTTTTATCCCATATGCTTTGGCAAATGTTGCCCTCCTATCACCTATAGAGGTGGGCCAAAGGGGAGGACCTCTAAACTTCAAAATATTTTGGGGTGCCTCCATAATTTCTTTTTGTTTTCAGTGATGGGCCAATCAAATTGTCTCATTGCAAAAAAAATAAAAATGAACTTGGGATGCAGCCCATCTAATGAATAGGAGAGGTGAATTTAGTCTCTATTTTCAATTTGGATCAACCTTGAATCAAAAATCATCAATCCCGGCCAAATGATTTTTCAGTGTCCAATGTATTCTGAAACCAGTACATATAATGACTTGTTTGTAATGATCTTACTCTCCAATAGCTTTTGGAGTATAATGATCAACTTTGGTTAGGGTCACTTTCTCTATGGATAGCTCACACATTAGTATTTTCTGGTAAATAGTAGCAAATAATTGTTCATACATGTTTAGCCTTGTCTATCCAGCTACTACTTTCTGGAGATTCCTTCCTGTTTGAGTACGCTTCCAAGGTCCCACCAGATTTAATTTGTATCAATGATTCCAGGCACCTACTGCTCGTTAGTGGTATCACTAAGGGTCTTTTTTCAACAGGATGCTGTAATCATAGTTACACATAGTATGATGTGATCACAATAGCATGATAGAAGAAGGCCATTAAAATGGAACCCTGTTTCTTGCTTCATGTTTCCATTCAAGAATCTGTGATCAGAGCAGCCTAACGGAAGAGGCCCTGAACTCCATGTGATGAGGCAATTGTCAGTTTGTTTGAAGGTGTAAAGGTTGTGTGACGAAAAGAGAGTTTTTCCCACAAAAACAGCAAGACATTCTAAAGTTCTTTGTAAACTGCCAAAGTTCTTTTCTCATTACAAACTGGGTCCCAAATCTTAAAATTAGTTATCTCAAATCCTAAACTTACACCCAACTGTAAGTTCATATAACCCCCCAAACTTGGTCCTACCTAATCAGCAGTTCAATCATGTGCTAACCATACATAAACATCTACTATGTACAATAAAAGGAGGTTTAGCCAAAGATCAGGTCACTCAATGTTCTCTCAGTCCATTTGAGCTGCTAAAATCCCACCCCTATGTATGCATTGTGGTTTCTGCTTTAAAACAGGGTCTGCTATCTATTTTCACTGCAACAATCCAATTTTCTTCTAAAGCTTCAGTTTGTAGTGTATGGCTTCAAGTCAAATGCAGTTCACTAGGTTCCTATGAACCACTAATAGAGTGAGCAAAAAGCTTCCCAAAACTAAGTTGGATGAGTGATTCTCAAGGTATGCAGTCCCAACCTAAATTCCACGTCTCTGTTCCCCTCCCCATATAGGATACCCTAAAGGTTTCTCATGCCCAACACCCCATAATCCCTAGCTTAGATTTAGTAATTTTCAACAGGATCACCCACACTATAGAAAGTTTTAAATTCCAAAATGTCTTCATCACTTAGCTCTTCATCTCCTCTCATCTCCGTCCTCCTCAAGATCCAACCCAAAAGGATCCCCCTTTGAAGAAAATTTGCCACCCTTTATATGTCCACAACTCCTCATCCTCCAGTAATCCAGTGCACCAATCAGAGCCATATTCCCATTTGTACTCATGACAAGCAAAAACCAACACATATAAGCATGAAAGCTCACATTCTAAATCCAAGGAAACAAAGCGCCTTCACTTTCCCATCTCCATGAATGCACAACCTACAAACATAAAACACACAAAACATGTTATTCCTAGCATCATATGGTTATTGTGCACATGATAATCACTGCGCTCCATCAACCACCGGTTTAGGGCAGTCCTTTAGCAACTTTTTCATTTTAGGGCTCCTTTTAGGTCACAATTGCACCAAGAGAAAATGTCACTTTTTTAATTAAATTTTTCTTAATTACATTTTTTTTTCAACCAAGTTGTAGTTCTGAATTTTTTAATATTTACAAAAAATAAATATGATTACTAATTTGCTTGCTAATTTGGTACATAGCCAAAAATGACCTTAAACTGAATGGTTTTTTTCAAAATATTCTTGGCATTAACAAATTTTCCAATTGATTTATAATCAATACATCAACTCAAAATATGATGTTATGAAGTCTCATGCAACTATCAAATGATGTGGTTACATCACAAGTTATCTATTCAACTATTTTGGTAATTTTTTAGAAAGGATGGATGAAAAAATATGAAGCTAGATAGATTGATGAAACATTATGCACATTTGCAACTTTGCATCCAATTAGATTGATTTAGATCTTTTTAGGCTATATATATATATATATATATTAGGCTACCTAGTATATCTAGCCTAGTTATGTAAGTTAGTTACCTATATACCTAAGCTTATGTGATCTAATATGGGAGTATGTAAGTGGTCTAGGTAATTTAAATATGCAAGCTAGTGTAAACTACCTACATTTCTATGTGAAGTTATTAGTTATATTATAACTAATTTTTACCTTGACATAATTTTAATGTATTTATCTACCTATCTCTTTACCTACCTCCCTAGTTACTACACTTACCTGCACTATAACAAAATGCGTCCTTATACACCAAGTGATATCATTGGTCCCGCTCAACAAAACATAGTGGGGATGCAGTGAATTCACTAGTCCATTGAACAATGATTAATGAATTGCATTCACATTTTGTAGTAGTCAGTTCTTAGATACTTATATACTTATTTAGTTAATGTACTTATTTAACTTCTTAAAAATAATGTTGTATAGGATAAAAAGTTCTAGTGTTGTATGGGATTTGAAAATGTTTATCTTTCTCAAAGGTTTATCCCATATTGTTTCTCATCTTCAAACTCATAAACAATATAAAAGGGTGCATTACATTGCAAACCCATCATTAGGTGGTACCATTAAAAATGTCACACCCTTCAACTTCATAACAACATAGGATTTAATTAAATAAGAATTTTCACTTCGAATTTTATTTTAAAAAATTACTCAACTCATGTAGAATTTGAAACTTTGATTGGATTTACAAAATTTTAATTTTTAATATTCCAAATGAGAATTGAAGGAAAAATGTTTAGGAAAGTAATATTTCGGGTTCCTTTGTTCAACTAAAACACAAGGAACATTTTTTTAAAAAATTCTTGTGATTTCTAGGAGGGCCTAAAATGGTCTTTTTTATACTTGATTAATAGATAATGGATTGAAACAATCATAATTTTTTGAACAATTTTCAAATGTCAAAACTAAGAGGTCTTCAAAAGCCATTGCATTATTTGAAGAGGTCATCCCTTGTATATTTTAGGAAACACCTAAGGCAAAAGGATGTTTTTTAATATGCTATGAAATAATGGCATATTTTTAACATATTTTAGGTATATTTTAAGTATTTTTCAAAATGAATTATTGGTACCCTATTTATATTTAAATTATATACATATATAAGTTGCACCCTATTTTTTTGCTCACCGTTTGTAATAAAATGGAAATGACCTCCCTAGGTTGCATTCATGTTTACAAATTTGTAGTAATTCTCATTTTTTTTGTTTCAATCATCAATTGGGGCCATACCCTAATGACTATAATTAATAAACAAAACAATACATTTTTATAATGGTGCAACTTGACATTTAATGATAGGGGGTCAAGAATCTAATGAACACAACGTCAATTAACATTTCAAGAACACAAATTTCTTACTTTTGTAGTTTATGTAAATATCTTCAAATTTTCCATGGTGTTTACATAGGTGGGAAACACAAAGCTCATGTGGTGCAAGTCAATAATAAAAAGGACATTTTGAAAAGATTTTTTTAAAAAAATTAAACTAAATTTGGTCCACCTTTCTTTGGATTTTAAGGAAGTGGTTCTCATAAAGAAGCTAGTTGTACCAACCAAAGGTGGGTTTGCCCTACAAACATCCAAAAACTACTCAAAAGCAAGTGTCATTTGGGATGAACCAATAGTGGCTTAATTTTAAAAATTAAACTCAAAATAAAATAGGATTTTTCTAACTCAGTGTCACATGGCTTAGGTTTAGGTTTAACCTAGGTCCCATGTGGTTTAAATCTAGACATAACCTAGGTGCCACGTGGCCTAGGTATAAGCTTAAAGGCCACATATACCATTGGGGCATAGCTTAGCCTAGTCTAAGTGGCCTTAGTATGTTTAGGCTTAATTTAGGTGCCACATGGCCTAACTTAACCCTATGTTTAGATGGCCTATGTTTAAGTGCCACATGGCCTAGCCTAACCTAACCAATATTTAAATGGCTTAACCTAGCCCTATGTTTAAATGGCTTAACCTAGCCTTATGTTTAAGTGGCTTGGCCTAGTCCTATGTCTAAGTGGCCTAACCTAACCAAGGTGACATATGTGTAGGTGCCATATGACCTAGCTTAAACTTATGTCCATCACAAACTTCCTAAGAAAAAATAACTATGTAAAAATAATGGAAATTGGTATATAACGTAATTTGGATCAAATGTCATTTCCTAATTATTTCAACAAATCTTAAAATTATATTTTACTTTCATAGTATCAACATAAACATAATTATTCTTTTAAATGATATAAATTCTAAATATCCCTGAATGGTAAAATTTTGCATTTGTGTCCTGAAAATTATGGTAAAATGACAAACCATTATTCTTTTTATCATCATAATCATGCAATTAATAAGTCAAAACCATTGTTCATTATGTTTGTTTATTTTTAACAAACATTCTATCAACAATAGAATAATAAAATGAAAAACACACAACAATGATGTGAAAAAAACTTAATAAATAATATAAATCTAATTATTCATTATAATCATATTGAAATTTTGCTTGATGAAATTTGTGATGTCTAAATGACCTAACCTAGCTTAAGTGGCTTATATGTAGATGTCACATTGTCTAACCTAGCCTAGGTGGCCTAACCTAAGTGCCACATGGCTTAACCTATGAATGTGAATGCACCACATGTCATTAAACTACTAACTAAACCTTCTATTTGATTTAATTACAACACAAACAAATTAGCAACTTGAGATTTAATGATGTTATACAAGATTAATAGATGATGTTCATCCACCAATGGGTTATAGTTGAAAACAACTTTTGACAATGATGATGAATGTCATTGCAACTAAACTAAAATTTATTGTCATAATGTTAACACATGCTTATCACTTTCAATTGTAATGCCATTTTTTACTTTTATTTATCGACATTTTAGATGAGAAGTTGCAAAAAACATTTTGTAATTGTAATTGTTTTCTTTTTACAATTGTAATTGAAAACGAATTAAAGACTTAGTTACAAATATGAAGGTTTTATTCTAGGGTTGATTAACAACTCAAAGGTCATTGCCAATAAACAATAGTGCTACATGAATGGGTTGGGGAGCTATGATGCATAATATGGGATTTTTTTGTCAATGATTTTTCACTTATTGCAAAGTTATCTTGTTTAACATAGAAATTGGGTGGTTCACATGGAAATTGATTCGTGAGTCATGACCCTTATTGGAAGCTTACATCCATGCATTTGTTGAGTTCACAAAATTCACTTGACTCACAAAGTAGCTTGAGATAGGGTGAAATGGATTGGACTACTTGCTGAAGGAGTGTTTTGTTGGCCATTCATCAGCTGTGGTGGGATGTTCATGTGAGGATGTCTTATGTCCTTCCCATGTTGGTTGCTTTTAGGACCTTAGCCAACTTCTTTTCATTCTTACTACTGTTCTCTCACTTACCCTAAACACAATCACTTAAGGTTTGCAATTAAACGCTTATCTCAGGTTTCAGATGCCAGTAACATAGGGATTATGTCACCCAGCACCCACCAATATTGGAAACCTGTTATTACTCAATAGTGATTCATACACAAATGAGTCACCTTGATAACTTATCATGTGAACCCTCCTACTTCCACCTAACACTACCTAGTTACCTACCTATAATGTAAGTTGGCAGCTACCACACCTAATCAAGTAGGAATTCATATAAGTGGTTACTATGTAGGTAGGTAAGTAGGTAAAGGCACTTGGTGACTAATATGTGAGCAGATACATGTGAATGGGTGAGACATCTAGCTAAGTACTGTAGTTAGCTACAGACAGGAAATACACTGAAAAAGTTTTCCATGTCCACACATGATCATCCATCTTGCATGGTGCACTGGTAGGTGCTGGTTCACTCTGGCCTGCAACATGGGGGATTTAAAATCTCCACAGCCAAGGTTATATTCCCAACCAGATGGCTGGGCTGGTTCAGGTTTGCTTCTAAGGAAGTTGCTCTTCCTTGAGCTCCCACTCCAATTTGTCACTAGACCCAATGGCTGACTACAAGACCAAAATGGCTTCACAATGTACGCAAAATCTACATAGGATCCTCCCCACAAGGCAGGAGGAAGAAAAAGGGCAAACAGAAACATAGCTACCACCATGATCCCCAAGAACAAGCCTCTTTAGTTCCAGGCAAGGTTATATCATCTAATTTCAGATTGTAATATTAATGTAATACTAGTGTAGCCTGCGTCATTGGCCCAAGTGTGAACACATTAAGGGCTCAACTGTTGTTTTTCTTCCTAGCCCTTTTTTTTGCAATTATTTGTTAGAATTTTCAGCAATAAAATCCACTCCAAAAAATATCTTCCTCACTCTAGCCCCAAAAATTGTGAAATAAACTTTATTAAATCTGAATTGCTGACGGCTTTCCAACAACACCAAGAATGTCCCCATATTTCAATATAGTTTTCAGTTTCGATTTTATTTCATTTTCACTGAGAAAATGATTCAATAATCAGCTTCCACACCATAGCTCCAAAGAGTGTCAAACTAAGTGCGTGCATTCCTACTCATCGAGACCTTTACAAAGATGCCAAGAGCTTGACATGAGACGTCATTGTTTGAGAGATGTCAGTGTGACAAAACAAAACAAAACAAACTACCTTGCTTCATAGTGAAGAAAGAAAAAACACTAGTCCATCCTCCTGGTGACCAGAGCTTAAAAGTCTTTACATTGTGGAAATAACTAACTGTTGGAAATGACCAGGACAAACCACAAACGACCAGGACAAGCCGCAAACTGCAAACGACCAGAACATGGCTTGTCATAGGTATTTGTCTAAGACAGGATCCAATTTAGGTTATGGTTGTGCAGGACAGGATCTGCACAGGGCTACCAGCCACAGCACAGCAATTGATAATAGATTACTTAAAACTGCTGGACAAGTCACGCCCACTTTGGGGATTTTATTGACCACTTCTTAGAGTTCATGATGCAACTTTGGCTAGTAGTTGTGTGGTGACAAACCCATGATGAAAAAAGCTATTAGATTGACCACATCGCAATTTTATCATGTCACTTTTGTGAATTGTGTCATACATCATTTGGTTATATCTATGGAACCTAGCTGTCCTTCAAACAAAAGTAGGCAGAAGGAAATGCTAATGGGTCATTAGGCCAATGGGTCCTTTGTGTAATTCTTGTCTTAGTCATGGAACTGATTCCACAATTTTGACCAAATGGTCCAAGGGCTGACCCCTGTGTGTCAAGACTGAATTTAAAATGCTTTACAGAATTTTTTCCTGCAGTAATCCCTATTTTAATGTGGGTGTCTTATGGAGATTTGATTTCTTACGAGTCAAAGTTGTGCCTTTGATTCCCTTAGAAAATAAATCTCATGTGCGCATCATCTGTACAATGTCGACAATAGATATTTCAGGGTCCACTTGCTTTAAAAAAAGTTTAAAAAAAAAATGCAGAGTTGCTATTTCAACATTGAGAGAGAAAAGAAAAATTTGCAGACTTGAAACGAACAACAAGAAACTAACTGGGAGTTTTTCTTGGCTCTCAAGTGTACTTCTAATGCGTTTTCCCATGACCAACTTTCCACGTTTGCGAGATCATTGCTACAATCTTAGATTTGTAAACTTGTGGCATTGACAAAGTAACTGGGAAATCTAGCTACAAAACCCAAACTCTTCAAAACACACGAAAAGTGAATCTATACTGATTTAGTCTGACCCCATAGTGCACGTCAACAAGCTGCTGCATGATCATGACAAACAATCTTTCTACTCAACGTCCAAAAATTTGTTCTTAGAGAGTGATGAAGAATCATCTACCTTCAATCTACATAGCCTGCAAGTAGTACCCCAGAGATTCCACCACTAAGTCCCTATGTGGGTTCAAATCTCAGAAGGCCTACTCCAGAATGTCCTGTCTCACTGCATAGTGACTAGATGAACCCATGTATATATTAATGGACTCCTGAAGCGCTGAACCAAACACAGAAAAATTGTAGGAAAATTTGTTTTTATGAGGTAAGATACTCATGTCTTCATTTGAAGATGAGGCCTCTATTATTCAACATGAGATCTGGTTTTTTAATGCATATGTTTGTGGCTGGCCAGTGACTTCAAGAGGAATTCTATTCTGCATAAGTTCCATATAAATGGCCCCGTTTTCCAAGTTTTCTCTCTAAATTTTTTTTCCCCAGCTCATATGTCCTGCTCTGGCTCTGCTCCACTAGAGAGGAGATCGACAGATTCTGGGTCTTGTGTCGCTTTCATTGTTATGTACACAGTTCATCAAGACAAAGCTTCTGATGAATTTGGAGCTAATATAGTCAATCCTGGATGGATGTTGTGCTGCCTATTCTATGAGGTTTTGTAATGTGCAGCTGTGAGCAGGAGTTGGTGCTATCTGTAGCTGTATCCCTGCATCTGGCCCTCCTGTACTTTTCTCGCCCAGAATTGAGCTTTCTTCTTTACCTGCCTCACCCTTTTCAGCACCTTTGCAGGATCGACGTTTCCTGCGACAGTCACTTTCTGGTTCCACTGATCACATATAACCCCATCAACTCCTGTTTGAATTTCAACCCACGACACAGTATATTAGAGCCATGATCAACATTTGAGCATGAGGACTTGTTCTCACAAGCTCTCACAGCTCCTGCAATTGATCAATGCTTGACTGGTAGAACTGTGAGATGATTGTGAGCACAACTGGATGAAAAAACATAATGGAAAGCTGGTGTGATCAAACTGTGTGTAACTGTGCTCACAGCAAAATAATGGAAAGAGACCCTAAGTGACGAACAAAACTTGAAACTGCATGATGAAACTTTCATGCAGGAACAACTTTCAATCAAGAACTTAGCGACAATTGACACAATTTATTAGACTCGGACGCACGAGACTCACCCTCCAAGCTGCACAATTGTCTCCTCAGTTTCCCTTCGCATATGTTGCAGCACATGGGTACCATCAATTCGATGGACTGCACACAGACACATGTAGATCATGATGTTTATATGTCCAGATTGGCCAATCAGATCATTCAATGCAAGCAACAACTACATTCTACATGCCAATCTGAGTTGAATGATGACGATCATTTCAATGTCCCCCAGTTACAGGTTCATACAGCAGCAACAAGAGTCAAGACTCACAGGAACCATGTGGCGTGTGTAAGGAGCTTGGATTTCTTCATGTGGGTAGTTCCCCACAATCCAGGTGGGTTCACGGTCACCATAGAACAGCTGCACCAAATTAGCAAATAAACGAAAATTCAAAACCAGATCTGAAAATCCTGAAGAGGTCACAGCTAGCCACTAAAATGAATCAAACAAAACTGGTGAAACATGAACGAGATCAGCTGAACCAAACACGATATTTTTTTTTGAAGCACCTCTACAGACATGCAGGAGATCCAGTGATCCAGATCTCCTAAACTGAAACCCAAAAAGATGGTAAGTATACATGAGCTGCTGCAGGCATTATTCACATGTGAGAGTTCACATCGTACCTCACCCAAAGACACCATGTTTGCTGTTGTCAATTTGATTCCCCTTTCAAATAAGCAAAAGACCAAAACAACAGAAGCTCTAGAAAGTGTCTGTACACAAGCACAGGTCCCCACTTTCTTTTGATCAATTCTTCTTCCACGACCTCTTTTTGCAAAGTAGAGACGAAAAGTTTGAAAGCCCAACTGTGAATACAAATTATGAAGTAAATTTACAAAACTCCCAAGCCCTCCCACCCAATAGTACCAGATCAAAATTCTTCCCCCCACAACTCTCCCACCACTACTTACTATTGCACTCTTGTTTCTCGAGTCTATCTGTATCTCTCTCTCTATTCACAATTCAGACCAGAAGAGCAGATCATTCAGACCTTGTTGATGGACACTTGTGGACATTGCTGGAGAGCCAGAAGAGAGTGTTGTTCATTGCTGCTGGGATCGGGCTGGAGTCTTCCTCCACACGGCAGGGAAAATACGGCGTTACGAGTGGGGACGCCCCCGGCCCCGCCCCCCAGGTCCCATCTTGTTTTGAGGACGCGGGAAGATTGTTTTGAGAACGCGGTTTCATTGATTTCAGTGGCCAGGATTTGAGGACCTGGATTTCGGATCTGTTCAGCAAGCCAAGCGCGTTGAGCATCTTCCAACGTGCAATCACGACCATTCAAGTATTATTCTTTAGTTCCATAAGTCCTGGCCCTCTTTGTTTAAGGTGAATTTGTTGGGGAGGGGGGGAGGAGGAAGGTATGTACTCGATAATTATAGAATGAAAATAATATGGCATTTGTCTTTCTTTGCACTTGAGTTTGGTTGTTCATTTGTGTCAAAACTAGTAATAATAATAGCGTAAACAGAATATTGTATTAACTTTTGATGTTCCAAATCAATATAATTATTTTTGGAAATGTTGAATTATTTAGAAATTCTCTGTTTGAAACTTTGAAATGTCAAAATTCAAGGAAATTTTGAAGGGGAGCAAAAAATTTGTTTGCAACCCAAAAATAAAATAAAATAAAATAAAATTCTGGAAACCCAAGAGCTTCTTGGGTTGGGCCAACCCACCAATTCGTAGAGTAGGTATCCAATAATTGACAACATTTTTCTAACCTTTAATTTAGTGGAACAGTACCTCTCCCCCTTTTTGCAAAAACAAACAATTTAAAATGTTGTAAAAGGATCACATTCCCAAGAACTTGCCGAGGAAGCTGCATAAATTTATTGTTGAAATTTGGTATAAAATTTTTAATTATTGCTGAAGTGGATTAAAATAAAAGAATTATTGAGCACCCCAATGCCACACCTGAAAAGCTTCTATGGTACCTATATGTCAGTAGTTAATCCCCCC
>Ga0116231_10013748_pt1 | contig 11195 bp, 4 predicted proteins | sample S1TSphgellanicum_2_FD_89695 | JGI IMG/M metagenome (GOLD analysis project Ga0116231, IMG submission 89695) | Host-associated microbial communities from peat moss isolated from Minnesota, USA - S1T2_Fd - Sphagnum magellanicum MG | ecosystem: Host-associated > Plants > Peat moss > Unclassified...
GGAATTCTTTTATTGAGACAATGGAGGAACTTTATCAACGGGTGAAAACGAAAAATCAAAGTTTAATGTGAGTAGAAGAAATACACAAAAATTTAGGGGAATAGTGCAGCCGAATGTTCAAGTTTATTCAAGGCTCTTTTGTAGCTAGATTTTTGCAAGGAGATTAAAGGGTTTCAGGCGATGATTTTGTTGTCATAAAAGAGCCATCTCCAAGATTTATCTTTGTTGCTCTAAAAGATCTGCACCCAATACATATCCATCAAAGCAGCTAGCCGACCAAATTTTAGATTTTGGATTGGAAGAGGGATTAATTGGTTCTCCTAGCACCACTGCTTTCCCTTTCCATTATCTCCTATTGGGGAGCATATAACCTTTGCAAGGGAGTATTTATATTTATGACTCAAAACGCTCTACTTACTGAAGACTGGCATTATTTTGAACTGACGTTTACGTAAGTGATAACTTGAACTTAATTTATCACACGCTACTTCACTACCACCATACTCTTATCAGATAAACCCTTTTGTCAAGCAGTTTTGAGACGCGCTAGCCCTGAGTGTCAGGATACCTTGTTAAATTTGAGAAAGATAGGGCTATACTTAGATCTCATTCTGTTGTCAGAGATATAAAAACTAATACTCTTTGGGAACTAATGGCACCAATGGGGGATATGTATTCTATGGATAAAAAATTTATAGAGCATTCCCCTAAAATTAAGGGATACAACTTAGTAGCTACTCCCTGACTTTTCCCGTTAAGTCGTGAAACCTTGAAATAATAAGGGTTTTAGCAGTATAGCAAAATTCTCAATAAAACCAGTTCCTCTTTTGATCACCAAAATTGGACAAGAACCTATTTAATTTGAGACTCGACACCCCCTAACCAGTTAGTGCGATCGCTCTCCCTACTCTCCCCCAGTTAACTACCAAAATCATCAAGCTATGGCAAAACTCCCACCGTTAGTGATAGTGATATACCAGCGCAAAGGACGAGCGCAAGGAATTATATTTCTCACCGTCGAACTCACGTTAAAATATTTTACTTGCCAGTTTTCTTTGCTTTGAATATTGTTGATCTGGCTTATGCAACTTCTTTGGGAGACGATTTGATGGTATTGAAAGCTTTAGATTTATTCTGTGGAATGGGAGGTTTATCTTGGGGATTAAAATCTACAGTAGATATTGAACCAATATGGGCAGTAGATAACCATGAGCCAGCACTTGCTCTTTACAGACGTAATCTACCGAATACTTATGTACTAAATCTTGACATTTCTAAACCTTCAAATATCAGAAGTTTGCTTGAAAAAGTTCGGTTTCATGGTGGAGTAGATTTAGTTGTTGGTGGCAGTCCTTGTCGAGGTTTCACACAAATCCGTAATGGTCAGTATACAGATTTAGACCCGCACAATGGTCTAGCAATAAAGTTTGCTGAAATTGTACGCGAGTTAAACCCCCTAGCTTTTATTTACGAAAATGTCCCTCAGTTAGAAAATTTTAGAGCGTTTAAACGATTTATAGGCAGGTTGAGAGGACGAAACAGCTATCGCGTTAACTATTCAGTAGTAGAAGCAGCAAACTTTGGCAACCCTTCTCGAAGAAGCAGATTATTTGTGGTGGGTATTAGATGGGATGTCGGACGAGTTCCAATTATTCCAAAAGGATTGGATATTCCTAGTCATAATTTTTGGTGGCAGAGAAACGAGCGAAATGGAAAAGTATTTTATGACCCAAAACTTAAAGAGCCTTGGCGAGCGCGTCTGTTTGACCCAAATGATTTAGAATTAGTCAATGTAGAACAGTCAATTTCAGACTTGCCAATTTTAGAAACCAAGACTCATGGAAGTAGTTGCTCTTACTCAACTCCTCCTCAAAGTGCCTATCAAAAATGGGCAAGACAAGGTTTACAGGAAACTGATGGTCATGTAGTTCAACGCATACGACCAGAAACTAGGGAACGGTTGAAAGCAGTTGTAAAGGGTGGAAACTGGAGAGATTTACCCGAACCCTTAACTTATAAAATTCCTGGCGATCCAACAAGTGGAAAGCTGAGGCGCAGTCATTACAGTGCTTACCGTAGGCTGCTTCCAGAAGGACACAGTCCAACAGTACAAGGTCACGCAGATTTTGCTTATCATCATCAGTATGAAAGAACACTTACTCCTCGTGAATTAGCTCGATTAATGGGCTTTACAGACGATTTTAGGTTAGGACACGAGTATAATTCAGTCGTTCAAGCAATTGGTAACGCTGTGCCTCCCATACTGGCAAAGGTCATTGCAGAATTTTTGATTAGACAACTAGACTAGTATTAGTTATACCCAGAATGGGTTACAGGTTTACTTTTAAAATCAATACCCGTGAATGAAATTACCCTAAGTCTAGAAACCCTGACTGTACAAGGGATACAAGCTTTAGATCCAAACGACAATTATTGCCCCAAACAACCCATTTCCCAAAATACCGCCCAAAGCGATCGCTCTATAGTGATGCAGAAACTGGGGTGGGATCTGGTGTGTTAATTCTGTGAATCCTTAGCCCACAAGACTTCATGCAGGTTCTGTGTCAGACTATGGGGGATATTTTGTCGTGGTTTGGTCTCTTGAGTTCCCCACATTTCCTCAGATCTTGCACCTCTCCGTACCAACCTAGGCATCCTAAAAAGATGCGCGATAAGGCCGCCTTATTGATAAATACTGGGAAAATTTGGGTATACTTATATGGTATGGTTTTCAATAGGAGAGGGTGGATGCCAGCAGAGTCATCGGCAGACGAATCTACTTATAGGATTTCTAATTTTAGAGTCATAAATGATTCATACATATACCAGTCATTGGTAGACACGCTGAGTCATGATTTACATCCAGCGCCATTACAACAGAAAACAGGAGAATTACTCAAAGATGATTTTTCTACTGAGACTCAAGATTGTGTAATTTCAGCTAGAAAAACTTGTGTAAAGCGACCTTGGGGAGAAATATTTAGAGAAAGTTTTAACTCGGAAGTAAGGCATCAATTATTCGAGCGAATACTTGGCTGTTTGAAAAGAAGCAGACACTCAATACAAATACATCCACTAGAGAAAGACTTAGTTTATTTGTCTGCTTTAAGCATTTCTAAAAAACGGCAACTGTTTATTAGTTTTCCTGTTGCACCTGTTGCTCTAGGGATATTATTGGTTATATATTATTCACATCTTTATAGAGAAGAAAGAGATATTTATAATATTAATCACGCGGTCTCAGCCAAAGATTTTATTATTTGGCTGAGACCTCAAGATAATGGACAAATTTATAAGTTAAGAACTACAAAGGCATTTAATCTTGTAGAAACTGAAGATACTTACTGTAATTTAAGCGAGAGAGTTGTTTGTATACCTAATTATAAATTTGATGAATCATCAAGAAGTCAAAAATTAAGAGTTGTCATGGTACGTTCTCTCTTAGAATGTGCTGAGTTACTGAGTCATTCAAATTATTGCTCTTTGGTTTTAATTGATGACTCATCTGGGCGAACTTACCCATCACCATCTAACTATGGAAATGAAGCTTTTGAGTTAGCTAATCTTTGTACACAAAAACAAATTCCTATGATAGGTATTGTCCCTCCTTGGATAATGAAAGACATTGAATATCATCAGAAAAAACAGCCTTGTGGCATACTGATTTGGCCTATCGACTTCTTCGCTTTGCGTTCTTATACAGAAGAAGCGTGGAGAGCTAATGATAATGAAATACTCCATCCCATTGAGGAGAGTTATTCATTACTTGAAAGAAAACGTTTGTCTTTAAAAGAAGCACAAGTAACCATTAAAACTTTTAATTTTGATACTGAAGATGAAGAAAAAATAGCAGATTTATTTCAAGAATCATCAAATTTACTAATTGATTTAGCGAGACAGCCTGAATTGAAGTTAGTTAGTATCATCGGATGGGAAATATGGCGGCATCTATCAGCTCCAGTATTACCTTTTTATTTGCTTTGGGCAGACTTTCTTGAAAAGGCACTTAATCGCTTAAAAGTAGCTGCAAATAAATCTAAAGATAATAAGTCAATTGATTTACATAATATTTTAAATTCTTTAGCACTAAGACTATACAAACTTAAGCATAATCCCTTTACCGAAATAGTTAGAACATCTGATGTCAATACTGTTATAGCAGTGGAAGATACAGAAAGAGCAAAAGCTTTGGAAGAATTTCTGATGGGAAGCAATAGTTATTCATCTTTACCTCAAGTATTCCCAATTAGCGAAATTCGAGGAATGGGTGGTGAAAAACTGATAGTTATAGGTCAGCTAAAGGCTTATTACCGTAACATATTACAAACTACTTTTTTTCGCAATATTGAAGTCTTGCTGTGGTCAGTTTTATCTGAACGAGCCGAACGCTGGTGGAGCAATTTAGAAATTGATGCTAGAGAATGGCATGATAAAACTTGGCTTAGGTTAACTGAAAATCAAGAAAAAGGACGTTACAGCTTCAGTTATGACGAGAAATCTGTTCAGATATTTAATACAGGAAAAGCAAAGTTAAATAAGAGTATTAACTTAGTAAAACTTGAAGAAAGTTTTACTAAGTTAACTGTGGGTAGTTTAGATTTGGGGTTAACAACTTATATTTCAAATAATTTAGAGTCATATTATTTAGTTGAGTTTGCACAAGGATTAAAAATTAGGGTAGCACCAACCAGCGAGTTTTTGGTTTTGTTGGGTAGAAAAGCTCAAGTTGTTCCTGTCAGAGAAATTACTTCTGGAATAAACATTGTATTATTTGATGGTATGACACGCGATGAGTTATTTGCTCAAAAGGCTGGTTTGCTTGAGGATAGTAAAGTTAACTATCTCTATCGTGTACAGTTGAATGCTTGGCGTGAGTTTGTAAAACAACAGGTTAGAAGGTTTAATTTAAAAACTATATGCCGAGACATTAGACGTGACACGCTTATAGATATTGCAGAAGAAACAATTAAAATTAACTGGATGAGTGGTGATGATCTACTTAGCCTACCTCGTGAAAAAGAACATTTTTTTTGGTTTATACCGCCTTTAGCTCGTTCAGCTTTTGAAGATTTTTGGCTTAAGGCTAATGATCTGAGGATTAAGCGTAGACAACTTGGTCAGATTATATCTACTTGCGCTCAAGAAGGATGGAAAGACAGAAAATCAGATGAAATTGTCTTTCAATATGAGCAAGTTTTTATAACGGTAGGTGAGTTGAGAGATGCGATGTTGGTATTAAAAGTAAACTCACCACCTCAATTAATCCGTCAACAACCTGAGTATCCAATAAATCGCCTATTTAGATAGTGGTAGGAAGTAAGTGATGAATCCTGAAGATATTTTAAGTGACCAAAGTTTAAATGTCTTTGACTCCCAAAGACAAGAACAACATCGACAATTTGTTGAGAGTTTTTACAGGCGTATACGTGAGCATATAACAGGAACATCTGACTATCGAAGCATCATCACAGGTTCAACAGAACCTCGACGTTTAATGCCAACTGGATACCTTTCACCGTTACCAACAGCTTCAACAGTCAGTAGTGAGCAGCAAAATACTTTTCGTCCTAGTAACTGTGGGTTAGTAGTTAACTTAGCATCGGGGTGGAATAATAAGAAATTACCTATTGATTTGAGTATTCGTTTCAGCGTTTTTTTACCCAAAATTGATTTGAGTAAAGCTGATGACAGGTCACTTCGACCAAAGTGGCAGCGTTTTGATATCAGTGCTAACGTCAGTTCCACTATTCAAGATTTAATACTTGATAATTCTCCTGCTCTTGCCAAATTTAATCAAGATATTGAAGAACAGCTAACAAATATTACTGAAGCACATCAAGCAGATTCTCTGGCTTGGTTATTAGGATTAAATCCAATTATTGATGATTTAACTGGTCTAGAATTTGACTTTGCTCAAGAAAAAAACTATAAAGGCTTACAAACGGAACTACGTCAGCGAATTGCTAACAAAAAGAATAAAAGCAAAAAAGATAATACCACTGCTGACAGTGAACCTAAGTTAGGAACAGTTGCTCCTGTTAACTTCAAAGTTCAGGTAGAAGCACAAAAACGAAGTTTAGGCGGACAAGAGAGACTACGCTTATTTTTGAGGAACAAAAGCGACCAGATTGATGTTTTTGGTGACCCAAGAGATACAGGTTTATTTGGATCTAACCTAGAAATTAAATTACCAAAAGAGATTTGGCAACCAATAGAACTATCTAGATTTCAAATATCTTATCAAGTTGATTCCACTGTTCCTGCTCAAGGAATTAATTGTACACCGCAATTTAATGATATTAATGGTGTAGTTCATATCTGGACTGAGTTTTTACCAATTTATTGGCAAAAAAGGCTTTATACTGCTGGCATTGAAGCACCATTTAAAAATTTAGCAAAAGCCGATGGAGATGCTGATCTACTGGTACTCCAATCGATTTTACAAAAAATGCAGGAGTATCGAGATAATTGGCAAAAATTAATTAACCAGAAACATCCAAAAACAGGAGGAACTAAACATAGCACCGATGCTCAAAAAGATTTGGATAAATTTAAACAAGAAATTGAGCGATTTGAGTTAGGTGTTAAGATTTTATCAAATCCAAAATATGCACAGTTGCGGCGAGCTTTTAATCTAATGAACCAAACGTTTGCCGAAATTGACGATAAACGCAAACAGCGTAATAAATCTCCTTATGAAAACTGGCGACCTTTCCAGATAGTTTACATTGTATCTAACCTTGCTGCCTTGGCAGTGCGACAATGGACAGGAGATTTTGCTAGTAACGCCTTAGCACAGGTTGACCATGCAGCTGTAGTTCATTTTCCCACAGGGGGTGGTAAATCCGAAGCAGTAATGGGAATTATCCTGACTCAAGCATTTTTTGACCGCTTGCGGGGTCGAGATTGGGGTGTTGTGGCTTGGTTGCGCTATCCCTTGCGCTTACTAACTTATCAACAGTTGCAACGTTTTTTGGACACTTTGGTTGTTGCTGATGAAATCAGAAAAACACAACCAGATTTAGCTAAAACACCTGAATTTACAGTAGGCTACTACGGTGGTCGAGATAATAGCCCTAATTCTCTTAAGTCTGTTCCTAGCGAAGCTGAAAAATATATAGGACGAGCTAGAAAGAAGATGCAAGATAGGGGTATAAAACCGCTTTTTAAATATTTAACATTAGCTGAGGTTGGTGAGCATATTCCTGAATCCATACAGCAGTACCGCATGGTGATGCGTTGCCCCTACTGTGGATTAGAAAATGTCCATACTTTTATTGACCAACAAACCAAAGAACTTCGACATCGCTGTGGTCTTCTCAATGAACCTTTACCTCAAGGTGCTTGCGGTCGGGAAATTCCACTCTACATAGTTGATGAAGATATTTATAGTCAACTACCGACTTTGCTGGTAGGAACTCTGGATAAAATTGCCAACATCACTTTCCGTCCAGCCAGTCGTATTTTGTTTGGCGCAGCATCACATAAATGTTCGGTGCATGGTTTTGCTGCTAACTATACTTGTCACAAACAGGCTTCAGTGAGTGGATGTACTCGTCGAGATTTAAAAGTTATCTCCACACCACCCCTTGACCCTGGTATCCCTCTCATTTTTCAGGATGAGTTACACCTACTGCGCGAAGAACTGGGGACTTTTGATGGTCATTATGAAGCTCTTATTGATGCTATTCACCAAGAACGAGGAGCTAACCGCCCTAAAATACTAGCAGCAACCGCAACGATTGAAGGGGCAGAACAACAAATTAGGCATCTTTACTGGCGAGAACTTTCTCAATTTCCAGTGCGAGGGCCTGCTCAGGGACGCAGTTTTTATGCCAACGAACATAGCCGTTATGTAACCAGAGGCTTTGTTGGAATACGCCCAACAGCCGCAAATGCCCTTGATGCGTCAATGGCGTTAATTTTAGCTTTGCGAACTGAGTTAGAAATTATTCGTAATAATCCTACAAATTCTAAGGTAGAGTATGGACTAAGTTCTTTAACCGATGATCAATTTTTGCGGTTGGTTGATGAGCATGACCTTTGCTGTACTTATGTAAACTCAAAAAATGATGGTTCTGATATTCGACGTTCTATTAATGAACAAGTAAAAGCAGTATTACGAGAACAATTTGGAGAAAACAAAGCGAATACTATGCTTCCAGAAGCAATAACTCTTTCTGGGGATGATGGCATTGATGTAGTTAAAGAAGTTCTCAAGCAGATGGAAACACCACAGAGAAATTTAAAACCGGATGACCCAGAACGACTATCAGATGTAGTAGCAACCAGTTTAATTTCTCATGGGGTTGATATTGACCGACTCAATTTGATGTTGTTTTACGGATGGACCAGCACAACGGCTGAATATATCCAAGCATCAAGTCGTGCTGGACGAACTGTTCCTGGTTTAGTGTTTATTTTGTTTAGACCGCAACGCGCTCGTGAAAGAGCTATTTTCGACTATTTTGTGAAAGCGCACGAATATTTAGACCAAATGGTGGAAGCTGTTCCCATTGACCGCTTTGCTCACAATGCACTTTATCGAACAGCTTTTGGTTTACTACTCGGGCGTTTGCTTCACATTGATGGTCCCAAGATGCGTCCAGGAAATCAGGAAATCGACCTAGCAGAATTGGACAAAATTGATAAATTACGAGACTTAATTCGTGGCATTGGAACAGGTCGTTCACCAGTTAGTTTGATCCCAGTAATTAACGAAATTTCTAAAACTCTCAACCCGACTAATTTAGCAGAAGGAGAGGTTTTTCAAAGACCATTAAACTTAGTAGAAAACGCTTTCATCTCTCAAATTGAGCGCATCGTGCAAGACCCTAATGAATCGAATCAAGTAACAAGTGCTTTAACACAAAATGATATTCCTAATGATTTCCGCTTATTACTATCTTTGCGAGATGTAGATGCTGGTATTCGGATTACTGGCTACTAACTATTTTAAACCGGAGAATATAATATGAGTCAACAATCATATACCCGTCCTAAAGGTCAAATATTACGTCGATTTGAACCTGGAAGTGTCGCAACAATTCCTATTGGAACTATTGAAATTAGTAGACATTATGCACGTAAAATAGATGACTTGGGTAGGGATTTACAAAATACTGTACGGCAAGAATTAACTCGTTGGAAGCATTTAGATTCTCAGATGGAAGCCTTCCAAAGATACACCGCAGAATGTGTTTTTGTTACTACTCAATCGGTTAATGGTAAAAGACTAGATGTGCGTGAATGCGCTAAATGTGGAGCAATTCGTTACATGGAACAATGGAGAAGAGAGCCAGATGCTCCCTGCCATCGTTGTGGTCATCCTACCTTAAACGAAATTCCATTTGTGTTTGCTCATGCTGATGGCACAATGGTTCGATTAAAGCCCAGAGTTTGTACCGTTCACGATTTAGATTATTTAGTTTTAGAAAGAGGGTATCAAAAACGCTGGCGGTGTAAGATTGAGGGCTGTGATCACGCAGAAACAATTGTCCGTCCTTTAGGAAGAACCTCGATTATGAAGCGTCCCAATGTGGCGGATTCTGTGGAGGCAAGAACTGGAAAACGGCCAAGCCTAATGATGACACTAACTAATGTTTCTGATAACAAGCTTCAAGTTGTTCACTCAATTTCTCGAATTAACCCAACTCCAAATGTTGAAAAGTTTTTAGCTTATTCAGAATCTCTTTCTGCTCTTTTGGGAATCCATTTAGGTTATTTTAATAGTCAAGGTAAAAATATTTGTGAAATAACAGAAATTATCCGAGTTCTTGGTCAAGGTACACAGGAAGACCAAAGGGAGTTGGAGCAATTAATTAAAGCGTTTCAAAAGAGTGATTTAGATGAAGCAACAATCCAAACAATTTTGTCTAACAAAAAACAAGTTCAAGAGAGTGAGGCAGGAGGACCAGTAGTTGCAGAATTGAGAAAAGCACTAAACCAACTCTCTCTTAGTACAAAACAACTTTTAGGAGATGCTAAGGCTGAAAGAGAAACAAGAGATCGCGGGGAAAGCTTAACAACAGCACAGGAAAATGCTCGCGCTCTTCGAGAGCAACTAAGCGACTATGCTGTGTTAATGGATTTAAAACGTAAAACCCTTGATGATACTGTTAAGGATTTGGGTAAAATTAGCTCTCCCTTCTGTGCCAATCTAGGAGCAGCAGGTGATGTAATGCGTAAAAGCTTGGGAATTAGTCAAGTGACGGTGATTCAAGACTTACCTGTTTTGCATCTTGCTTATGGGTATACTCGCTTATCTCACCAACCGGAAGCTGCAGTTTTGTGGGCATTTGACCGGAAAAACTTTGATTTAGCAGGTGACGAACCAAAGGGAAACTGGATTCCCATGCCCGTTTATAAACTAACAACTGAGGCAATTTTGTTCCAATTTGATGCCAAAAGGATTGTGAAATGGCTTCATGCCAATAATTTAGCTCCCGATTCAGCTAGAATCAGCGAACCATCACTTTGGCTTCTGGAGCGTCATAGTCGGATTACTAGTCGTAGTGGGCCAGCTTTTGATGATAATTTGTCTCCAGATTTTCTCATTCCCTGGTTAGTCAGTTCAGCGTTACATAGTGCTAATCATCTGTTAATCAAGGCGCTCGCTGACCAAAGCAGCTTCGGCGAAACTGCTCTTTCTGAACATTTACTTTTTAGTCTCAACCAAACCATTGTTTTTGTAAATCGTCTGCAAGAATTTTCCCTTGGTGGACTGAAAACCTTCTTTGAACAGCGTCTAGATCAAGCATTCCATAGCCTTTTGCAAGAAAGAGGCGATTGTATGTTTGACCCCTATTGTGAAGAAACTTTAGGTGGTGCTTGTAATGGATGCTTACATTTACCAGAAGTAGTTTGTCGCCTGTTTAATAATGCTCTCAGCCGCATACTACTTTACGGTGGTGAAATTAGTGTGGAGATGGAGGGTGTACAAAGAACCCTTTGGCATGATTTATTATCTGCGGTTAGCTCTGATGACTTTATTGGTCTGTGGGATAGTAGGTTAGATTAAACCATTGGTCACAAGTTAAGATAGAAGTAATTTTGTCCATTCGTAATAGTATTTCAGAAGTGTTGAATCGTGTAACAAACTTTACAATTTTAGTTGTTTTACCCAGCCCAAATTGCTTGTTTATTGAGAATAGAGTCATTAGCTACTCAAATTTGGTATCACCAATGCTAATGCA
>Ga0116231_10013749_pt1 | contig 11194 bp, 8 predicted proteins | sample S1TSphgellanicum_2_FD_89695 | JGI IMG/M metagenome (GOLD analysis project Ga0116231, IMG submission 89695) | Host-associated microbial communities from peat moss isolated from Minnesota, USA - S1T2_Fd - Sphagnum magellanicum MG | ecosystem: Host-associated > Plants > Peat moss > Unclassified...
TAATTATAACAAAAGTAATTTATTACCACCACGACCACCACGACCACCACGACCACCACGATCGCCATCACCATCATCCTCAACTGCTGAAGATAATAAATTATATATGGTTGGCGAAAATTTAGATGAGATTAGATTAGTAGTACATGAAACAAAATCTACATTTTCTAAGGTTTTTGATATGGTTGATTCGGTACGACATAGAGTAAATTCATGTACAGCAAATCTAATATATCTACAAAAAAGAGATAAAACAGATTTAACTAATTTAATTTCGACTTCAATGAATAGAAATAATAGAATGTTTATTACAGATGAAAATAAAATACAAAATTTTGTTAATATGCTTCATGGTTATAAAAAAATACAAATAGAACTCGGTATTTATAAAAAACAAAGTAATATTCCATTCGAACTTTTTGATAAATTATTAAATAAATTTTTTCATGGTAAAGTTACTATAGATGTTTTATTAAATATTATAAATTTTTCTTTAGAAGGTTTAATTAGTGGTAGTTTATCGTTATTTGTTTTTAATAATATTTTAAAATCTATTGATTTAGGTATAGATCAAAAGTATATAAGATTTGAAGATTTATATATTAAATTAAATAAACAATTAAATAGTATTTTATTTAATTTACAATTTTTTATTTCTGAAAGATTAATTGACATTGACACAGTAGATGATAACGAAGATTCAGATTCTCATGATAGTGATCATGTTGTATAAAAATAATAAAAATAAATGACGGGAATGGGTTATAATTATTATGAATTTTCTGTTTTTGGTTATATTCAATTTCTTTTTTTAAGTTTATTATTAGAAAATCATCTGTCGAAAGAAGAAATTTATTATATGCTTTATTTATGGAAATCTTGTATGTCTAATTATCCTTATCTAATATTATTTATTCAAGCATTAAAAAAATTAAAATATCATAATCAGTTACCAATAAATTCAGCAAAATATGAAGTTTTAATGTATCTTTTAAATCTTCTTTATTCTAAATTTCATAAACATCCTGAGATTATAGCAGAAAATATTTTTGTATTTACTGAGAACTTAAAATGGCATAATCCAGGGAACAAGAAATTAGATCATATATTAGATTATTTATATTAATGTTTTTTAATTTTGAAAAATCATTAAAAAAACAAAATAAAAAAAAGATAATTAATATATTTTGTAGTGTACCTTTTAATATATATATTCTTTTTTTATTGGGTAAATTAGCAATAAAAATTAATCCCAATGATTTATATTTTCAAGACTATAAAAATTTAATAGTTTCTTGGACAGTTATAGTTAACAAAGAAAAAGAAGATAATTTTAAAAGTTTAGAAATTTTTATTTTACAGTTAATAAATTTATACGAAAATAATAAAGAAAATGAAATTTTATTTGATTTAATTACATATTTAAATGTAGCATATTTAATTATGTTTAATAATGATATTGTTATTTATTTGGAAGATATTTATGATTTAAATAATTCGTTTGATAGTTTTTATGAAGTGAATTTGTTAAAATACTATGATGATTTTTCTAAAAATTAGAACGAAAAATTAGAATGTATGAAGGTATTCTATATCAAATTACGGTATTCTATATCAAATTCATTTAATTTAGACTATAAATTTTTCTACATTAATTAAAATAAACCCTTAAAAAAAGAACAATGGTTCCTAAATTTATAAAAGATATGTTTTATGCTTTTTGTAACAATTTTTATATAACTGATATTGTATCTGAATGTCTTTGTTTTCTTTTATGGTCAAATCATTATTATTTTCCTTATAAACGTTCTGCTCATTTGGCTACATACTTTTTATTAGGTGAAGTTGATTATAAATTAGGCACATTAGAATTATTAGTTATACCCGAAGAAATTGTTTATTTACAAGGTGCTGTATATTGTTATGAGTTTGTAGCTGGTTTTTTTGTATTACTTATGGTTGATATACCTTATTATTATTATTATTATTTTATAATTTTTGAAGCTAAAAATATTATTGTAAATTTTTTTTATTATAATGTTTTTTATTATTATTATTATTTTGTTTGGAGATTTTATTATCGTCCATTTTTTTATAAGGAATTAAAAATAACAGATGAACAAATTATTACTTGTTGTAGTTTAAATTATTATTATTATAAAGATAATGATAGTGTATTTTATATTAACTTAAATAGTTATTTAAAAGATAATAATTATGAATTATCTTGGTATTATATGGGTTATTTAGATTTTCCAGGTAAACATAGTCGTTTTAATCATATTATTTAATTTAAAATGTGGGTTGTACATTATATTTTAAGTATTTTAAATTATATTTTAGATTCACCAAAATTTAGATTTTTAAAACGAATAAAAAAAACATTAGAAGGTATTAAGTCACGTTATCAAAAATTTTTATCACCATATTGGATTTATAAATATTATAAAGATAAATATTATTATCGTGATCGACGTAAATATATAGGTTTATTATGGGTTTTATGGCGTATTTATTTTAGATACAATCATATATTACCTAAATGGGAACGTAAATTATTTCGTGATTTAATGGCTTTTTTTATTAATTATTGGTGTATGTGTGAAATTAATAGGTCTTTTAGGACTTTTTTTTTGCCTATGTATGAAGTGTTAAACCCTGAATTATTACATGCATTTAAAAAAAGTAGATTATTTTATAATAAAGGTTATCATAAAATATTTGTAAGAAAAAATTATAGACTTAATAAAATTAAATAAAATTCAATAAAGTCACTTTATAGTTACTTTACCATATAACTGGCGTAGTATTATCAATTGGTAGATTGTTAGGCTCATGACCTAGAGGTTATTGGTTCAACTCCTTTGTACGCTCAGTTATATCTCCTTCGTCTAGTGGTTAGGACACTACTCTTTCACAGTATTAACATGAGTTCAAATCTCATAGGAGGTGAAGTGTATACTACGTAATTTATTTACAGTCGGATCCCTTTGGAACTCAAGTTATTATTGTAAATTTACCCTACATACGTTAGCGGAACCATGGGATTACGTAGTATTACTTCACGGTAAAGTAACTATTATCAATACGTCATATTAGTCAACATAAAATATATTATTTATATACGATTAAAGCATTTAAAGGATATCTAGGATTAAAAAATGGATAAAAGATAGGCGTAAACTGATACGAAAAAAAATTATCTAGAAATATTATTGTTTCTGCTAAATATTTGTACCTATTAGTTGAAAAACACTGTAAAAAAACTAAAGCGAATTGAAACATCTTAGTAGCTTTAGAAAAGAAAATCAAGAGAGAAGATGAAAGTAGTGGTGAGCGAAATTGTTAAAGGCTGTTTATATATTTTTAAAGCTTTTTTAGAAAGAGAAACTAGGTGATTTAAATCCTGTATAACTTAGTATTTAGAAAAGAAATATTAAATTGATAATTCATATATTGATTAAAAAATTTATGGAGTACCACCTACATGCCTAATTAAAGTTTTAATACCGATAGTGAATAAGTACCGTGAGGGAAAGATTAAACAGAAGTCGTGATAGTGAAAAGATCTTGAAATTGAATGCTTTGTAACTGTTGAAGCAATTTAAAGTTGTAACAACGTACCTTTTGTATAATGGGCCAATGAGTTTATAAAAATAGCAAATCTAATTATTATGGTAGATGTAGAGAAATCGAGTGTTAAAACGCGTAAAAAGTTATTTTTATAAGATCCGAAACCGGGTGAGCTAATCATGAACAAGCTATGGCAGGCTGAACCAATATATGTTGCAAAATATTTGGATGATTTGTGATTAGGGGTGAAAGGCTAATCAAACTCGGAGATAGCTGATTTTCTGCGAAATCTATTTAAGTAGAGTTTTAATATTAAAACCGTAGGGGTAGAGCACTTATGAGAGTTTTGGGGATTCGTCTTACTGGCTCTTCTAAACCTCCGAATACTATTTATTAGGTTAAAATTTTTAAAAATCGGACTATGAATTCGAAAGTTCATCAGTCGAGAGGGAAACAGCCCAGATTATTAATTAAGGACTTTAATTAAATCTTAAGTGGTAAGAACTGTGTTAAGACTATGACAGTTAGAAAGTAGGCTTGGAAGCAGCCACCTTTTAAAGAAAGCGTAACAGCTCACTAACTGAGTTTTCTCGCATCAATAATGTATAGAGGCTTAAAGATTTATCCGAAATTATAAAATATATTTGTAACAAATGGTTATAAAATAAGATTGGTAGCAGAATGTTCTGTATGTTTGTGAAGTAGTTTTTAAGAAAAACTATGGAGATATCAGAAATAATAATATTGGCATGAGTAAATAAAAAAAATTAAGTATAATCTTAATGACTGTAAGCCTAAGGTTTTCTACAGATGTAGAAAAAAGTAGAGTTAAGCGATCTCTAAGAATTATAATGAAAATTAAATTTAATGAGAAATTGTAAAAATTAATGACGATAAAATTATAAAATTAGTCTTTTAATGATTAGTAGTATAATTTTGTTCTGGAAATAGTTAATTTTTAATATCTAATCGTACTAAAACCGACACTGGTAGGTGGGTAGAGTATACTAAAGTCTTGAGGTAACCATGTTGAAGGAACTCGGCAAATTGACCCTGTAACCTAGGGATAAGGGGTGGTTTATTACAGGAAACTGTAATAAATTTAAGTAAATAGGAGGATGCGACTGTTTAATAAAAACACAAGTCTCTGCAAAATTTAATAATGATGTATAGAGACTGACGTCTGCCCGGTGCTGGAAGGTTTAAGTATAACGTTTTTTGCGAAATATCTAACCCACGGTAAACGGCGGCTGTAACTCTGACGGTCCTAAGGTAGCGAAATTCATTGTCGATTAATTGTCGACCTGCATGAATGACGTAACGATGTTCTCACTGTCTCCAACATGGTCTTAGTGAAATTGAAATATTCGTGAAGATGCGAATTTATTACAGTAAGACGGAAAGACCCCGTGCACCTTTACTATAGTCATATATTGTTTTTTTCATTTGATTTTGTGTAGTAGTAGATGGTAGTGTTAAACGTTAATGAAAGACCATCCTAAATTAAAATAAAAACTAATCTGATAAGAAATCGTTTATGATGGGTAGTTTGACTGGGGCGGTCGTCTCCAAAAAGGTAGCGGAGATGTACAAAGGTAAATTTAGTTAGTTTTTTGTTTCTAACTTAAGGTGCAATGGCGTAAATTTGCTTAACTGTGCGATTGACATATCTAGCAGTAACGAAAGTTGGTCATAGTGATCCGATAATCCTGAGTGGAAAGGTTATCGCTCAACGGATAAAAGGTACGCCGGGGATAACAGGCTAATAACTCTTTAGAGTCCGTATCGATGGGGTTGTTTGGCACCTCGATGTCGGCTTACCACAACCTGGAGCTGAAGAAGGTTCCAAGGGTTCGACTGTTCTTCGATGAAAGTGGTACATGAGCTGGGTTTAAAACGTCGTGAGACAGTTTGGTCCCTATCTGCTGTGATTTCTTGTGCAATTGAAAGGATTTAACCTCAGTACGAGAGGAAAAGGGAGTATAAACCTCTGGTGTACCAATTGTTTTTTGTGAAAAAGGCATCGTTGGGAAGCTAAGTTTGTAAGGGATAATTACTGAATGCATATCAAGTAAGAAACCTACCTTAAAATATATTGTTTATACCCGTAATAGATTATTACGTTGATAGGTAAAATTATAAAAATAGATTTACTTTTTTTTATAAAAAGGAATTATGGGTAATTTTATACTAATTATATAAATAATAATATTCCGGTATATATGTTTATAAGTAAAGTAATAGAATCAAAATCGATTAAGATTTTGTTTAATGCATTAACAAATATGTTAAGTGCATCTTTAACAAATGAAAATAAAAATTTAATTATTTTTTATTTTCAAATAAAACAAAAATTTTATAAAATAAATAAAAAATCTTCTATAAATTTAATTGATTTTTTTCAATTATTATCTATAGAATTTTCAGAATTTAATTTGTATAATTATGAATTTAAAAAAAAAGAATTTTTTATAAATTATATAAATTTTTCCTTAAATTTACTTTTAAGTTTTAAATTTATTACATTATTTGATTTATTTGAAATATTTGTTTATTATTTATCTAATTTAAATCCGTCTAATTTAAATCTTTTAGGTAAAAAGTCAATTAAAAATTATAGAATACGTAAATTTCGTAAACTACATTTAACCAAACGTTTAAGTTTTATTTTAAATAAAAAGTTAAGTTTAGTTAATAATATACAAAATGATACAAAAGATCAAGATGATTTTGATTTTTTTTGTGAAATTCTTTTAGAATATGCTACACGTAAATGGTTTTTTTCGATTGGAGATAAACAAGTATATATTTTTAAATTAAAAAAAAAAAAACCAATTTTAAGAGGTAAATATAAAGCTAAAAAAAATGTTTTATTTATTAAAAAAATGACTAAGAAAATTGTGGTTAATAGTGATACTTTATATAAGGATGATAAATATTTTGAAGCTTTAATTGAATTTATAACTTTTTTTAGAAATGATGTAATTAAAGATAGAGTTTATGAGTTACCTGATTTTACTACTAATAGTTATGATGAAACAAAATTAACCAAAGTAGAGTATGATTATAATAAACTTTTTAAAATGAAAATATTTAAAATATTTAATGATTTAAAATTTAAAAATTTAAAACTTTTAGATTTACCTTTTTGGCGTAATTTATCTTTAGTAAATTGTCAAATGGATGAAAAGTTAATATTACAACAAAATTTAAATACTTATTTATTAGATTTTAAACGTTTTACTGAAATTATTACTACATCAAAATTTTATAATTTTTTTTTAGATATAGATGAATATGAATATATTGATATTTCTTATAATAAAATAGATAAATTTGAAAAAAATTTAAATTTTTTTCTTAATCAAAATAAAGATAAAAAAAAAATTTATAATATAATACAATTTAAATATAATAAAACTTTGTTATTTAAACCCTTTTTAGGTTTAGTATCATTAGATAAATATACTAAATTAAATTTTTGGAATGGGTTGTATAAAAATAAATATTTAATAACAAAGTCTAAAAATTATGATTATGATTTATTATCTTATTTACAAGAAACATCAATTGATGATGATAAATTATATAATAAAAGATTAATAGACATAACGTTTGATAATTGCAAACCACTTACATATAACACTGCTTACTCCAATATACGTGTAGCATATTTATCTGATGCTAATATCTTAGAGGAAGATTATCCTAGAAGTATGCATAATAGTAAAATTTGGGCTAAATATTTTATTTTAAAAAAAAAAAAGTTAAATAATTTAATTAGTAACAATTAATAAGTAAGTGTTTTTAAGTTTTTTGGTGTAATAGAAAAAATTGTAAAATTTATATTTTATGATTATTCAAGTGGAGGTTGATCCTGCCTCGGGATGAACGTTTTCGGTAAGCTTAACACATGCTAGTTGAATGGTTTTTTAAAAATACATAGCGTACAGGTGCGTAATACCTTGATATCTGCCCTTTGGTTGAGATTAAAATACTCGATACAAGAAAGATTATATCGCCAGAGGATGATTTAAGGCAGGGTTAGGTAGTTGGTGAGGTAATGGCTCACCAAGCCCACAATCCTTAGCTGGTCTGGGAGGATGTACGGCCACATTGGAACTGAGACAAGGACCAAACTCTAGTAGTCAGCAGTGAGGAATCTTGGGCAATGAACGCAAGTTTGACCCAGCTATACCGATGAGTGATTGAAGGGGAATCCTGTAAAGCTCGATGCATATATAAGATGTAGACTTTTTATGTAGTAGTCCTGTCTAATACTCGTGCCAGCAGACGCGGTAATACGGGAAGGGCGAACGTTATCCTACTTGACTGGGTGTAAAGGGTCCTACGACGGTAGATTAAATTGTTAGCATAAAATGGAAGCTCAACTTTCAAAAAATTTTCAAAACTGATTTACTAGAGTTCGGAAGAAGATAATAGAAGTTTTCATGGAGGGATAAAATCTGTTGATATGAAAGCGAATACCAGAGGCGAAGGCGATTATCTAGGTCGAACTGACGTTCAAGGACGAAAGGGTAGGGAGCAAATGGGATTAGAGACCCCAGTAGTCTATCCCCTAAAATATGGGTGCTCGTCTTTTTTTACGGAGAGGCTTAGCTTACGCGTTAAGCACCCCACCTGGGAACTACGATCGCAAGATTGAAACTCAAAGGAATTGGCGGGGACCTAAGCAAGTGGTGGAGCATGTGGTTTAATGCGATAATCCGCGCAAAAACTTACCAGTATTTGAATTCTTAGAATAGAAATTTTAAGAACAGGTGTTGCATGGCTGTCGTCAGTCCGTGTTAAAGATATTTGGTTAATTCCATTAACGGACGCAACCCTCAGTATTATATGTTAGTTAAATTTAAGATGAATTTAACAAGTTTAATACTATTAGAAACGAAAGTGAATGAAAGGGGATAATGACAAGTCTTTATGGCCTTTATATACTGGGCTACACATGTGCTACAATGTTTACTACAAAAAGAAGCAATAAAGTGATTTAAAGCAAATCTTAAAAGTAAACGTAGTTCTGATTATAGATTGAAACTCATCTATATGAAGTTGGAATCACTAGTAATCGTGAATCAAAATCGTCACGGTGAATAAGCCACTGGGTCTTGTACACACTGCCCGTCACATGCCGGAAGTTTATTCTATTTAGAGCTGATTTGGTTGGCTGAATGTCTCACGTAGCATTGGTAGTATAAAATTTAGTTTTTGTATTACTTTAATCGACTTTTTGTAATATAAAAATTTATATCTAAAAGAGGTTGGGGAGTAACGGAAGGTGAGAATAGATAAATAACCGGGATGAAGTCGTAACAAGGTAGTCGTAGGGGAACCTGCGGCTGGAGTATTGCTACCATACAAGTAAAGTCACTGGCGCAATAGCTATAGAAGTTCGAATCTTCTTAATGGTAATAAATACTAAGGGTTGGGGTTAGGGTTTTTTAAACTTGTTTTGGTAAAATAAGTTGTATATTTATTATAGTTTCATAATTGAATAATAAATATATTAATAAATACTCCTTGTACAGGTAAAATGGTACGAACGGTTTTTATTCGATATAACTTACTTACGGGTGACTATAGTGAGGTAAGTTGTATAGAATAAAATTGGGATCAGATAAGGTGTCTGATTAATTTTTAATATATATAAAATACAAATCGAAACTTTTGTATAAAACTTATTTGTTATATTGTAAAATATAATAATGTATATATTAGAAATTTGCTATAAAGTTAACAATTAACTTTAGATCTGGACAGGGTGTCTAGTGCCTTTTAAACTTTAAATAATAAGTTTATAGTGCCAGACCTTTAATTAAAGGGTACTAGTTATCTGAGTTGCCCAAAGATAAAGAATATATAAGAGACCGGCGACGGAAATAAATTTTTTTCAAATTCTTATTGCATATTACAAATATACACATTATATTATAAATATAAATGTTAAAAAAAAAAAGAATTGAAAAAAAAAACCTTTTTATTCTCACCCTGATTTTTTTAGCCTACCGGCTAAAGCATACTGAATTATAGTTTAAAAAAAAATGAAAAAAAAAGAAAATAAATATAAAAATTTTATAATAAATTTTGGTCCACAACATCCTGCAGCACATGGTGTATTGCGTTTAATATTAGAGTTACAAGGTGAATCTATTATTCAAGCTGATCCACATATTGGTTTATTACATAGAGGTACTGAAAAATTAATTGAATATAAAAATTGTTTACAAAGTATGCCTTATTTTGATCGTTTAGATTATGTTTCAATGATTGCTCAAGAGCATACTTTTTGTTTATGTGTTGAATATTTATTAAATATATCAGTACCATTACGTGCGCAATATATACGAGTTTTATTTTTAGAAATTACTCGTATATTAAATCATTTATTAGCAGTAGGTTGTCATGTTATGGATGTTGGAGCTATTACTCCTTTTTTATGGTGTTTTGAAGAACGTGAAAAATTAATGGAATTTTATGAACGTATGTCAGGTGCTCGTATGCACGCTAATTTAATTAGACCTGGTGGTGTAAATTATGATTTACCTTTAGGTTTATTAAGTGATTTATATTTATTTTGTAATCAATTTTTAATAAGATTAGACGAAATGGAAGATTTATTAAATTCAAATAGAATTTGGTTTAATCGTTTAAATAAAATTGGTATTGTAAAAAAAGAAGATAGTTTAAATTTAGGTTTTAGTGGTGTAATGTTACGTGGTTCAGGTGTTTGTTGGGATTTACGTAAAAATTTTCCATATGAAATTTATTCTGATTTAAAATTTGATATTCCTGTAGGAGCTACTGGTGATTGTTATGATAGATATTTAATTCGTATGGAAGAAATGCGTCAATCTGTTTATATTATTTTACAATGTATTAAAATTTTACCTATAGGTGTTATTCTTAACTCAAATTCTAAAATTGTACCTTTATTTAAAGGGTCAATTAAACAATCTATGGAAAATTTAATAAATCATTTTAAATATTATAGTGAAAATTTAGTTTTACCTAAAAAAGAAATTTATTTAGCTACAGAAGCACCTAAAGGTGAATTTGGTATTTTTTTAGTTGGTAATAATAAATCAATTCCTTATCGTTGTAAAATAAAAGCACCAGGTTTTAATCATTTACAAGGTTTGAATTTTATGGTTCAAAATCATTTAATAGCTGATTTAGTTACTATTATAGGTACTCAAGATATTGTATTTGGAGAAATTGATCGATGATATTATTTAAATATAATTTATATAAAGGCTTAATGCTAACAATTTCAATAGGAGTAAGTTCAAAAACAGGAATGCCTGCAGATGAAGTTTATCTCTTTTTGGATTTTCATATAGCGTGACCGTAAATACGAATTTAAAAAAACTATTTAAAAATAAACGTGAAAATTTAATAATAGTTTTTTTAAATGGTCAAGTTTTATCAGTAAAAATTTCTATAATTTTAATTAATATATTAAATGTTATACATAAACCTAAATATGATTTTTGGGTTCATTAAATATAAAAAAATATGAAACCTTTAGTTTATATAAGTAAATTAAATGAAATAACAATTAAAAATTTATTATTTTTAAGTGAAAAAATTTCAAGTACACCTA
>Ga0116231_10013750_pt1 | contig 11194 bp, 6 predicted proteins | sample S1TSphgellanicum_2_FD_89695 | JGI IMG/M metagenome (GOLD analysis project Ga0116231, IMG submission 89695) | Host-associated microbial communities from peat moss isolated from Minnesota, USA - S1T2_Fd - Sphagnum magellanicum MG | ecosystem: Host-associated > Plants > Peat moss > Unclassified...
AACAAAAAAAAAAAAAAAAAAAAAAAAAAAAAAAAAAAGAAATAAAAAGAATATAAATAAAGAATAAAAAAAAAAATTAGAGATGGGGGGGTGTTAAAGGGAGGGGGGGGGGGGGGGGGGGGGTCCATGAGTTTTGAAGGTCAAACTACAATAAGAGGACTAAGTGCCTTGAAGGTTGAACTACAACAAGAGGGCCAAGAGTTGCAATATGATTATAAATTTGAGAAATCAAATTACTACAATAGGACTAGGAGCTGAGAAATCAAATTGAATCAAGATTAGGAGCTTGAAAAGTCAAATTTTTACAACATAATCTATGGCCTTTAATGGCGATGAGGAGCTTGAAAAGTCAAATTGAAGCAAGACCAGGAGCTTAAGAAGTTGAATTACTGCATGACTAAGAGCTTCAAGGAGGAATGAGCAAAATGACCAAGACTTGGAGCTTCAAAGAAGAATGATCAACACAACCAAGACTAGGAACTTCAAGGAAGAACAAGTAAGAAGGCCAAAACCACAAGCTTTAAGGGGGAACAAGCAAAAGGATTAAGACCATGAGTTTGAAGGGGGAACGAACAAGACTACCATGACAACGAATTTCAAGGAAGAATGAGCAATAGGACCAAGGCCAAGAGTTTTTAGGAGGAATGAACAAAACAACTAGGAGGAATGACACAAACCTAGTGGGTTGAAAGCACAAGGAAAAGAAGAGAAAAAATCAGTCTACTTGCATGTTGAAGCTCAAAGAAAAACCACCATGGTCATAGTTCATGCAGAAGAAAAACTAAAACGTCAAGGAAAAGCTCAAAATTTTTAGGGTAATGAAAAATCACGCCCACAACTTGCGGCAATGCCCTTGGGTGGTGAAAATTTAGGGTTTTGTTGTTCAAATCACCCATGACCATGGATCTAGCAACCTTGTTTTTGTGTACATTTCAAACATTCAATAGAATATGAACATATTAACACAACATATTTTGTCCATTTGAAAACACATTCAGTTTGGTGAGGAGATTTTTACAAGGTGTTTATGAAGAATGCAATGTGTGATTATAGAAAGTCATATGTGGATGCATGGAATGCTCTAGTGTTGGGTAATGTTTTTTTTCAAGAATAGGACCCCTCCAACTTTTAAAGGACATATCTTGCTCATTTTGTAACTGAATTGCACAATTCAAGTGGCCTTAGGTGCATCTAGAGGAGGGCTACAATTTATCTTGGGCCATCAAAAATCAGAGAATGACGGTATTAAAATTGATGACCCACTGAACCACTAAAATGTTCAGTGGTCAACCAGCTTACGCTAGCACTATACTCACACCTTTTTCTAACTCTTGAACAATTCCTTTTGTATGGTATGTCACCCTTAAATTTGATCGATAGAAACCAAACAACCTAGAAAAGTACTTGTCAAAAGGCATATGCCAGAAGGGAGGGAGAAAATAAAAATTACTAGACAAAATTCAATATGCAAAATGCACAAGCAACACAAGTCAAGAGTCATGACAAGAAGGTTTGCCCTTGCAAATAAATATGTTATGGGTTCACAATTTCACTTGGGGTTCCAAGTTTGCACTCACAACACTCTATCCAAAGAAGACAATCCAGGAAGAATGAGCAAAGTAAGTGCTTTGGCCTTGAGAGGGATATACATGGGACCTTATCAATGTTTTTTTTTCAATCAATTTTATGTTGTATCTAAAGGGGTGATCATGATCCACAGGAGGATTTAGTCAGACTTAGCTACAAGCTAAATATGAAAGCAATTTTTTAAAAACATCCTTCTATACTTTTGGCTACCTACTTGAAACATGTACAAAAATCTCGTGATTTCTCTTAAATTTTGAAATTTTATTGAAAATCTCAAAAAGCTCATGATTTTAGCACTTTCAATTTTAATATATCTTTTTGACTATGTATATAGCCCGCAAAAAAGAAAAAAGGCTGGATCTTATACATTGAGCAAGTAAGTGACGGAGGACCTCTAATAGTCCCATCACAACCCAGGTCTCATGAAAATATTTCATAACACAAGGGATGGCCTTTTGGCAGCTTGAAATTCTACAAGATCTTAACGCATGGTAAGGACCTTGAGAAGGGCACTTTTGGGAATTTGGGTCCCATCCTCGACTCCCACCACCAGCTTAAGTCTCACTGGCAGCTGAAGTTGGACCCCTAGAACTCAGTTAAGGATACAGAGTAAATTTGCTAACCCATGGTTAGAATGGCATGTGGTTAGTATGCAGCTCTTTACTAGGGAGTGGGTTCAGGGTTTGGCCAATTCCAGCTCTTAGTGAGCCTGTGGGTGAGGCCACGCCACAGGCAAGCTAGGAGCTGGGATGGGCCTAACCCTCCCTCACCTTGCATTGAGAGAGAGTAACAAGCTCGGAGAGCATTGTTAGTGTATTTGTGCGGCAGATTACATTTAGTAATTCGGCTTACAAAAAGAGCCCTAGTTTAAGGTTCCATGTCCAAAAACTAGAATCTTCTCTAATTTTTAACATTTTCTCTTTTTTTTCTTTTTTCCCCTCTTTATTCCTTCACAAAATTCTTGTTCTTTGAAAGGAAAATTCTAAAAATTCTAAAAATTCTCAAAGGATTATAACTACCATTGAAGCTGCCAAGGTACTAGTAGCAGTGTTTTTTTTATAAAATATCAAATAATTGGCAGAATTCTACCTTTCTAAAAGGGCAACTACCATTACAAAGGGAAAAAAGAGGGTGAGTTAGTAATTTAAAATCGCCTAAAAGGGGGCAGAATTTATTTATTTATTTATTTTTGGGGAGGGTATCGCCACATTTATGTCTACTACTTACCTAGAGTTCCTAGCCAGATTTGGACCCAAGGATGCTCACCACCCTAGCTCCTTCAGGAAATTGAAGAAAAAAAAAACCAACACTGGTCTAAGTACTAACTTCTAAGGTAGCCTAGTCCATCCAAAGGGGTAGTCCATCCAAAGGGAAAAAGAACTGACAGCTATGAAAGGAAGGGAAGGGAGTTCCTGGCACCTGGCCACTGGGAGCCTTGAGGGAAGGAAGGTGCTTAGTTTGAAAGGTGTTTGTAGCTAGCTAGGCTACTTGCAACAAAAAACAAAAGAAGGTTGTTGAAAGGGAAGTGGGGCTAGGCTAGTGAAGCTGTCCTGATTTGGTGGCCCCCATTTGGGCTTTTCTCATTTGTAGTCTCTTTGGGAAACTATCCCACAAATTTAGGGTTTGTTGTGCTCAAGTTCTAATAATAATAACACGTCTGGAAGCTTCCCTCACTCTCTTCCCTGGAATTGAGGATTTGTTGTGGTTTGGACAAGTTCCACATGATCTTTCCCTTTTTGCGCCATTCTTCTGTTTGGACACTTTGTTCGCAAACGGGCGTGTGCCGTCCATGTGGTTGGCACACCCTCGGGCTCAACTTTAAGCTTTCTTTTGTTTTGGCCATTCTGTTTGGACTATCAAAGTTGGAACATGTGGCGTGTGTGCACTATGCACGCACACGCCTCACGCACTTTACGTTCGCTCTTTTGGTGAGTTTAGCATATTACGGACATTGGTACATATCATGTCATGTCATGCATGCACTACTCACCTGCTTTCCTTTGCCTGCCCCCCTCCCCACCCCCTCGACTTCCGGATGTTCTCTTGGCTGAACCTGGGAGTGTGTTGGGGGCTCGGGAGACACAATTCCGGCCTCCGGGTGCAGTACATAAGCTTATATTGTGTTGAATCCGCATTTTATGGTGAGTTTTTTGCACATTTCTATGATTCCCAAGTTTGTGTGGGTGTGGGGGCCAAAAAAAAAACCCTCTTTTTTTTTTGTGCACATGGGTGTTTGCTAACAATTTGTTATTTTAATGCATGCCAAATATTTGTTGCTTCTTTTTTTACTATTATAAAGTAGACATGTGTTTTAGCACTTTGGGTAAAGGATATGGGATGAAGTGCGGTGCTATTGGGAACACATTGGGAACCTGAGGAACATCATTGGAAACATACGGTTGGGAACAGCCCAGGAGGATGATGAGAACACAAAATATTTTTTGCAAAAAATATAATCTTCAAAAGATCCTCTAAAAGAAACCAAAAATCCTTCAAGACATTATAACTCTCTCCAACTAATATCAAGTTCCAACACAAGCCAAAATATCATCTTTCAAAAATCCTCATATTAAAAAAAAATAGACCTGTTATTATTATTATTATTACTACCTAGGGACCAAACAAAATCCCTTAGGCTAATATGTACACTCCTATAATGAATCTAAACACAATATCCTTTGCCTTGGTAGGCAAGGCCAATAAACTAGTATCTAATTTGTGTCAATAAAAAAACAATTTGTTCAAAAGTAGCCAGTTGTGCACACAAAAGGGAAACAAATGGGCACATTACGGGGCCACAAAAACTGAAAATTTTCAACCTTTTCTGTAAGTAGTTTATAACAATGGTTGTCAGATTAGTTTGTCGGAGGATCATTGGAGCAAACCGCATTCGCCCATTGGCCAATGTAGAAGGAAAACCAGGTCCAACTTAACATAAGGAAAAAGTTCCAGAAACAAAGCGATTCAAGTACACAAAAGAGGACTCCCAAATATCTCACAATGCTAAAGAAGGGGACTATTGTAGTAAGTGCCTTGGCAGCTTCTACACTAAATTATATTATTTATAGAAATGAAGCAATTTTCAAAATATAAATTTTCAAAAGATTTTTTTTTTTTTTTTTGAAACAAACTAATCTACATGAATATATGTATTAATTAATTAATTAACTCTTTTTTTTTGACATGGAATCTTCAAATTTAATTAATTTTTCTTTGATAGACATGTGTTGAAGCTTACTAACATTATAGCAGAAGTTATCAAGATTGAACTCATCATGTCTTTTTGGGTTTTTCCACAAGTAAGTCGTGACATGCTTTCAATGGATGGTGTACGGGGTGGCTGTTGGTTCACTACTATATCCAAATTTCAGAAAATTTCAGTTGCAATTCCAACATGGGAATTTCTCAAGAAACATACTTTATGATCATTCCCTAAGTATAGGGACAAGTTTGAAAACCCTAACACTTACTTGTCCTTACAAAAACATAAGGAAAGCTCAAAGACAACACAGCCTAATATTTCAATGCTTTTTCTCCAATTGTTAAATAGAGAAATTGTTATAATTTCGCCCACAAATTGTCAAACAAATGAGCTCATGTTTGCAACTTTTTAGAAGGGGAAGAAGAACTTCAAGCTTGTCTGAGGTGGTCTCCCAGAAAATCAGGAAAAACAAGGGAAAGAGATTAACTTCATTTTGTTCCGTCACATTTGCAAAATTAAGTGATAGGTAAGGCCCTAGGGAAGGGCATTATCAGAATAATAAGGGACCCCACGTGAAGCGAGGTCAAGCATAAAATGACTCCTCAAGGGCGTTACCTTGTGTAATAGTGCGGAAATAAGTTTGTTGCTTCCCCGTGACACTCACTGCCATGTATCGGAGGAAAATGAAAGAAAATAAAGACATAAAGACATTCCGAAAATCAAAATGCCTTGCCTTCAATTCAGCATTATTTTTGTAGCTGCAAATTGCACTAAGAAAATTGCACCAAGTTATTATGGAGTTGGAATGACTTCATCTAGCAAAACCTCATTTCCCAGGTAACTTTTCCCTACTATAGGTGGCAGCATAGTAAGGACCTTGATAATCAGAAGCCATGGCTTGACCCCCACTAGCATACCATGAAGGATGGATGGTAAGTGGTCAGGAAACATTTTTGTGTTGGAACTTGGGTTCCAATTCCCTGGCTAACTATGCTTGTAAACTCTTAAGAAAGATTTAAATAACATTAATTGGTGACAAATTGTTAAAAAATTGCTCAGATTCCCTGCTGAACTTCTTTATAAGTTGACCTTAATTTGAGGTATATATAGAGAAAATTTCATTACTTTTCGAGTACCTCACTATCGAAAAATTTCTGGTTCATTACAATCAGGAGTAAAAGAAAAAGCTAGCCTCGAAATCTTTTAGTTTTTCTTTTGTACATGACAAATCATACCATCAAAGTCAAGACCAAGTTTTTGAGGCATTGCCTCTCAAGGACTCGAAAATCCCCACAATGTTATAGGAAATGCATTGTTTGTGGTGGGCATTTCTCATCTAAAATCACAGTTTGCAAGATCTTGGATGCAAAGTATTGGTGGCGAACAATGCACAAGGATGTTTTCCAATATTGTCAAGCTTGTGACAATTGTCAAGAAAGGAGGAATCTAATGCAGAACAACATAATGAAATTAGTAACTTCATTACTAATAGAACCCTTCATGAAGTGGGGATTGGATTTTGTTGGCCCAATCAAACCCATAAATAGGTATATCAAAAATAAATACATTTTGATAATAACCAACTACACAACCAAATGGGTGGAAGCAAAAGCATTGTGCACCAATATAGTAATTGTAATAGCTAAATTCATCTATGAATTCATTTTCACACGATTTGGGTGTCCGCTTACTTTGGTAAATGATTAGGGCACTCACTTTATCAATGATGGCATTGAGATTCTTACAAATCATTTTTTGTTACGACATACAACCTCAACCACTTATTATTTACAAGGTAATGGACAAGTGGAATTCACCAACAAAGTCATTGGTTCATTGCTTACTAAGTTGGTGAATGAGATCCGCACTGATTGTGATGAACATGTACACATGGTTTTATATGCTTATTGCATAACATTCAAAGTAACCACCGGACACACATTGTTTCAGTTGGTTTATGAACTTTACCTTTTAATGCCAACAAAATACACGTTGCCCACGAACAATTCACATCTTAACTGAAACTTTTCCCCTACACATATTCTGACTAGTCACATGGTAAAATTCGAGCACATCAATGAAACCTGTTACGAGGTAGCAAATTGGACAAGTATAAGGCAATAGAACACAATGTTATGGGCTCAACAAAACCACAAAATTAAGATTTTCTCTATGGGGGACATAGCTCTTTGGTTTCCAAAAGGCCAAAAAGAATTAATCTGGAATGTTCAAAAAACAATGGTTTAGTCCGTATAAAATACAATATTATCATTAAAAGAAAAACCCCATTTTTCTTCTAATGTATCTTCCCAATAATACTATACTACTTGTCAACATTGACAAGTTTGAACCAAATCCCATTTTGGTGAACATCAGCAATCTCAAACCCTATAGATATTTGGGAAAGGCTCCTAAAGGATTGGAAGCTACCATTGAAGGGGGAAGAAAGCATAAGGAGGACTCAGAAAACAAGGACTCGAAGAACAAAAAAGACTCACAAAAAGATTTTCACTATGGTTTTACTAAAAATCAAATTACATAGAAAACTAAAGCTAATCAAAAAAATTTGGTTCTTAACAATGGAAAATCAACATTACAAAATTGGAATTTTTTTTTGGTTCATAGGATTTTGGTAGTGATAGATCGAAAAGTTAGAATTCCATTGAACGACACCTTTCTGATGAAGCAATTGGAAATTTCGGTTTAGCAACAAATTCCAACTTAAAATTAGCCAATAATATTTTTGGTTTGAAATTGAAGATTCCACCTTAGAATTAGTTGAGAGAGATTTTGCATTTTTTGGTTTATAATCAATGCAGACTATTCCAATCTGGAATCCTCACAAGAAGATTCCATCCCAAAATCGATAGTGGCAGAATTTATAGTTGGGGTAATCATGATTGGTTGTGTTTTCATGGACAATCCGACGAAATGAAGCTGGAAGGATAAGAGTTCATCTATACTTCCAAAATGATTTTAATCAGCACCGAGTTTAACACCTGAACTTGGGTATAAAAGGAAAAAATGTTCATTCAATTCTTCCTCTTTGTTTCTAGTATTATTATGTTGTAGAAATTTGTACCGATTTCTTGTTGTTGAAGATGAGAGGAAACATAAGCAGGGAGATGGCAGAAAAGATGAAAAGGAAGGAAAGTTTAAATTCAAAACAGGGTGGTAGCTAACCTACACCAGAAATAGATCGTGAGGACAAAAAGAGAGAAAATGATAATGATTTTTTTCATTTTTTCAAAGATGGACAAGTTCTAATGATGGATCATCGAAAGAGATGTAAAGTGGGTTCAACATGTTGGCATTTTTGGTTTGCTCAACGTGTAATTGAATTCAATCCAACCGCTAGTGAAAGAGTTTTTATAGGCCATCACACATTTCAATCCGAAAATCATAGAATTGGTTGTAAAGGGAGTTTTGGTTTTCATAACCAAAAAAACAATGACCAAGATGCTCAACTTATTGGAAATAGGCTTGTCACCAAATTATTGGCCAAGCCGACCAAGGAGATGGAAAGGGAAAAAGAAATGGGCATTTACAAGAAAATCACTCCACCGAAAGCATTTGTCGAATGGGAAGGATGGAAGGTTTAGCTAGATTACTAACATTAATCAAGTAATCTAGTTGAAGGACAACCGACTCACCTACGTGGCGAAAAAATTGATGAGCTTTGTAATGTTGGCCAAACATGGGGTGAAAGTGAATTGGTTTGTTATAGTCTTCAACAACCTTTACAATAGGTTTCAAGATTTATTTGCATTGACAAAACTCGGTGCAAGTAGGGACAACATCAAATTTAGAGCTCCCCAAGCTATGGACATCCTACTCCGAAATTGCTTTTTAGTAGACCTAACACTATCCTATCAGAATTAGACAAGGAGGATGAAGATGCTACTAGACCAACACCAGAAGTTCAAGCTGAAGGAAGCGGCAAATTCCGAAAGCGCATTTTTGACACACACCCATTACTCTCAACGAGGACATGGAGGATGTTGAGGAAATTGGTGGGACGAGTATCAATCAGAATTTTGAAGGCAATGGGAAATCTTACCCACACTTTTACCGACATTGAGATCTTGGAACTTGGGCCAGCTTTGTTCTTGGAATCTCATATTGTCACTAGGGAAATGTGTTTTGGCAAACAGACCATTGAAAGTGCCAAATTCACGTAAAGGCAAAAGGTGAAGTCCAAGTTTGGTTTGGACTAAACAATTTTTTGGTGTAAGATTTCAACTGAAACTACATGTGATGCTTACAAGTATTAAAACTCTTGCAAATATCTTTAGCTAGTTGCACCAATATTAAGAGGGAGAGGTAACTCCAATCGGAGATATATTGGAATTAGATACTCCACCAGAATACTTTTTCAATGGAACCATTACATAGAATTGAAGAGAGGCAATCAAATATTATCGCCCTTTTGATACATCATTTTTGATACAAGGTGGATTCGTCCCTCCCCCTATCGAAATCAAAAATGTTATCACTCCTTCGATTGCATTTGCACTTAAGAGGCTAAAAGATCACCTTTTTTGTTTGAAAGATTTTGTTCAAATGGTGGGTAACATCTATAATGTTTTTTGATTGGCGATAACTAAAAAGGCTTTTGTAGAAAAGATGTTGCAGAAAAGTTTGCAAAAGGTAGCCAAGTTGAAAGGCCAGCTCTAATGCCTATAGGTTGCCAACTGGCATGACTTTCTCACCATCTAACATCTGTAGACCAAGCTACAGGATTTGGAAGGCATGGAGAAGAAGGTTCAAGAGTTGGAAACTGAAAATTCCAACTACTATAATGAACTATTGGATCTCCACAAATAACTTACCAAAATCAATAAGACATTAGGCTCCATCAATTTGGAATGGGCTAAACTCAAATAGGTTCTAGAGTAGGAGTAGGCCAACTAGAAGCTGGTGGAGCAGTCGTAGACCTTATTGAAAAATTATTCATTTTGGCGAAAGGGACGGTAGAGCAATTGGTAGGCCAAAATGTCTCGTTTACCAAAACATCACAAAAGTAACCACTAGAGCTGCAACATTCAATTGAAAAAATCCAATTACTACAACAAGATTTGGAAGAGATATAATAAAATCTGAACATTATTTAGGAAGAGTTGGATTCCTTAAAGAAGGAAATGAGGGCATTAAGTTAAAGGGTCGAATTTGTAGACCTTTACTACCATCGAATGGAGGAATCCAACAACCTAAAAATGGAGTATGCCTTTATGAAGGCTGACCTTTTGATTTATCAAAAGAAGAATAAGAGAAGTCAAGCCAAGCGATGGGAGTTTTATAAGGAATAAGTTGGTGAAATTTCTAGAAGGCAATTTAATCTTACCAGAAAGACAAGGAGTTGTACTAGCTACACTTGGAGACCTATCAACAAATGATGCCACATCTGGTGATGTCACTTTTTGATTCTAATAGAATGCAGTTCCACTTTGGATCTGCATCCAAATTCGATATGTATAAAGATTTTTGTGACATAGCTAATCCAATGCTTTTGGGCATGACTGTCAAGGATGACTATGCAAATCTAATGGTTGAAACCGATATGGAAGGTGCAACTTTGATTTTAATACAAACAAAAACAACTATTGTCCTTGCTACCACTACACCAAGTCTTGCTATTACAATGGAAGATTTATGGGTAGATGTTAGGATAGAGGAAATAGAGGCTCTGGTTATGGAGGAATAATGTAGGGTGTAATTACGAGGGCATAATCCCAATTAGAAAGGGGGATGATGTTAAAGGTAGATTTTACCAAAATTGGTATTTTATTGAAATTTTATCAAAACCAAATTTTCCTTACCAAATTTCCTCTACCAAAACCAATTTTTACTATTGATTTACATTGTGTATATTTAAGATTGATTTTTGGGGATTAGGGAAATTGCATGTTCCACCATTTTTGACTTCTTTCTTGGAGTTATTTAAGGCTCTATCCTTTTAAAGACTATACAGGAAAATATTTCTAGAATAAAATTATCTTTTCCCTTTCCCTAGCATACTTTTGTACATAAAGTTCCATGTATAATATTTTCCTTGGTATGTTTACAGTATTTTAATTTTCTATATGTAAATATTTTTCTTGCATGTTTGTTTCATGTTTATTTTTATAAAAAGTCTATGAGGCTACCCTACTAAGATTGGTTGATCCCTTTTATGTTGAATCTTTTTGCTTTTCAAGGAAAATAATAAGATTTTATCTTTTGCTTCATTATTTAATTTCTTTCAAAACCCAATAGTTCACCAAGTGGCCTTAACAAAAGAACATTACTCACAGGGGGGGGGGGGGGTTTTTGTAAAAAAAATTTTTTTTTGGGTTTCTTTTGTTTTTTTTTTGGGGGAATTTTTTTTTTTTTTTTTTTTTTTTTTTTTTTAATTGTTGAAATTGT